>Ga0055584_100001716_pt1 | contig 21510 bp, 21 predicted proteins | sample OSDHelmetaG_FD_58716 | JGI IMG/M metagenome (GOLD analysis project Ga0055584, IMG submission 58716) | Pelagic marine sediment microbial communities from the LTER site Helgoland, North Sea, for post-phytoplankton bloom and carbon turnover... | ecosystem: Environmental > Aquatic > Marine >...
AATTGAAACGCTGGTATTATGAGATGCAAAGTCTTGGATTTAACTATCGTATTACTGATATTCAGAGTGCACTAGCTATCTCTCAAATGGATAAGATTGATTTGTTTTTGGACGAAAGAAAATCAATAGCAAAACACTATGATAAAGCTTTCAAGGGCTTGCCAAATATCACATTATTACAAACACATGGTCGAGATAATAGTTCTCACCATGTCTATGTGGTCAGTATTGATTTTGACAAGATTAGCATGACTAGACATCAGTTTATGGAAGAACTAGCAGAACAGGGTATAGGTTCACAAGTGCATTACATTCCTGTGGTCAATCATCCCTATTATCAAAAATTGCAATACAACACTGAAGGGCTTCCTACAGTAAAAGAATACTACAAAGGCGCATTATCAATCCCTCTTTATTATGGCTTGAGCAGAATAGAAGTAAATAAAATAGTAGAGGCAGTTCGTGAATTGCTAGTTGATATAAAATTTGACCAAAATCAATAACTATAAAAAATGAAAATTGGAAAAAAAAATATTAGTAATAACTCAACTTTTTTTGTAGCGGAAGAAGGTCAGGCAAATTTAGGAGATTTGAATTATGCATTTAGAATGGTTGATGCGGCAGCAAAAACTGGAGTTGACGCTATTGAATTTCAGTTAGCGAATGCGGATGATTTTTATGTCAAAAGTCATGATATGTATAAAATTTATAAAGACAGGGAGTTTTCAGAATTTCAACTGAAACAATTATCAGAATATGTTAATAGTAAGGACTTGGAATTAATTGTCTCCCCATTTAGTACTAGAATTGTTGAGATAATGGCTAGTAATGGATGCTCCGCTTTCAATATTAACGCTTCAGATTTGGTTACACCAGATATTATTGATAGAGTTATTGATACAAAATTACCCTTTTTTTTAAGCTTGTTATTTGCTTCTGAAGAGGAAATTGACTGGGCAGTAGATAGAGTAATCACAAGAGGTGCTATTAATTATGCCTTATTACTGGGACAGCATGCAATGGGGAATGGAAATGAGAGTCTTTCTGTCGAGCATACTAACTTAGGATATATTAGCACATTAAGAAACAAATACAAGGTCCCTGTTGGTTTTATAGATCATACTCCTGAGATATGGATGCCTTCTTGTGCGGTAGCAGCAGGTGCTAGAATAATAACTAAACACTTAGCTCTGTCTAGAGCAGAAAAAGGCCCAGATTGGCAAATATGTCTGGAGCCAAGTGAAATGAGAAGGTCAGTAGAGTGGGCTAGATCTATAAAGAAGAGTGTTTCAAGTATTGATAAAACAATTGCACCTGGGGAAAATTTTGATAAATCTTTAATGAGAAGAAGTATTGTGTCTGCTAATAGTTTGAAAAAGGGAGACATAATTAAGAAAAATGATATCTGTTTCAAGAGGCCAGGAAGTGGAATTCCCGCTAATAGAGAGGTGGATGTCATTGGAAAGCGTCTAATTTTAGACCTTGAAAAGGATCAAGTTATAAAAATAGAGTACTTGGGAGAGTAGAGATTGTGAATTTTGGTATTAAAGATAAATATGCATTAATTGGAGGAGCGAGCAAAGGCCTAGGTAGGGCTTGTGCTTTCTCTCTTGCGGAAGAGGGTGTGAATATTGCTATATGTGCTAGAAATAAAAAAGCATTATTACAAACTACAGATGAGATCAGATCTAGATGGGGTGTGCAAGTTTTACCCATACTGGCAGATTTATCAGATGTGGAAAATATTAAAACCAATGTAATTCAAGAAGTAATGACCAAGTTTGAAAGAATCGATATATTGATTATAAATAGTGGGGGACCAGCTCCAGGTAAATTACATGATTTGTCAAAACAAGATTGGAGTGATTCATATAATTCAGTTTTTAATTATGTGGTTGAGCTTTATGAGTGCATTCTCCCTATTATGAAAAAAAACCAGTGGGGCCGTATTGTGAATATTACATCTTTGTCTGTAAAAGAGCCTGCAGAAGGTTTGATTTTGTCTAATGTTTTTCGTTCTGCAGTTGTTAGTTTGTCAAAATCAATATCAAAAGATTTAATAAAAAATAACATTACGATTAATAATGTTTGTCCAGGCGCATTTAGAACAGATAGAGCAATTGAATTGATGAGTAAAAGATCTAAAGAGACAGGTGAGTTGATTAGTGATATTGAATTAAAGTTAACTAAAGATTTGCCATCTGGGCATTTTCAAGACCCTACTGAATTAAGCTCACTTATTGCATTTTTATCTTCCCAGCAAGCTTGCGGAATAACCGGCACAACCATACAGGTTGATAGAGGAATGTCACATGGGTTGCTCTAATGAGTAGGGTAGAAAAATTATCAATAGGAGGGGCAAAATTTGGATATGATTATGATTATTTGCACAATTCAAAAATAATAGATAAAAATACCGTATGTGATATTTTAAAAAGTGCTATTTCGTCTGGACTTTATACTCTAGATACTGCAAGTGGTTATGGAGTAAGTGAGCAAGTTATTGGTGATTGCATTCACAAGAATAACTTTAAAAAGATTAAAATTGTTACTAAAGTTGGTCATGAACTTGATAAAGATTTTTTGATTGAGGACTCCCTAAAAAAGCTTAAAATCAAAACTTTATATGCCATTCTGTTTCATAATTTTAAAAATTTTAAAAAGAATCCATCTTATTACGATAAATTAATTATAAAAAAGAAAGAAAAATTAATAGAAAAAATAGGTTTTTCACTCTACTTTCCAGATGAATTAGAATATTTACTAAATTTGGATATTCCTCTTGATTTAGTTCAGTTGCCATTCTCAATTTTTGACCAAAGATTTGAAATTTATTTTTCAGAGCTAAAAAAAAGAGGTGTGGAAATTCACACTAGGTCCACTTTTCTTCATGGGCTATATTTTAAGAAAAGTCATCAATTAGGCACCCACTTTAATAAAATTAAAAAACAGCTTGATGGCCTTAAGGATTTGAGTGAATTTTATAATATTGATATTGCAGCTATATGTTTAAAATTTTCTTTACAGAAAAAAGATATTGATAAAGTTATTATTGGTGTTGATAATTTAGATAATCTCACTAAAAATATCGGTTTTGCAAGTAGTGACGATATGAGTATTAAAATATCTGACGAATTGTCAAGATACTCAATACAAGATAAGAAAATTTTATTCCCACATCATTGGATAGTTTAAGGATTGCATGTGAATAGTAAGCGAAGTGGACAAAAGCTTTGGAAAAGGGCGAAGCAAATAATACCAGGTGGAAATATGCTCTTATCAAAAAGAGCGGAATTATTCTTACCAGATAACTGGCCTTCATATTATAAAAAAGCAAAAGGTTGTGAAGTTTGGGATATGGATGGGAACAAGTTTATTGATATGTCTATCATGGGTATTGGAACCAATACATTGGGTTATGGACATCCTGAGGTTGATAGTGCCGTATCTAAAGCAATTAAATCAGGAAATATGTCTACGCTAAACGCTCCAGAAGAGGTTTATCTTGCTGATGAGTTGATTGATATGCATTCCTGGGCAGACATGGTCAGGTTTGCTCGCTCGGGAGGAGAGGCAAACGCTATTGCAATACGTATTGCTAGAGCAGCTAGCGGAAAAGATAAGGTTGCAATTTGTGGTTATCACGGCTGGCATGATTGGTATTTATCTGCAAATTTAGGTGATGATAGTAAATTAGATGGTCATATTCTTCCAGGTCTTGACCCAAAGGGGGTTCCCAGAAACCTTAAAGATACAGTAATTCCATTTTCATATAACAATTTAGAAGAGTTGAAGCAGTTGCTGATTAAACATGATGTTGGTGTTATTAAAATGGAGGTGCAGAGAGATGAGTGTCCAAAAGATAACTTTCTTCAAAAAGTTAGGGATTTGGCTACAAAAAATAATATAGTTCTTATATTTGATGAATGTACTTCAGGATTTAGAGAGTCTTATGGGGGGATTCATAAAATCCATGATGTTGAGCCAGATATGGCTATTTTTGGAAAAGCTCTTGGAAATGGTTATGCAATAACTTCAGTAATTGGTCGTCGTGAGGTTATGGAGAATGCGCAATCCACATTTATAAGTTCCACATTTTGGACTGAAAAAATAGGGTCGGTTGCTGCATTGGAGACACTGAATGTAATGAAAAGGGATGAAACATGGTTGCAAAATACCCAAACAGGCAAAAGAATTCAACAATTATGGATTGAATTAGGTGAAAAATATGAATTGCCAATATCTGTAGTTGGAATTCCGGCAATCTCTAGCTTTACATTTCAATCAAAAAATAACCTTTTATATAAAACTATTATTACCCAAGAAATGTTGAAAAAAGGGTATCTTGCAACAAATTTAATTTTTACCTGTATTGACCACACATTAGAAGTTATCGACAAGTATATAGACAATTTAGATCCGATATTTAAAATAATACAAGAATGCGAGGATGGTAGGAATGTTGATTTATTATTAGATGGGCCGGTTTGTCACTCAGGATTTAAAAGACTAACAAGTTAAACTGCTAGTAAATAGGCATAATTTAGATGAGTAAAATAAAAAGATTGGCAATTATTCCAGCGAGGTGTGGTTCTAAGCGTATCCCAAATAAAAACATTCGTAAATTCTGCGGCCGCCCAATTATTCATTATGTGTTAGATATTATAAATGAGTCTAAATTATTTGACATAGTTCATGTTTCTACCGATTGTGAACAGATTAGAAAAAATGTGACTGATTTTGGATGCCCCCCAGACTTTGTTAGGCCAGCTGAGATTGCTGATGACCAAACACCTTTGTTGCCAGTTCTTAAGTATGTATGTGAAAATTATTTAAAACAAGGGAAAGACTTTGACCAGGTTTGGCTATTAATGCCCACATCTCCATTTCTAGAGGCTAAAGATTTGGTTATGGCTGAAAATTTATTTTCAGAATCTGGATCTGGTAAATCAATATTGGCAGTATCAGAATATCAAGTGCCAATTGAATGGGCTTTTGAGAGAGGGAAGGGAGGAGTATTAGAGCCTCTTCAACAAAGAATGCTTTCCATTAGATCCCAGGATTTAAGTCCTAAGTATCATGACACAGGTTCATTTTCAATATTTTCAATGAATGATATTTTAAATTCAGAAGGGGCAGTTAATAATATTAATTTTGTTGGATATGTTCTTCCAAAATTTAAAGCAATTGACATAGATACTCTAGAGGATTGGCATTTTGCTGAGGCTTTGTATAGGGGTATGAGTAAAAGTTAATTCCCATTCTTAAAGTAGCTAGGTTTAATTTCAAAAGAATTACAACTCTCAAACTTTCAGACAAAAAATTTAAGTTAAATAAACGATACTGTTAACAATAAATTTATACAAGATTTTGATACACATAAGAAAACCATTGCTAATAAGTGAAATTATAGATAATTTACCTCAACCATAAAATGAAAGTGCTTTCTAATACTTTAGTTGTTATTCGTGTTGACTCGTCAAAAGAGATTGGAATGGGTCATTTAACTAGATGTTTATCAATAGCTAAATTTATTTATGATAAGGGCGTTGATGTAATGTTTCTTACTCAAGAAGAGGGGACATGCCTTCATGTAGTCGAAAAAGGATATCAATCTCATAAAATTAACGAGGAAGAAATATTTGATGTCTCTCAACTTTCTAATTGCTATGAACGTTTTATTTTAATAGCGGACATTAATTCAAAATCTATTTTTAAAAATAGAGAATCATATTTTAGTAATTTAGATCTAATTAGAAAAAATTTTCAAATGCTTGTGACACTAGAAGAGTTAACAGATCATCCATATTGTTCAGATATTGTAATCATTCCCTATTTTGGTGCTTATAAAATTAAATTAAGAGAATGCTCAAACGTTGTTTATTTGCTAGGCGAAAAGTATTTTTTGCTTAGAGATGAGTTTTGCAATAATGATTTCAAAGTTCAGAAGCTGGCTAAAAATATTCTAATTACAATGGGCGGTAGCGATCCGAATAGGATTTCTTTGAAAGTTTTGTCAGCCCTTTTTGTACTGAGTGAAGAATATAAATTTCATATTGTATTGGGGCAAGCTTCAGATATTTCGGATTCTGAATTACATCATGTAATGGGCAATTATAAAGATTGTTTAATGATCTATCGTAATTGTAGCCAAATGTCAGAAGTTATGATGAGCTGTGATATTGCTATAACTAACAGTGGTTTGACTAAATATGAATTGGCTGCATTGGGGGTTCCTACTATCGTTATTTCAAACAATGCATCTCAGTCTAAAATTGATAAAATTTTTTCTGAATTTCAGTCTTCAATTTATCTTGGTGTATGGAAAAAACTTAAAAAAGATAAAATATTGGAAGTGTGTAAAGAGTTATTAGTTGATTATGACTTAAGGTTGAGATTGTCTAATAATGGAAAAAAACTTATTGGAAAAAAAGGATTAGATGGTATCTGGAATGCTATTATTGAAAAATTAGATAAATAATAAGGTTTAAAAATGAGCATAGTTGTTTGTAATTATAAATATGAAGATATTAAAGAGCATATTAGGAGGGAGGAGCAAATTATTGTGGTAAAGAAATTTGAAGATGATAATATTTGTCATAAAGCCCGAGAATCTGCTCATTTGTTTACAAAGGAGCACACTCCAGCCACAGAGGAAATTAAGTCCAAGACTTTCTGGAGGATGGATGTACTGCCGTCGAATACTCAAACTGATAGAATATTTAGGACAATAATGCAAATTTATGAGAATGAAAATAATTTAGATTTGATTAAAGGTTTATTCAGAAAGATGATTGATCTTCAAATTGTCTGCTTAGGTGGGGCATATTCAGATAGTAAAGATAGTTCTGTCAAACCTCAGATAATTCATTATCCTACTGGAGGAGGTTTTTTTGACTGGCATACACACCCTAGATTCCCTACAAATTATGGCATTATTTTAAACCTCTCACAAAAAGATGATCAATTCTATACTGGTTCAACTGAATTTAAAATTGATAATGGTCAAATAGTCAATGTTGAAGAGTATGTAGATATTGGCGATTTGATATTATTTAGGTATGACTTGCCGCACAGAGTTACACCCTGCGACCCTGAAAAAAACCTTGAGTTTTCAAGTCAAGGTAGGTGGACGGCAATTGTCCCAATATATTGACGAGGTTAATATGAAAGTTAATCAAAAAGATATAGAAAACTTCCATAAGAATGGTTTCTTTATTTTAAAGGGAGGAGCTATAGTAGATTTTAAAGATCGTATAATTGAAGATTTATTGAGCATTATCAAGTCTACTATTAAGTACTCCAATACTAATGATAAAACAAAACTGCTGTATGATGATTTTTTCAAAAATTCAGAGGGTTCACAAAAGAGCGAGCAGCTATCTAAATGCATTGATTTTGTTATCGAAAATGAAAATGACCATGAATATTCAAGTGCTTTATATGAGATTTTTTATAATAGCCCTGTAGTAATCTCTTCTATTAATAACAAACTCATTAATGATACTCTTATCTCACTAGGTGTAAAGCATCCGCTAGCCTCTGATTTACCTCTTGTGAGGATTGATAGAGCTAAATATAGGGTTTTTGATACACCTTGGCATCAGGATTATTGGCAATCCTATTTATCAAATAATGCCATTGTGGCATGGTTTTCATTAACACAGCTTTTTCCAGGCATAGGACTTCTTGAAGTAATTCCAAAATCTCACAAAGAGGGGTGTCTGAATTTTAAAAAATTTGAAAAGGGCGCAGCCCCATTTACACTTGCCGATAACATTTCCACAAAAAGGACTATGAGTATTAAACTCAATTATGATGAAATTTTATTCTTCAATTCGTATCTCATTCATAGAAGTGGTTTGAATAATAGTAAAACAACTCGTATTACTTTGCAAATGCGATACAATGATTTAACTACACTAAAGAAACAGGTTTCACCTTATGTAATTAAATACTCTGACTGTGTCGAGTCTTTTCATAAAAGCCAGTTAAACTTTTCTAAAAAATCCGAGGTATAAATGTTAATATCTATTATGCAGCCAACGTGGCTCTCTTGGATTGGTTATTTTGATTTAATTGATCAGTCTGACTTGTTTGTATTACTTGATGATGCTCAATTTTCTAAACATACTTGGCAGCAAAGAAATCGTATAAAAATTAATGATTCATTGGCCTGGCTTACAGTCCCTGTTTATACTAAAGGAAGGTTAGGGCAAAAAATTAATGAAGTTGAGATTGATAGAAGAAGATTTCCTGAAAAACTTTTATTTCAAATTAAGCAGCATTATGTAAAAAGCCTATTTTTTAGTGATTATTTTTCTGAATTTGAAGATTTACTATTGAATCATCAATCGGATTTACTTTGTGATTTAAATTTATTAGTATTGAGTTGGTTTTTGGATAAGCTGAATATTGATACAGAGATTGTTATTGCATCAACCCTGAATGCAAAGGGTATAAGAGGCAGTAGAACTGTTAAAATTTTGAAGGAGTTGGGCGCTTTTAAGTATTTATCTCCAATAGGCTCGTATGAATACTTAAATGAAGATATTGGGTTTTTTAAAAAAAATAATATAGATATTGTTTTCCAAAATTATAAACACCCAGAATATCGCCAAGTTTACCCACCTTTTTTAAATGGTGCATCGGTATTGGACTTATTGTTTAATGAAGGAGAAAATTCACTTAATATTATAAGATCTGGGAGATTAAATAACATTCCTTATGATAGAATTTTAAAATGAATCTTATAAGCATAGAAGATAAGAAATTGGGAGTTGGATTTCCAGTTTATATTGTGGCTGAATTATCCGGTAATCATAATCATGAATTTGATAGGGCGGTAAAGTTAATTGACGCTGCTAAAGATGCAGGAGCTGATGCAATTAAACTTCAAACATACACACCAGATACTATTACAATTGACTGTGATAGTGATTTATTTGGTGAGAACGGTGAATTAAGTCAGGGAAAAAGTCTATATCAAGTTTACCAACAGGCCTATATGCCTTGGGAATGGCAGCCAAAACTAAAAGAAATTGCCAAAAAGAAAGGGCTTGCCTGTTTTTCATCCCCATTCGATCCTACCTCTGTAGATTTTCTTGAAAGTATGAATGTTCCTATTTATAAAGTGGCTTCATCAGAGATTTGTGACCTGCCTTTATTAAAAAAAATAGCTAAAACAAATAAGCCAATAATATTATCTACTGGCATGGCAACATTTAGAGAAATTGATGAGGCTCTTTCTACCATTAGTGGAGCGGGTAATAATAAGGTGATTTTACTAAAATGCACTAGTGCATATCCTGCATCCCCTTCTGACATAAATCTTAAAACTATGGTTCACATGTCAAGTACATTTAATACTCCTGTAGGTCTATCAGACCACACTCTGGGCCATGATGTGGCATTGGCTGCCACTTCTTTGGGGGCATGCATGATTGAGAAGCATCTAACTTTATCCAGAAATGATGGCGGTATTGATGATTCTTTTTCAATGGAACCTGGAGAGTTTAAGGATATGGTCAGAAGTATTCGCATTATTGAACGGTCGATTGGAGAGATTAGTTATGGACCTTCAAAATCAGAAAAAATTGGTGTTAAAAATAGACGTTCACTTTTTATCGTAAATGATATTAAAAAAGGGGATTTAATTTCTAATAAGAATGTAAGAAGTATTAGGCCTGGGCATGGATTAAAGCCAAAGCATATAGATAAAGTTATTGGAAAGAGGGCTAGAAAAGATTTGCCAAAAGGAACACCGTTGCAATGGGAGTTAATTGAGTAACATGTTTTTTTGCTAAATGAATACTATGGATTCAAAAAATATTACTAGTGAATGTGAATCTTTTTTGGCAAGCTTTTTTAATAAGAAGAAATGTATCTTAACTGGCAATGGGACCGTTTCACTAGCAATTTGTTATTCATTTATGCCGCATAATAAAACTAAGGTAATAATCCCTTCAGTTGTGTGCCCCAATCTAGTTTATGCATTGACATATGCTTCTAAAAAACCTGTCTATGCAGATGTTTTATTGTCAAATGCAACGATAGACCCTGATTGTGTCCGAACTATTCTGGATAATGATAAAGATAATGAGATAGGGGCTATTGTTGCAGTTCATTTATATGGCCATCAAGCGCAAATTCATAAATTGAGATCAATAGCAGATGAATATAATGTTCTATTAATCGAAGATATTTGTCAATCTATGGGCGGACGTTCAAGGGATGGCCAATTATTAGGGGTGGTTGGAGACTGCACTGTTATGTCATTTGGCCATACAAAGATAATTGATGTTAATGAAGGGGGCGGAGTCTTAGTTAATAGTAATAAGCTAGAAAATAAGGCGAGAAAATTTATAAGTTTATTGCCAGATCAACTCAGCCTTAATAAAAGAGAATGTTTATCAAGGGTTTATAGAGAATTATTTTACTCTATTTGGAATGGCGGATCTTGTAATGACCATTTTTATCAAATATTTGATCAGTTTCCTAGTCTGTTTAAAGGGATCTATCTAACCTTATTTAATGATAATTTAGCTAAAAAAATCTTATCAGAATTTAAAGAATTAGAAAAAAATATAAATCATAGACAGGCAATATACAATATATATAAAAAGATGTTGTCAGATATAGATCAAATTATCTTATTTGATAGCGCTTCAAGTGAGGCTCCTTGGCGCTTTTCTTTTCGTGTCAACGCTCGGCATCGCAATATCCTTGTGGAAAAAATTAGAAAATCTGGCTTTAATGCATCTATCTGGTATCCTTGCATTGCGTCTTGGACTTCAAATGATAAAACTTTATTCAAGTCGGGGCGACTCATTGAGGCCAGTGTTATTAATTTATGGGTTGATGCAAAATGCTCTTTATCTAGTGCAAAAGATTCTGCAAAATTAATTCGCAAGTATTTTGATGATAATAGGAGGTTGAAGTGAAAAAGCTAATATTATTTGGCGTGGGACAAATGTCTGAAATTGCTTATTCGTACTTTAGTACTGATTCAAAATATACGGTAGTTGGGTTTTGTGTTGATAAATCCCACTATAAAGATGATAAATATAAAAATCTTCCTGTGGTATCTTTTGAAGAAGTTGAGAATTTCTTCCCAATCAACACACATTGTATGTTTATTCCATTAGCAGCTAAAGACTCTAATCGTTTAAGAGAAAAAAAATATTTGGAAGCAAAGAGCAAGGGTTATGAGCTTGTTAGTTATATTAGTTCTTTGGCTACAATCCTGCCTGAAAGTAATATTGGAGAAAATTGTTTTATACTTGAAAATAATACAATACAATCATTTGTGGAGATTGGAAATAATTGTGTTCTATGGAGTGGGAATCATATTGGTCATCACACAAAAATTAATGATCATTGTTATTTGGCGTCACATGTTGTTGTGTCTGGGCGAGTAACAATAGGCCCAAATTGCTATCTTGGAGTAAATTCGACTATTCGAGATGGAATAAATATTGCTTCCGGTTCGGTTATTGGTGCAGGTGCTTTGGTAATGAGGCCAACAATTGAAAATGGGGTTTATATGGGTTTACCAAGTAAAAAGATATCAATGAAAAGTGATGATGTTGACCTGCCTTAAATTAAATATAGATTTAGAATATGATTTGGACAAAGATAGGGCGTATACATAATCCAGGTTTGTCTGAAGTAGACTGGATGAGTAGGCATTCTATGCTGCCAACAGTGGATCATCTGAAAGATGATATTTTTAGAGTTTACTGTAGTGGTCGTGACAAAAAAGGCCGTTCTTTAGTGGGTTATGTTACATTTGATTTAAATAAGCCAAAAGATATCATTGAAATTAGTAAAACCCCAGTTTTAAATCTTGGAAAACTAGGACATTTTGACGACAACGGCGTTACTCCATCATCAATTGTCAATACCAATGGAAAAAAATATCTTTATTACATAGGTTGGAAGCCGAGATCAACAACACGATTTGGACTGATTTCAGGATTGTCAGTTAGTAAAGATGGGGGGTTGAGTTTTGACCGTGTATTACATTCACCTATTCTTAGTACAAATAATAATGAGCCAATATCAATTTTGACGGCTCCTTTTGTTATGAAGATGGGTGATGTTTGGAAAATGTGGTATGTTTCTGGAGTTGAGTGGATAAATGCAGATTTGCCAGTATACAATATTAAATATGCCGAGTCTTTAGATGGAATAAATTGGAACCAAACTGGTCATATTTGCATTTCTAATCGTGACAAGGAGACGGCGCTTGCAAGACCTTGTGTGGTGTTTGATGGTGAAATTTATAAGATGTGGTATGGATATAAATATGATGGAAATTCATACAGAATTGGCTATGCGGAATCAAGCAATGGAAAAGATTGGAAAAGATTAGATGATCAAGCTGGGATAGATGTTTCAGAATCAGGATGGGATTCAGAGATGATCGAATATGCGTACGTTTTTTTACACAAAGATAAGACCTATATGATTTACAATGGAAATGAATATGGTGCTAGTGGTTTTGGTTTGGCAATATTAGAAAATATTAGCTAAGAGCCTCTTTCCTTTCAATACTGGTAGTTTATAAATTAGGATTTTTTGATGGTGATCTTACTTATTTCTTTAGCACTATAAACCCTATGACAACTTTTTAAGATTCATCATCTATAACATCTCAGTAACCTTTTTTTCGTGTGCAATTACATACTTTCATTAGTTTGGAAGTCTAAAGTTTCATAGAATCCTCGAAAATTGTAAAATTCAATGTAATTATTATATTGGACTAAAAAACTGTAAGAATGCCACTCTATAAAAGATTATCAAGGATAATACTAGTATTGATATTGTTATCCATTTAGATTGATAACACAGATATAATTGAACCGCTTTTTTTTTTGGCTAGACTAAAAACTGATTGGTTGAGTTTAAAGAAATGAATAAAAGTATGTTTAATTTACACCTTGAAGAATGCGAATTTAAACTTAATAATCATAAGCAAAACTTTTAAATATTCTGCTTGTGATGTCCAAAAAATACCGCTTTAGTTGCAATGATCCTAGGTTATTAAGATGAAATACTGTAAAAAATGCCTAACTACAAATCTTAGGCCTAATGCATTTTTTAACTCTGATGGAGTATGTAGTGCATGTGATTATAGTAATGTTAGGATTGGAAAGTCTCATGCAGAAAGTCTTGACGCTCTTAAATCTCTAATACAAAAAAATAAGTCAAAGAGAAGGAGATATTCAAAATATGATTGTATTGTTGGAGTTAGTGGTGGCAAAGATAGTACTAGACAAGCTCATTGGGTTAGAGATAGATTAGGCTTAAATCCTTTGTTGGTATGCTGTGGATATCCCCCACTTCAAATGACAGAAATAGGTGCAAGTAACATTTCAAATTTAATTTCTATGGGTTTTGACCTTGAAATAATTACTCCAGCCCCAAAATCATCTGCGCAGCTTTCTTTACTCTCATTTAAAAAATATGGCAACGTGTGTAAATCAACTGAAATGGCTCTTCATTCTTCAGTGCCAAAAATTGCTATAGAAAAAAAAATTTCATTAATTCTTTGGGGTGAAAATGATGCTTTACAGGTTGGTGATTCGGGAGCAATAGGTAAAAATTATTTTGATGCAAATAATCTGAGAAACCTAAATACACTTGCAGATGGCGGGGTTCAGTGGATTCTTAATGCTGTCGATTCATATAAAGCACAAATTTATATATATCCCAGCAAAGAGCTTTTTAATAAATCAAAGTTAGATATTATGTACCTTGGTCCAGCATGGGATGATTGGAGCAATGATAGTAATTCAATATATGGTGCGTTGACAGGACTTTCGCTTCGAACAGATAGTATAGAGATTACTGGAGATGTAAGTGGGGCATCAATGCTAGATGAAGAATTTGCGCATATAAATATGATGATTAAATACTATAAATTTGGTTTTGGGTTTGCCACAGATATTTGCAATGATAGGATTAGAAATGGAGTTTTAACAAGAGATCAGGCAATTAATCTAGTTTCCCAGTACGACGGTAAGTGTGATGACCGAATTATTTTAAAATATTGTAATTATGTTGGTATTGATGTTATTGAATTTTGGGATATAGTTAAAACTTATACAAATGATAGTTTATTTTATGTGAATAAAAGAGAGAGACCAAAAAAGAAATTTACTGTAGGGGTTGATTTCGTTGATTAATATAATTGATGTTGGACTGGGGAATATTAGATCTATAGAGCACTGGATAGGTAGATCTAACTTGGATTGCAAGAGAGTTTTTAAAATAGAAGATTTCACTAATAATGCAATAATAATACCTGGTGTTGCATCAGCCGGTGAATATATGCATAGACTGGTTGATCTTGGACTTGATCGAGAAATTATCAGACGTTCAAACCAAGGTCAGAAAATAATTGGAATATGTCTTGGGTTTCAAATACTAACCAACTACTCAGAAGAAGATGGTGGCATTGAATGTCTAGGAATTATAAAAGGATCTGCTAACTATTTAGACAACAACATAATACATAATGGCTGGGACTCATTTTATTTTGACATTAGAGAATTGCAAAATAATTTTTATAGAAAAAGAAAGAAAATAGTAGCTGGAAGGGTGTATTTTAACCACGAATTAAGAGTAAATATCGAGTGCGATTCATATTCTAAAAAATTAGTGAATAATATTACATCATTTGCTATTAAAGATAATATTTTTGGATTTCAGTTTCATCCAGAAAAAAGCCAACGAACTGGACAGGAGTTATTGGAGTTAATTATATGAGCTTCAGGGTTGGGTCGACTGTTCTCATTGACTTCAGCGGCAATGCAGTTCAAAGCTATAATTTCAATACCAAGCGAATTTTAGGTAAATTGAGACAAGTGTTGAAATTTTTAGATGCTTATGAGGTCGATGAAATTCATGTGATAGTGCCATATAAGGGTAAGAACAATAATAGATCTTTGCAAATTTTTTCTGATTTATCAAACATTTCAATATCAACACCTCTTGGGATTGGTGGTGGAATTACTATGGAAAATATAGAGATTATTGCACAAGATCCATTTTTTGAAAGATGTATTTTTAATAGCGCTATTTTTTACGATACTCAGCTGCTAAAGAAAGTTAAATCACTAATGGGGCATCAATCTTTAGTTGCCTCAATGCCGTTTATTATTAAGAATAATGATCTAATGGTTTATAACTCTATGGATGATAATTTTAAATTAATAAAAAAGGAAGTATGGAAAGAAATAAATAACAACTTTAATGAAATAATATTACTTGATGCAGCTTCAGAAGGAAGTAAGGGGGGTTTTAATTTTAAAGTTTTTGATTATATTGAGTTTCCAAATGACAGGGTTTTAATTTCTGGTGGATTAACAAAAAGTGATATTAGAAAGGCAAAAAACATGGACTTGGCGGGTGTATCTATTGATAATTTTGCACTACACTCAGAGTATTCTATAAAAGGTTTGCGATGAAAAAAGTAATTCAATGTTCGCAATGTTTGGATGATATTAGGCATCCGATGGGGCAAGTGATTAATGAGTCTGGATTATGTACAGGTTGCATAACACACAAAGAGAAAGATAAGATAGATTGGGATAAAAAATGGTCGACTTTAAAGGCTAAGTGTTCAAAAATATTGAAAAATAGGAGGGAGGATGCTTACGATTGTATTATCCCACTTAATGCAGATGCAGAAGATTATTATATTGTTGAATTAGCTTTATCCTTAAATTTAAAGCCGCTGCTGTTGTATGTAAATAATTACTTTGGTACAGATTTAAGCTGGAAGAATTTACATAATTTAGCAACGCATTTTGATCTTGATATGACGACCTTTAATCCAAATTTTATGACTTACAAAGAAGCAATAAGAACTTCTTTAAGAAAATTTAATTCCATATATTGGCCCTATCAGGCTCTTAAAACAGCTTACCCAGTTAGACTGGCTTTAGATATGGACATCCCTATTATACTATGGGGAGGTCTTCAGGCTACTGAGCAAGTTGGTAAGTTCTCTCATAATGACGAAGTTGAGATGTCTGGTTGGAGCAGAAATCAACATGATTTGTTTGCTGTAGACGAGACAGAATTTTTTGGAACAGGTGCCCAGATTACAGATATCGAACAGTTTCAGTATAACTATCCAGCTTTAAAAAAAGCCTCTAAAATCACAGGAATTTATTTGAGTAATTATATTAGGTGGGATCCTTGGAAGCAAAACCATGATATGCTTAAATATGGCTTTATTGCAGAAAAATCCGAGTATACATTTGACCAATATGAGAGGTCTGGGTCTAGTGTTTTTTATGGTATTCATGATCTGCTTAGATTGGAAAAACATGGATATATAAAAGTCAGGGATCACCTTAGTAGAGAGATTAGACATAACAGAATTTCAAAAAATAATTCTATAGAGCTTTACGCCAAATATTTAAATAAATACGTAGATATCAAACCTTTTTTCGATTGGATAGGCTCTACTAATTCTGGATATGAGTTATTTAGAAAAGAAAGATTCAAGTCTAGCAATTCAAAAATTACAAATAAAATAAACAAAGAAATAGGCATGGAAAATTATTTTAATATTGGCTATTTCAATGACCAATGTCATTCCGTCATGAAAGACTTCATTGTTTATCAAAAAGGAATATAGTTTTTTGCTATTTTGACATTAGTACGCTTAAAAATTCTTAGAACGCTTTCATTTAAGTTAAAAAGTAAGAATATAGTTGTTTTGTTTTCCAAGGGTTTGATTGCAATGAGGCTTAAGGCCTATATTTAAATTATGATTATTGATCATTAAGTAATAAGGCTAAAAATTAGAATTTGTATATTCTATCAATACGCGATCTATAAAAGCTTAATGATTAAGAAGATTGTTTGTAAGCTATTTTTTTTCGATAGTACAGAGTAAATTCATATGAAAAATAGTCAAATTATAATAAAGACTGAAAGATTTGTGCTTAAGGAACTTAGAGTTAAAGATGCATCATACCGATACCTTAATTGGTTTGAAAATATAGATATTAAAACTAATATTTTGACATCATCTAAAATGAAAACTTTAGAAGATTTAAAGCTATATATTAGTGATAAATATAATGCCAATAATATAATATTTCTTGGAATTTTTTGCATAAATACAGGGTTCCACATTGGAAATATTAAATATGAACCTATTGATTTTAAGAATAAATATGCAATACTTGGGATTCTTATTGGAGATGAAAGCTATCGTGGAAAAAAAGTTGGAGTTGAGGTTATAAAGGCATCTGGCGCGTGGCTAAATGAAAGCTATGGAATTTCTAAAATTGTATTGGAGGTTAGTCCAATAAATATTAGGGCAATCAATGCATATAAGAGTGCAGGGTTTATTATGGAAGAGTCGGAGTACACTTTTAAGGATAGCGAAAAGTCATTAACAATGGTTTGCCATATATAGTGCATTCGATAATGAATAGAAACCATAAAACTAAAAGTGAACAAGCATGTTTACTTGGATATAAGTCCCTGAAAAAGAATGGAAATATGTCTCTGGTAAAGACATTAAAAAATAAACTCGTCGATACTTGTGTACTTAAAGAAGGCTATAAAGTATCAAGTTTTTTCTTTGGGGTAGATTCCGACAGGGCGGAAATTGTTATTAGACAACTTTTATCTTTTAGGTTGTTAAACCTTTCTTTTAATAGAGCTCTTCTTATATCAATTGGGTCAAATAAACCGATAATTTATCCACTTCCAAAAGAATGGCAACATGCTTTAATTGAAAGCGGATTAGATGTTTCAAAAAAGTTTTGCTCGTTGTTATGGTATCTTTTTGGTTGGAAAATGTTATTAAATGGTATCTTTTTTTTTATAAGATACTTTGCTCAATCTTTTTTAGGAGTTTTTTACAAAAGCTCAGAAAAAACTGGAAAATTTGTCTACTTTAGCGGCCTCAATAAAAGCAATCTTCCTAAGTCATCAAGTGATAATAAAAGTTACAATCTTATTAATTGGTATCTTACAAGGAATCCTATTGGTAATGAAATAAACAATTTGTGTCATGATGTACAAGATTCTGATGCTTTTAAAATTGGTAATGCTAGTGTAAAGTATTTACGATATCCATTTTTGCCAATTTCTGATTTTGCCAATTTAATAAAGAGCTTTTTTTGGAGTTTTTTAGCAGTATTTTATGCAGCATTTAATATTACTCTTAATAATATATGGTATGCAGTTATACTGAAGGAGGTAATATTTACGAAGATCTTTAGTAGTCAGAATTCAAAAGCGTTAGCATCAGAATATTTTTTTCATGAATGGATATACAGACCTTTATGGACTTATGAAGCTGAAAGAAAGGGGTCTAAAATAATACTATATTTGTACTCAATTAATAACGGCTCTGAGAGGGCCGAGATTGAATATGATTGGAGACTTTCAAATTGGCCAGATTATTTAACATGGGATAATTATTCTAAAAATTTTATTAAAAGTGCTGTTTACAGTTACTCAAGAGTACATATTGTTGGGCCAATTTGGTTTTCTTCTGGCGGTAAAATTGAAGATATTCCAAAAGACTCTATTTCTGTATTTGATGTATCTCCTTTTCAAGAAGATATTTATGTCATATTAGGAGAGACTGATGAAAGATATGTACCTAAGACTGTTAACAAGTTTTTAAATGATATTCACTCAGTATTGAAAAAAAATAACATAACTATGGCGCACAAAAGGAAGCGCCCTAATCCAAAAATACATAAAGAGTATTTGAAGAATATTGGAGAATTAAAAAAACAAAAAAATTATATTGCAATGGATCCTGAGTTAAGCCCTCAAGCGGTGATTAATAAAACTAAGGCTTGTATATCTATGCCGTTCACATCAACAGCGTTGATTGCCAAGCATGATGGTAAACCTTCAGTTTTCTATGATCCTAATGGGGTGACACATATAGACAAAAAGGTCATGTATGGCGTACCTATATTGACCAGTATTGATGAGTTACAACAATGGATTGAAGAGGTTAATAAGGTGTAGACTTACATGAAGTTACTAATTACCTACCTAGCGTTAAATTTATAAGATATAACGATTATTTTCTATTTTAGCTACACTAAAAATAGATTAGTAAAGTTTAAAGAAATGAATAAAAGTATTTTTAATTTACAACTTAAAGAATGTGAGTTTCGATTTAATAATCGAAAGCAAAATATTAACAAAATTCTTGCTTTCAATATTCAAAAAATTCAGCTTAAGATGACATTACCCTTTATTTTTTGACATGAGTATTTTTACAAAAATTAAATCTTCATTAATATATCGCATGGAGATATTAGAACAAAGAAAGATTAATCACCTGATTAACAAAAAACATAGTATTAAATATAATGATACTGATATGACATTTTTTGTTCCAAATGCTCTTAACCGATATAGAATTAAAACTTTTGCTACCAAAGAGCCTTCAACTTTAAATTGGATTGATTCTTTTGAAGAGGGTGCAATTTTTTGGGATATTGGGGCAAATATTGGAATTTACTCCATCTATGCGGCTAAAGCAAAGAATGCTGATGTTTTTGCCTTCGAGCCTTCAGTTTTTAATTTGGAATTTTTAGCAAAAAATATTCATGAAAACGAATTACAGCAAAAAATTGTTATTTTCCCACTTGCCCTGAGCAATTTCACCAGTTTCAATTTATTTAAGATGAATAAGCCAGTTTGGGGTGGTGCTTTGTCTGCATTTGGCGTAGATTTTGATCAATTCGGTGAAAGTTTTGACACTACATTTGAATACAGTATTATAGGGTTGAGTGCTGATAAAGCCATAACCGCCCTTAATATGCCCCAGCCAGAATATTTGAAAATTGATGTGGATGGTATTGAGCATATTATTTTAGAGGGAGCTGTTGATATGTTAAAGAAGGTTAAGAGTGTTTTAATAGAAATTGATGAGAGTTTCGTAAATCAAAGAGAGCAGTCCGAAAAGCATCTGCTAGATGCTGGATTGATAATGTTAGAAAAGCATATTTTATTGGAGAATGGGACTCAATATAACCAGCTTTGGTATAGAAAATAAATGCCAAATTTTTTATTACGTTATTCATTCGATCCTAGATTGAATGAATTAATATAGATTTATAGTTTTTACACCCAATAATTTAGACAGCATTTATAAGATCTTTTAATTGAAGTTAAGTTTAAACAAGCAAAATTGCTATGAGTTCGCATAGAAGACATTCAAAAGTAAGATATTTTTATTTCATTAAGGATGAAGTCATATCGTAAATTGCCATAATTATTTGTTATTGATATAAAAGGCGCTAGCTATCAAACAAAATTTATAGATTTTGATAAGGATTTAGAGTTTGTGTTTATTTCTTGAAGACAAAAAAAGTGATTAAAATAATTAAATCAAGTAGGCTCAAGTAGCCCAATGTCGTATTTTCCAATATTAAAAGCCCCTTATTGTAATGGGAGCACTACCCTTTACAATTTTTCGCCAAATAATTGGGAGCTCGCGAACAATTGCGAGCAGACTGTTAGCTTGACTTATATTAAAAATGATTTATGGCATAGTTTAGCCTTAGAAAAATTGGCATATCAGGCTTATAAAGTCGTGAAGCACAATGACATTTCTGATTTAATCCCTGATGGAGCACTAGCATTGCTATCATTGTCTAAAGAAGAACTACCTAAGACGAGTGCAGAACTGCCAGTATTGAATTGTAGCCACACTTACATACCGACATCTCGTGCGACATTAGGATTAGACTCTTCATTTACAACAGCTGTTTATCAGGGTGAGATTGATCCTTTTCCAAAACAGGCGTCATTATTGACATTTTCACCATTTTTGCAATTTGGTTTAGGTGTTGAAAATTATATCTTGCTTATGAATTTGGAAAAATTACCAGAAAGTAGAAAGGCAGTAGTTGAGATTTATGATGTCCATAGCAAAGAACTTAAGAAAATTCAAAGCGCTTATAGTAACCAGATAAATATAATCTCATTGAATGATATGGGATTTAATGAGCAAAACTTACCCGTCATTATTTGTCGAGAAATGGCATTTATTCCATTGTACTTTTCAAGTTATAAATTGGGAGAAATGTTGAGTCTTGAGCATACCCACCCACCTGCATCATTAGTAGTTCACGGTAATCGCTTTGGTGCTCAAAAACTGATAAAGGAATACTGGTTTTCCCAGCTTAAAAAATGATTAATCACTTATTAAGAAAAGTAAAAAAAATGCCATGGGTATTGGCTCAGCCACTAACGAAAAAACCTAATAACCCGCAATCAGTGATTAGCGACTTGTTTGTTTGGCGATGTAATCAAGATTGGAATACTTATTTTGAATTATTAGATTTGGCAAGTCTATTTGGCGATGAAGGGCAACATCAAGTAGATATTGTTTTTTTTGATAACAATGGTGAAAATTTCCATCAGAAGTCAATTGAGTTAAGCGGTTTATATCGACAAGTATTAGATATCTCTAAAGTGCTATCAACGCTAAAACAG
>Ga0055584_100001717_pt1 | contig 21509 bp, 16 predicted proteins | sample OSDHelmetaG_FD_58716 | JGI IMG/M metagenome (GOLD analysis project Ga0055584, IMG submission 58716) | Pelagic marine sediment microbial communities from the LTER site Helgoland, North Sea, for post-phytoplankton bloom and carbon turnover... | ecosystem: Environmental > Aquatic > Marine >...
TCGAACCTCCGACCACCTGGTTCGAAGCCAGGGACTCTATCCAGCTGAGCTACGGGCGCTTGGATTTGTTCGTACCATACAGAATTTCTGCGCGATTCGCTCTAAAAAAATCACTCTGATCTGGCGGGCCGATGGGTGGCAATTATTGTGATCTCGAACACTCCACGGGATCCGGTGGCGTCACAATGAAGGAAGCGGCAGCGCCTATGCCATGAACGGTGCGGCTCTCTCAACCAGCTCTTTCAGACCGGGTTCGTCCGGGTTGCGCGGTTTGCCCGGGTGAATAATGGCGACCTGGCATTCTTCTGCCGCCTCAACGAGCTGACGATACGTGCCCGCGTCGGGATCCTTGATGTAGGCCTGCTTGTTCTCGTCATAAGCGAACATGCGATCATTTCTATTGGTGCACTCATCGCAGGTCGTACAACGCGGCGTGTCGATGTAGGGATCATCTGAATCGGGCGCTGCCAGTTCCTCGTCAACGACTTCATTTGCCACGTCGAGCGGTTCGGAAACTACTTCTTTCGCGACCGGTGCTGACTCGACTTCTGGCACAGGTGCTGGCGCTGCCTGTACATTCGCGAGCGCGGCGGACGCGTAGGAGTTATTGACGCCGCCCATTTCCTGCAATGCGTGCCACCGTTCGCGGCAACGCTTCACGATTCGTATCAGGCTGTCGTCGACTACAAAGCGGCGCAGGACATTGTCGCCATCAACTGCCATCACGTAGGGTACTTTTTCAAACGTGTCGACATCCGCCAGTTCGAGATATTCGCCGACCGGCAACATATCGTCGCTCCAAGATTCTTTTGGAGCAAATGCGAAATGACCACTGTAAGCCCTGTCGGTAATCGCAAAATCGGCTGCCGTAAATACACAGTCCTCGACGATCATCTGTAGTTCTTCATCTTCGTAGGAAAGCGTCCGGTGTGGCCAGTCGATCGAGACTTTCGGATTACTGGCAATATCGAAACGGTCTGCCAGCCCTGTCCCGGCTCCCGGATCGTAACCAAATGCCGGGAACACTCGCGACTCCATGGCCGCAGCGGCAATCAAATACGCCGGAACGTCCGAAGTCACCTCATCAAGTGGTGCGAAAACGCTAAACACCGCTGGCCCGTTGAACTCCAGACCCTTCCGAATCGCCTTGCATTCCCGATAGAGATTCGATGCACTCGACTGCAAAACAAAGGCATTGCCCGGGGCGGCAAACGACTGTGCGAATTGATGCGTCAACGCATCGCTGACCTGCAGAAGTACCTTCATGGGCAAGTCGCTCGATACCAGCTCCGTCAGGCTGGCCATGTCACGCACGTTGCACTGACTTTCATGAGTGCAAATCAGATAGGACGGAAACTCTGCGAGATCTTCAGGGGCAAGCGCAGGAGGGCCAAACCGTTCAAAATAAGACGAGTGTTTTTCCTCGCGGTAGGCGTTGTTGCACTCAAGCTCTGCTATCGCTATCGCCTTGACGACCTCGGCTATTTGCGGCAAGCGCTCGTTGTAGGCTTTTAGAGCAGCCGGCAGACTGTCGACAATAAATTGATATTGATCCGGCCCGCGCTTTTCAGCATTCGGCGCTCTGAAGAAGCGCTGTGATTCCAGGACAGCGAGCGCCACCTTTATCCGTTTGCGACGTAACGCCGGCAGCCGGTTTCGCGGAGTTGCGTCGTCCAGAAGATCGGCCATCAGGTCAAAGTCGAACGATTCTTTGTAACGCTTGCCAAGATTCTTTCTTAGTGTCTGCGGCGTTCTGGCGCTGCTGTTTTTTAGATCGTCTACTTTGAGAATATTGCGAAGCCTGATGATCAGCGACTCGATCTTCTCGACCGATTGCAGTGTGCGTCTGGCCTCAACCTTTTTGAACGCGTGCTGCAGCAGTTGTGCGGGCAATCGAGCATCGCAGTTAAGCGCCTTACCATTGCTCTTGAGTGCGAATCGAGCGGTTGCCAGATTATTGCGCAAGGACTCCGCCTCGACCTCCTCGCAGTCCGCGAGCAGTGACCTTTCGGCGCGCTTCCACAGCGTGCTGAGCGACTCTTCATGACCGTCCGCTACCAACTCACGTATTCTTTTTTCCAGCCCCAGCACATGTTGCCGTAACTGTTCCCCTGCGTTCCCCTCGGGGGCGATGCCCTGCAGTAGCCGATTGAATATTCCCGTAAGAGAGTCGGCAATTGCCGGACTTGCCGGGTCGTCGATCAGTACCAGCGGGTAATCGTAACGAAGCTCTGACAGCTGCCGATACGGCATAAGCAACGCCGGGCAGGTGTCCGGGCCGGGCCCGGTTGCCTCCCCTTCTTCACTGCGTTTTCCGGTCAGGTGAAAATTGATCATTTCCTGCATTGTGACGCTCATGATCAGTCTCGCGGCCAAATAGTGAATTTGTCGAGCTCTTCTTCCAGGCCGTTTTTGACGTGCTCGGGGGTGTACATCCGGTCTGGCATTCGCATGTCCTCGTAACAGGGCACATCCTTATTTCTGTAGATGATCCCAACCGGTATGCGTTCGCTCGTGCCAACGATGCGCCTCGCCTCTACAATATCGGAGGGATCGTGTTCCTGATGGTTCTTGTAAGCGCGAGCTAGTGTCGGCGAGAGTTGTACACCGTCTTCGTGTGTCAGGATCAGGACCTTATTCGGGTCCTGCATGCACGGTTCCCACCGATTTGCCTGAAACTCCGGACAGCGTTGCAGGATGCGTATGAACGAAAACCCGCGGTGCTTATGTGCCTCATGGATAACTTGATACAGCAACTCGGGAATCCAGTCCGGTACCTGTGCAACAAACGAGAGATTCGAGAACCCGAGTGTCGCCTGTAACGGATCGAATGGCTCCAATACCGAACCGCGAGGTGTCGTGTTGCTGCGCGTGCCCAAAGGTGATGTGGGCGACGCCTGGTTCTTGGTAAGACCGTAGATATTGTTGTCGTGCATCATGACGGTCATGTTCATGTTGTAGCGTGTTGCATGTACCCAGTGCGCCGCGCCGATGCTGCAGCAATCACCATCGCCGGTATTGACGAATACGTGCAGGTCGGGCCGCCGCATCTTGATGCCTTCGGCGATCGGTAACGCACGTCCGTGCAGACCGTGGAAACCGTAGGTGCCCATGTAGTGTGGGAATCGACTGGAACATCCGATGCCGGAAACAAATACGATCTTTTCCAGGGGCAACTGCTCCTCACGACAAACCTTTTGCACCGCCGCAAGAATGGCGTTATCACCGCAACCGGTGCACCAACGCGGCGCGCAGCCAGCGTAGTCTTCAAGGCTAAGTTGTTCGGCGCCCACGCGCCGCAGGTGCTCTGTTGCACGCGCTGTCATCAGTTTAACCTCTCTCGAATGACCCGTTCGACGGTGCCAGGTTTAATGGGTTGCTCTCCGACCTCGCCCCAACAATCGATATCGACCAGGCACCGCGCCCGCAGCAACCAGCCAAGATTGGAGTAACGACGATTGTCTTCGTCGATCAGTTCATCGTCCATCGAATCGGCCCAGTTGTTCTCAACCACCAGCACCTTGTCAAAGCGCTGCATGATCTCCCGGATTCCGGACGCCAGCGGCTGCAATATTTTGATGTGCATCGACGATACCTTGTGTCCGTCGTCGCGCACGCGATGCACGGCTTCTTCTATCGAACCGCGCGTGCTTCCCCAGCCAACCACCAGCAACTCGCCTTCGTCATCGCCCAATACGGTTGGCGGCTTGATCGTCTTCTGCAAGGCGGCTAGTTTGAGACTGCGATTGCGAATGCCTTCCTTGTTGGTCTTGAGGTTGTAGGCAACACCGCTGTGGCGATCGTGTGCCAGCCCGGTCAGCGTATGCATGCCGTTCGGTTGCCCCGGAACAACTCGACGGCGTTGGCCACTGCGCGCGTTCCAGTCATACGGCAGGTAGTCGTCATCGACCGGGCTTTGGTCGATGGGCGCTGCCAGCCAGTCCTCACAAAATTCCGGCCGTGGGAAAGGTTGTTGGGCAGTCGCGAGATTCGCGTCGGACAACAATACGACCACGGTGTTGAAAGCCTCCGCAATTCGGCGAGCCGTAATCACAGAATAGAAGCAGTCTTCGATATCGCTAACCGCCATGACGACTTTTGGCGCATCGCCGTGGCTGCCGAAACAAGCCGTCAGCAGATCACCCTGCTCCGGCTTGGTTGGCTGCCCTGTCGATGGGCCACCGCGCTGGACGTCAATGACCACGAGCGGAACTTCCGCCATGACGGCCAGGCCCAAAACTTCCTGCTTCAGTGAATAGCCCGGCCCCGATGTAATCGTAACAGCGCACTTACCCGCATAAGACGAACCAACAGCAAACGCCGCCGCCGCAATTTCATCTTCGGCCTGGTGCACCACGCCACCCACTTTTTCGAAAACATCGCTCAAGTAATGCGACGCCGACGTAGCCGGAGTAATCGGATACATAGCGCAAACCTCCATGCCGGAGGCCATTACCCCGAGGGCCAACGAGGTGTTGCCGTTGACGACGATATTCGGTTCGACCGGGGGCGTAGCCTGAATCTTGAACTTGATGTCCAGGTTGTCCTCAGCCCATTGGTAACCGGCATCAAGCAGTTTCTGATTGGCCACAATAATCGCTTCACTCTTCTTGCCGAAGATGAATCGAATCTGCTCGTGAGCCGCCTCCACATCCAGGCTGTAGATGCTGCACAGCAAGCCCAGAACAAACATATTCTTACCCTTGCGCGGGTCATTGACGATCTTCAGACACTCCGTTTCCATCGGAATTTCTTGCGCATCGAAGCCGCGCTCAACCAGCTCGTCGTAGGCCGCCGCATAAGACGCTGCTATGGCCGGGTCAGCATCGTGTCGCCACTTGTCTTCGAGCAAGATGATGCTCTCTGGCTTGAGTTCATCGGCGTTCAGGCGGCCGCGTAATACCTGTTCGTTAAACGCAACAGCTAAATCGGCTTTGTCACCGCCATTGGTGATTCGCCGACTCGCAACACGAATGCGATTTCCACTCGCACCGTCCACGCTGCGCGCCGGGGGCTGAATTTCTGCTGGTATGATCTCGACCGTCCAGATGCCGTATCCCAGCCGCGCGGAAATAGCCCCAAACGACTGTCCGCACTTCTGCGCTCCCTCGCCCGAATCACTCAAAATCTCGACGATATGCTCGTCGATTTCCCGCGCCGGTTTGCTCACTGGCATCGCATGTTTCTTGGTCGCTACCGACATTGTCTGCTCTCTATGCAACGCGAACGCGCACGTGCGCCCGCTCCGAGGGATCGATTCCGAAAATGTTGGCTTCGCCATCTTCCCGGGCTTCCTTGTAAACCGAACTGCTGTCGCGAATACCCAGGTAGGCCTTCATGCTATTCGCGGCCTGCCTACCCGTGCCCATCGCCAAAATGACGGTCGCGGCTCCGGTGACAATGTCACCGCCCGCGTATACGCCGGCCATGGATGTCGCGAGCTTGTCGTCCGCTTCGATATAGCCCCATTTGTTGAGCGCTATTTTCGAGGTCTGACCAATAATCGGATTGGCGTTGGTACCGATCGCGTACACCACCGTGTCGACTTCGAACTCGTATTCGCTGCCTTCAATGGGCACTGGGCGACGTCGACCGGAATCATCCGGTTCGCCGAGTTCCATTCTCTGACAGCGCAGAGCCCTGACATTGCCATTGCCGTCATCGAGTATCTCGACCGGCGCGGTAAGCCATTCGAATCGAACGCCTTCTTCCTCCGCGTGCTCGACTTCTTCTATTCGCGCCGGGCTTTCGGCGCGCGTGCGGCGATAGAGGCAATACACTTCCTCCGCATCGGCCCGCAATGAAACACGCAGTGCATCCATCGCCGTGTTACCTGAACCGATGACGGCCACACGCTTGCCGAGGCCAAGCGGCGTGTCATAGCGCGGAAATTCCGTTGCGCCCATCAGGTTGCAGCGTGTGAGCAACTCGTTCGCCGACAGCACTCCGTTGAGCGACTCGCCATCGATGCCCATGAAGCTCGGGTATCCGGCACCGGTGCCTATGAAAACGGCGTCGAATCCAAGCTCGTCGAGCATCTGCTCAATCGTAAACAAACGGCCAACGAGAATATTGCACTCGATCCTGACACCAAGTGCCTTAAGGTTTTCAAGTTCTGCGTCGAGTACGTCATTGGGCAGGCGAAATTCCGGAATGCCGTAGCGCAGCACACCGCCAGCCTGGTGCAGGGCTTCGTAAATCGTAACGTCGCAGCCTGCCTTGGCCATGTCCGCCGCACACGCCATCCCGGCCGGGCCCGAACCAACAATGCCTATTTTGAAGCCATTTGCGGCAATGGGAGGGACATTGCGCCAGGAGTTCTCAATCGCCATGTCGCCTATCCAGCGCTCGAGCCGGCCTATAGCAACAGGTTCCAGTTTTGCTCCTACGGGGCAGACACCTTCACATTGGTCTTCCTGCGGGCAGACACGACCGCAAATTGCCGGCAACAATGTCGACTCGGTCAGGATGTCGTAGGCACCGCGGTAGTTTTTTTTGGAAATCTGAACGATGAACCCAGGGATATCGATGTTGACCGGACAAGCCGGCACGCAGTTCGGCTTGGGGCAGACCAGGCAACGTTCACTTTCCACCAGCGCGTCACTCTCCTCAAATCCCAACGCCACCTCGTCGAAATTCGTGGCGCGCACGCTGGGTTCCTGGACCGGCATGTTGGCGCGTTCCTGTGGAATGGTACGGATCGTTTTCTTCGCCATCAGCCCGCCTTCTTCTGCCAGCTCTCGAGAGCTGTTGATTCGTCTTTCCTGTAGCGGCCCAGACGGTTCATAAGATCATTGAAGTCGACCTTATGCGCATCGAATTCGGGGCCATCAACGCAGGCGAATTTGACTTCATCCCCTACCCTGACGCGACAGCCGCCGCACATGCCCGTTCCATCGACAACGATCGGGTTCATGCTGACAATCGTCTCCACACCGAACGGAAGCGTTGTATCGGCGCAGGCTTTCATCATGATGGGCGGACCGATGGCGATGACGCGATCGACATCCGGATGCTGCTCCAAGGCCTGCTCCAGCCCGAGCGTGACGCGCCCTTCGATACCGACAGACCCGTCGTCAGTGCAGATGATCAGCTCATCGCAGTATTGTTCGAACTTGTCCTGCCAGAAAATCAGTTCTTTGGTGCGAAACCCAACCACCCCGATGACATAGGCTCCGCTCTCCTTGAACGCCCTTAGTTGTGGATAGATCGGTGCAACACCCAGGCCACCGCCGACACACACAACTTTCTTCGTGCCGAGTTCGCTTGGATAGCCCATAGGCCCGACAAGTGCGTGCAAATGTGTACCTGCATGGCAGCGTCTCTGCATCTCAAACGTAGACTTCCCGACGGCCTGAATGACCAGCGTGATTGTGCCTTTTCCTGTATCGAAGTCGGCGATCGTCAAGGGGATTCGTTCACCACGCTCGTGCAGAATGACAATAACGAACTGCCCTGGTTTTGCAGCCCGCGCCAGAAGAGGCGCTTCGACTTCGAGCATGAAAGTCACATCCGAAAAGTCTTCCCGGGTCAGAATTTCAAAACCGTTCTCATCATCCGGTACCGCCGACTCCTGGCAGGCCCGGCCGGTTTTTTGTACCTCCGCCGCATCACTGATCATGCGCCGTAATTCGTCAACGACTGCATCCCGTTTGGCGATCGCCTTATGAATATCCCGCGTCTGCAGGGAACGGCGTATATCATAGCCAAGCGCATCCCGCTGACCACACGGTACGGCGATCTTCACCCACCAGATCCCATTTCGTTGAAATAAGTACCGGGTGTCATTCATCTGTACCTTTGCCTCCGCGTAAACGTACCTGAAGTCCTGTGTCTCAAATTGAAGACTGGCCAAAGCGCTGACTGTACCTTTCGAAGATTGACCTATAACGCCGTCCGCCAGAATAAGGGGCTTCCATTGGCGAGTAGGCGAAATACACGATAGACAGGATTTCGATCAAGCACTAAATTGGCTATGACGATAGAAGGAGAAGGTTATGCGGCGACAATTGATCGAGGCACTCAGCTATCCGAGATTACTGGTACAAAAACAAATTGAAGAGCGAAGCTGCCCTCATGACAGTCTGTTCGAAGCAACGGCTGAGCGATGCCATCACTGCGACATCGGACGTGAATGCCACTGGGTCAATTGCCTGGACGAATTCGACGATTTCGATGGAAAAGCCATCCACACGATCAACGCATCGCTGCGCTATGGCATTAAGTTGGTTGAAAGCATGCACAGTGAGCTGCGCCACGATGAGACAACCTGCAAGTGCGAGGCCTGCATCTGGGTCAGAGATTCACAGAGACTGACTGAAGCCTTCGACGCGCGATTCGTCGTAAAACCCTATAAACAAATGGAATGACGACAAAAATAGCGCTGTTTTGTGCGCTCGGTCATATTCCATAATCCCGGTTTTAGCGATAATCCATCGATGGATGGAATAATCGCAGACAATGCCCAGCACCTGCTTGCTGCACTTGCAGCAGGATTGGCCGTTGGCTGGCTCTTAAAGAGTGCTCTGAACAAAAGCCGAATCGGTGCCCTGCAGGCTGACTGGCAAAAACAGCTGGCCGACGCAAACCTGCAGCAGACCCGTGGTCTCGCCGAGGTCAAGAAATTGCAGTCAGAAATCGAGGCTCAGCAGGCTGTGATCCACCAGCGCGAGCTTGCCGTTACGCGGGTAAAAACCGAACTGAACTCGACGCTCGAAAAAGAAAAACTCCTGACCGAGAGTATCTTCACGCTGCGAAACGAACGTGAGGACTTCAAGACGAAGATGTCGACCTTCCAGGCCCGAATGGCGTCGGTACAGCAACAGGCCACCGAACTGCAATCCGAGTTTCTGAAGTCCCGCGACTTCTATGTCGGCGAGCTCAAGAAGTCATTCGAGAAGCGCAAGGCGATAGAGGAAAAGCTCGAAAACTCATTCAAGGAGCATGAGTCAGTTCGAAATCTGCTGAACTCGTCCAGATCGGAACAGGATTCCATCAATAAGATGCTCGAAGCTGCAAGGCAGCGACTCGATAACCTCGATGACCTCGAGAAAAGCGTTGTCACTCTCGAGGCAGAAAACGCTCAGTTGAAACTCAACTCGGCCCTTGCAAAGCAAGAAATTGACGCCTTGAAACGCGACGTCGCCGAACAGGAAGAACTCAGAGTTCAGAATCGGGAGTTATCGGAGGTTCTCAAGTCGATGGAGAACAGCCGCAAGCAATACGAGCAAGATGCCAATCGATATCGCGATCACGCCGACAAACGGGAGCATGAATCCGAGACACTGCGCCTGCGCCTTGATGAGGTCGAGCAAAACTTCGTGGAGTTGGAACTACAACAGCGTAGCGCGCTAAACGACGCTCGACGACCGGCTGAGGCAAGCAACGGTGCTATATCGGCGACAGTGGAAGAAACTGAGCAGGACGACCTCAAACAAATTATCGGCATCGGCAAGGTATTCGAACACACGCTGCACGACCTCGGAATCATTAGCTTTAAGCAGATAGCCAACTTCGATATTGCCGACATCGCTCGCGTCAACGCAGAGTTGAAAGAGTTCAAAGGACGTATGGAGCAGGACGACTGGATAGGACAGGCTAAGGCTCTTTACTATAAAAAGCACAACGCCGCCTGAAGCTGCCTGCAGGTATAAAAGCCGCCCGCATTCAGAAAGCGGATGAATATAAGGCGACAGCGTCAAACAGTGCCCGTAGTATCAGACGGTGACCATTACACCTGACGTCCGTTGAACACCTCGGCGCTATCGAGCCGCAACTTTCTCATTTACCTTATCGGCAGCACCGTGTCTTTGCATGGACTGTGGATCTATCGCGTTGCGCTGGGCTGGTTCGCCTGGCAATTGACCGGCTCCGAATTCTGGGTTGGGCTTGTTGCCTTTACCCAGTTTGCGCCAGCCGTTGTTTTTGGGCCGATTTTCGGTGTGCTGGCCGACCGGTTCGACCGTCGCCGCGCTTCGATCATCATCAACGCACTGGGGACGGTCAATATGCTGTCCCTTGGCGTTTTGGCATGGCTGGGACAGGTTGATATTCATGTCTTGACGGCCCAGTCGCTCATACAAGGGGCGCTGGATGGCGCGCATACGCCCGTGCGCATGACTCTGGTTCCCAATCTTGTCACAAGAGGTCAGTTACAAAGCGCTATAGCCAGCGCCTCGATATCATTCAATGTTTCGCGGTTTATCGGACCCGCTATTGCAGGAGCGGTAATCGCAACCTACGGGGTCGCCGCCGCATTTGCCATCAACGGCGTTTCCTATCTTGCTTACATTTTTGCACTTTCGATCGTGGAGTTAAGGCCATCTGTCGCGAGGTCAAAACCGCCGGGTCATGTTGGGGCCGAGATGCTTGATGGCATTCGCTACATCGCTCAGCACCGAACCATCAGAGGTCTGCTACTTATCATTGCGGTGGCGTCCGTGTTCGGGCGCGGCGCCCTCGAAATGATGCCCGCCTTTGCCGACGCGATTTTTCAACGCGGTGCTTCGGGCCTTGCGATACTGACTGCGTCCTTAGGAGTCGGTTCAATTGCCTCTGGTCTCCTGCTTTCAAGAAGCACGGCCTGGCTCGACAGCCAGGCCATCAGGGTCGCCGTCGTTTTAGCGGGCGTGTTCATTGTGATTCTGGGCGTCACCGACTCGTTTTGGTTCGCGCTGCCTGTCGTTGTATCACTCGGCTCGATCCTGTCTGTTTGTGGCGTCGGTTCACAAATTCTGATTCAGACTATGGTCGAGGATGAGGTTCGCGGTCGGGTCAGCAGCTTCTGGGGAATGATCGCATTTGGTGGAACCGCATTGGGAAGCCTTGTCGTTGGAGCAGCTTCAGCCGCTTTCGGACTGCAGGATACTGTCGTGGTCACCGGTTTCCTGTGCGCGGCAGTCGCTCTTCTCACGCGGGTCCGGAACAACTAGAATGATACCCACGCATTCTGGAGGTGAATAATGGCAGGCGGTTTTGCAAAAGACGGCGCAGTGCAGGATCAAATCGACGCGACCGTCGAAGATGCCATTAAACACGCGCGCGATCAGCTACCCAAAGGCGAGAGCCTTAAGAACTGCGAAGAATGTGATGTCGCGATCCCGGAGGCACGGCGCAAAGCCGTACCCGGCGTACGGCTGTGTATTGGCTGCCAGGAAGAACAGGATAAGGAAAACAAAAAGGCAAGCGGCTACAACCGCCGCGGCAGCAAGGACAGTCAACTGAGGTAACAACTCTCGCCTAAGCCCTACACTCCCAGCTGTTTTTTGAGTTCGGCCAGTTCTTCTTCGAGTTTGGTGACGCGTTCTGTCAGTTCCACCACATTGCTGTGGCGTGACCCCGACGCGGGCCTCTCGACCTCTGCTCTACTCGCATACTCGTCGATATCAACCGGCCCGTAAAAAAGATGCATGTATTCCGAGTCTTTCCGACCCGGCATGCGCGGAAGCTTCACGACCAGTGGCGTGCCTTCGCGTTGGACAAGACTGTCCAGGGCGACAACGACATCGGCATTATCCGCGAAACTGTGCAGTCGACCACTGCGTGCCTTCAGTTCGCCCGGCGTTTGCGAGCCACGCAGCAACAGCAGACAGACGATCGCGACCTGCGACGGCTCAAGCTGCAAATCACTGTAGCGCGTACCGCAGAATCGCTGAGAGTACTTCTCCGTCCTGCTCTTGAAGTTCTCTTCCGTACGCACAAGGTGCTTCTCCTCGAGAACCCGCATCGCGTGTTGCACCTCTCCCGGCGTCAGCGACATCACGGGCTCACGAGAGGATTTCTGATTGCAGGCATTTGTCAGCGCGTTGAGCGTCATCGGATACTGATCGGGCGTCACAATCGATTTCTCGATTAGACATCCGATCACGCGGGCTTCAATTTCGTTCAGTTCTGTCAGCACGACTGGGCTCTCGTTTGGCTTGCTGAAATTAACGCATGGAGTATATCGCTTTAGCGAGCGACGACCGCATATTACATCGAATCCGCTATAATCCCGCCCGCCATGCTCACCCTTACCAACATCGCCCTGCGCCGCGGGCGCAAAGTCCTTATCGAGAACGCCAGCTTCCAGGTCCATGCCGGACAGCGAATGGGCGTCATCGGCGCGAACGGCTGCGGCAAGTCATCGCTGTTCGCTATGTTGCTCGGCGAACTTGAACCCGACGATGGCGAACTGGGGCTTGATGCCAAACTTGAGATCGCCCATGTCTCGCAGGAAAGCCCACATGGCCAGGGCGCAGCCGTCGACTACGTTATGGACGGCGATCGCGAGCTCCGAGAGGTCCAGGCCGCCATTGCTGCTGGCGAGGCCGATACAGACAAGCCGGACCTGCACCTCCTCTATGAACGCATGGAATCGATCGACGGCTTTACGGCCGACTCGCGCGCTTCGAGACTTCTGCACGGCTTGGGCTTTGCAGCTGACGAATATCAAAAACCGGTAAGAGAATTCTCCGGTGGCTGGCGTATGCGACTGAATCTCGCCCGCGCGTTGATGTGTCGCTCCGACCTGCTGTTGCTGGACGAGCCGACCAATCACCTCGATCTTCCCGCGATCCTGTGGCTCGAGCGCTGGCTGAAACGTTACGAGGGCATCCTGCTGATCGTCTCGCATGACCGGGACTTTCTCGACCAGGTCTGCACTCGAATTGCGCATATCGAACACAAGGAGATTCGGCTGTTCACCGGCAATTACAGCCAGTTCGAGTCGCAGCGCGCTGAGCAACTCGCGCAGCAGGCGGCGATGTTTACGCGCCAGCAGAAAGAGATCAAACACATTCAAAGCTACGTGGATCGCTTCCGCTACAAGGCGTCGAAAGCGCGGCAGGCCCAAAGTCGCCTGAAGATGCTCGAACGCATGGAGCAGATCGCGCCAGCCCACGTTGATTCACCGTTCCGGTTTCGTTTCTTCGAGCCGAAAAAGCAGCCGCAGCACTTGTTGGGGCTGACTGACGCGGCGGTTGGCTACGGCGAAGACGTTATTTTGAAAGACATTAACCTGCATCTTTCGGCCGGCGACCGGGTGGGTTTGCTCGGCGTCAACGGCGCGGGCAAGTCAACGCTGGTCAAAGCACTGTCCACGGGCAGCACACTCCTTAGCGGTGATCGTGTACTCAGCAAGGACACTAAGATCGGTTACTTCGCACAGCACCAGCTCGAACTCCTGCGACCGGAGCACAGTCCGATTGATCACTTGCGCGACTACGCACCGGAAGATCGCGAACAGGATCACCGAAATTACCTCGGACGATTCGGTTTTGGTGGAGAACGGATCTTCGAACCCGTCGCGCCGTTTTCGGGCGGCGAAAAAGCGCGCCTGGTACTGGCGCTTATGATCCGCCAGGGACCCAACCTGTTGCTTCTGGATGAACCGACAAATCACCTCGATCTTGAGATGCGCCAGGCCCTGAGTGTCGCCCTGATCGAGTACAGTGGAGCGCTCGTGGTGATATCCCATGATCGTCACTTGCTCAGAAGTGTCTGTGACGAATTGCTGATCGTGCACGACGGCGTGCTTGATCGCTTCGATCGCAGCATCGACGACTACCCGGCGTGGTTGAAAGAGCAAGAAGAAAAAGCCGAGCAGGCCACAGCAAAATGGCAGGAAGAACCCACCCGGCCCGTGAACAAGAAGCAACAACGTCAGGCTGAGGCGCAGCGCCGGCAGCGGCTGAAACCCTTTTACGACAAGGTGCGGGATATTGAGAAAAGTCTCAGCACCGGTCGCGCCAACCTGGCTGAGTTTGACAAGCGTCTGGCAGACGAAGCGATCTATTCCGATCCGGGGAGAAAAGACGAGCTGACGCAGCTCGTGAAAGATCAGGCTGCTGTCAAAACGGCAATAGAAACGCTGGAATGGGACTGGCTCGAGGCCAGCGAGGACCTCGAAAAGCAGGACTAAGCTACTATCACGCTGCTGTGTCGGAAATAACCTGCAGGAACAGGGCTCCGTATCGGTCAAGCTTCGTTTGACCAACACCGGATATCTCCAGCAATGAGTCCGGTGTCGTCGGTTTTTCGGCCGCCATCTGCATGAGCGTCGCATCATGAAAAATGACGTACGGAGGCACACTGTTTTCTTCGGCAAGCTCTTTCCGGCATTCCCTCAGGGCGTCGAATAGTCCACGGTCCTCATCAGCCATATCGACTGCCTTGCGCTTCGGTTTGCGGGCCTTGCTTGCAACGAGTAAATCGCGTCGCAGCGGCAAATCGACCTCGCCGCGGAGCAGCGGACGACTCCGCTCACTGAGTTGCAAAGCCCCGTAACCTGCACTGTCCACCGTGATCAAACCAAGTACTACAAGCTGCCGCAAGACAGAGCGCCACTGAGCCTGTTCCAGTTCGGTACCGATACCAAAAACAGCCAATTCATTGTGACCATGCTGCCGAACTTTTTCGGTGTCCTTACCCATCAACACATCGATGACATGCACGGCGCCGAATCGCTGCCCCGTCCGGTACACAGCGGAAAGAATTTTTCGCGCCACCTCAGTACCGTCGAAAACTTCGGGCGGTGTCAGACAGACATCGCAGTTACCGCAGTCCTGTTCTATCTCGTCGCCAAAGTAGGCGAGCAAGGATCGCCTGCGGCAATCGGTAACCTCGCACCAACCCAGCAAGGCATCCAGCTTTGCACGGTCATTTCGCTTACGCGCATCGCCCGCCTGCGACGTCTCGACCATCTGACTCAAACGAACCACATCCTGCAGGCCATAAACCATCCAGGCAACGGACGGCTCACCATCACGTCCGGCTCTGCCCGTCTCCTGGTAGTAGGACTCCATGCTCTTGGGTAAATCGAGATGTGCGATGAATCTGACGTCCGGTTTGTCGATACCCATACCGAACGCAATCGTGGCAACGATAACCACACCGTCTTCAGTAACGAAACGGTGCTGATGCTCTGCCCTCGTGGCCGCATCGAGGCCCGCATGGTACGGGAGGGCAACGAAGCCTTCCTTGCACAACCACTCGGCAGTCGACTCTGTTTTCTTTCGCGACATGCAGTAGACGATTCCGGCATCGCCCCGGTGATCCGCCATGAGTGTCAAAAGCTGTCGCTTCGCGTCGACCTTGCTCTGCACCTGGTAACGAATATTGGGGCGATCGAACTTCGCGACGAATCGCTGTGGATCAACCAGTCGCAATTGCTCGATAATCTCGCTGCGTACCTCGGCCGTTGCCGTTGCCGTAAGCGCCATGCGCGGCACGCCCGGGAAGTAATCTGCCAGCTGCCCAAGAGACAGGTAGTCGGACCGAAAATCATGACCCCATTGCGATACGCAGTGCGCTTCGTCGATGGCGATGAGTGCAACATCGACCGACTGCAAGCGACGTATCGTCTGTGATTGCATCAGCCGCTCGGGGGCGACGTATAGCAAACGTATCTCGCCGCTGGCAAGGCGCCGGTATATAGCGCTTTGTTCTTCACTACTTAGCGTCGAATTTAGAAATGCCGCATCAATTCCCAGGATATCAAGGGCGGCGACCTGATCCTGCATCAGTGCGATTAGCGGCGAGACGACCAGCGTCACACCGTCCATCAGCATTGCCGGAATCTGGTAGCAGACCGACTTTCCGCCGCCGGTCGGCTGGAGCACCAGTGAGTCCTGTCCGTCCATTGCAGCATCTATTGCTGCTTCCTGATCCCCGCGAAAAGTGGGATAGCCAAATACGTCGTTGAGAATGCTTAGCGGGTTTGCCGTCATTCGGCGAGTATACCGATATGAGGGCTTGTCAGAACGAAACAAAGCGACGTATTTTCGCGTAAAGTCGCGCTCATGAATTCAGGACCACAATACGGTGTCGGCGACACGTCTTTTCAGGCTGCTGGAGGCGAAGCCGGCCTGTTCAAACTGGTGGACGACTTCTTCGACCTTATGGAGAAAGATGAACGGTTTTCGACCATCTGGCACATGCATCCGAATGACAAGGACATGTCCCGCGACAAACTCGCGCGCTTTCTTTGCGGCTGGCTCGGCGGCCCGAAGCTCTATAACGAGAAATACGGTGCGATCGGCATTCCGAGAGTGCATGCGCACCTGGCGATCGCTTCGCCGGAACGCGATCAGTGGCTAACGTGCATGTCAGAATCAGTCGATCTGCAGCCATTCGCTGACGACTTCAAAACCTACCTCATGGCGCAACTTTACGTTCCTGCGGAGGCGGTACGGCGCCGAATCGCTATGGCCAGGGAATCGACCGGGGGAACGGATAAGTGAAGATATGGGTCGATGCCGATGCCTGCCCGGTGGTCGTAAAGGAAATACTCTATCGCGCGGCCGATCGAACCGATGTCGAACTGATCCTGGTCGCGAACCAGGCGCTCAGCACGCCCTCTTCGACCAACATCAAGACCGTGCAGGTGCCGCGGGGGTTTGACGTCGCCGACGACGAGATCGTGAAACGCTGTGATCCGGGCGACCTCGTCATCACCAGTGACATTCCGCTGGCAGCAGAAGTCATCGATAAAGGCGCTCACGCATTAAGCCCTCGAGGCGAATTGCACACCAAAGAGAACATCGGCGCACGCCTCAACATGCGCGACTTTCTGGACACGATGCGTTCCAGCGGTGTCGAGATGAGCGGCGGCCCGGCCGCGTTCAGTCAACGCGACAAGCAGGACTTTGCCAATAAGCTCGATCAATTTTTGACCAAAAACGCTGACTAATCTAGATCGTTCCCGGATCCGACCTCACCGCCAGTCGGTACAGCAACAGCGCCACGCCCGTCAGCATAAGCAGCCCCAGCCAACCGCCGAAGTGCCAGGCCTCGCCAAGCCGCAATACGTCGGCCGAACCGGAAACAACGATTGGTATGGCGATGAAAATCCCCATTAGCGCCTCGCCGGTAATGAGCCCCGCGGAGAACAGCACGCCCTTCTGATGAATCTGTTCTACGTCCGCTTCAGCGTCCCGCAGGCGATAGTGTCGCTCCACGAGGTGCGCTACCAAACCGCCTGCGAATATCGGCACGCTGAGTTCGACAGGAAGATAGATGCCGACGGCGCAAGCCAGCACCGGCGTTCGGAAACTCGCGCCGCGCTTCTTCTGAATCTCGTCGATAATAATGATCACAGCGCCTATGGCTGCGCCAATGCCGATCATGTTCCACGGCAGTTCACCACCGAATATGCCGTTCGCGACCGACGCCATCAGGTTGGCCTGTGGCGCGAGCAGGGGATTGGGGTGCGCTTCTGTCGGCACGCCAATGCCATAGGCTTGTGCGAGGAGACTCAGCACCGGCGCCATAATAAAGGCGCTCGATACACCACCGACCGCGAGCATCAACTGCTGTTTCCAGGGCGTCGCCCCGATCATGTAGCCGCATTTTAGATCCTGCAGATTGTCACCGCCGATACAGGCGGCGCAACAGACGACCGCACCAATCATGATCGTAGCAACAGCGCCTATCGGAGAGTCCCGACCCAGCAAAAACGCGAGCACCAATGCAGCGAAAAGAATCGTTGCAATTGTTAATCCAGAGACCGGATTGTTGGACGAACCAACGATACCGGCCATATAGGCCGACACGGATACAAACAAAAAGCCGGTGACGATCATGATGATGGTCATCGGAATGCTGACCGACCATTGATTCACTATCGCCTGGTACAGAAGCAACAAGGGCAACACGAAGATAATCAAGCCGATCATGATGTAGCGCATCGGTATGTCGCGCTCGGTTGCCGGGATCGCATCCTCACCGCTGCTGCGCTCTGCCTGGATTCCGCTCTTGATGCCGGACAGCAGCGAATTGCGTAGGGAAAACAGTGTCCAGATACCACCGATTAACATCGCACCAACACCGAGGTAGCGAATCTGCGACGACCAAATGGCATACGCTGCATCCTCTGCCGCCGCGCCAGCGAGTTCGACGCTGAGCACAGGATCCGCGGCCAGGAAATAAGTTGTGTACAGGGGAATCGCGACGTTCCAGGCGATTACGCCGCCGGCCAGCATCACGATGCCAATGTTTAATCCGACGATATAGCCAACACCGAAGAGCGCAGGCGACAAATTGGTGCCGAAGTAGCCCAGCGTCTTGCCGAACCAGGCTGAGCTTGCGGCAGTATCCGGGATTAATCTGAGACCACTCGTTGCCGCCAGCTTCATCAGTCCACCGATGCTTGCGGCGCCCGCCAGAATCTTGAGACCGGCACCCGGGTTCTCACCTGTACGCAGCACCTCAGCCGCGGCCTTGCCTTCGGGAAACGCGAGGCCCTGGTCAACAATCAACGACCGCCTGAGCGGCACTGAGAAAAACACACCGAGCAGTCCGCCAAGACCGGCTATGGCCAATACCCATGAGAATCGAAAGTCATCCCAATAGCCGAGAATAATCAGCGCCGGCATCGTAAAAATCACGCCGGTTGCTATGGCAGTGCCGGCAGACGCTCCCGTCGCAACAATGTTGTTCTCGAGTATGTGGCCACCGCCCATCAATTTGAGCACGGCCATGGAAACGACCGCTGCGGGTATCGCGGACGCAATGGTCATGCCGGCGAAAAGGCCCAGATAGGCATTGGCCGCAGCAAGTATGACGCCGAGAACAATAGCGAGTACGACGGCACGAACGGTAAGCTCGGGCGATGCAGGATGGCTCATCGCTTATTCCTTTTTTTTGGATCGTAGGCCAGCGTCAATACTACTATACTGAGTCAATCTTGATCTGCTGACCAGGGAATAACAATGAGAAACCTAGTAGCACTAATCGCACTTAGTATGCTTCCGATCACTCTCTTCGCAGAGGGTGAAACACCGGAAGAGACACCGAAAGAGACGCCAGAAGCCAAGACCTGGGTGACGGAACAATCTGCCCGTGTGGGCGGCAAGAACATCGACTACACGGTAACGGCGGGTACGATGTTGATGAAAAATGGCGATGATGAACCGACGGCGCTCTTTGGCTACACCGCCTACGTTGTCAAGGGCGGCAACAAGAATGAGCGCCCCGTGATGTTCGCCTACAACGGCGGTCCCGGCTCCGCATCGATCTGGTTGCACATGGGTATTCTCGGGCCGCAGAGAGCCGTCGTAACCGACGCTGGCTGGTCGGAAAATGGACCGTACAAGCGCGTCAACAACGACCACAGCATCATTGATGAAGTTGATCTCGTTATGATCGACCCTGTTGGTACAGGCTTCTCGAAGCCTGTCGGCGTCGGCAAAGGCGAAGACTTCTGGGGTGTCGATCAGGACATAAAGTCTGTTTCCGAATTCATAGTGCAATACCTTACCGAGAACAAACGCTGGGCGTCGCCGAAGTACATACTGGGTGAAAGCTACGGCGGCATTCGCTCAGGTGGTGTTGCCTACTACCTGCTTAAGAACCACATGGTCGCATTGAACGGCGTCGTGCTCGTCTCACCGTTCATGGAGTTCGCCACGGGATTTGCGGGCATGGGTATCGACCTTCCGCACGTGATGTTCCTGCCGACGTTTGCATCCACGGCGAACTACCACGGCGCGCTGGCCGAGAAGCACGATGATCTCCCTGCATTCATGGAAGAAGTTGCGGAGTTCGCTCTGAATGAATACGCGCCCGCGTTGCTAATGGGCAATAAGCTGGGGGCGGAGCAACGTCGCAGCGTTATCGCCAAACTCGCGAGCTACACGGGTTTGTCTGAAGACTATTGGGATCGCGCCAATCTGCGCATCAACGAACAGCGCTTCAACAAAGAGCTCGCTCGAGAAAAAGGGATCACGATAGGTCGTGTCGATTCACGCTTCTCCGGCAATTCGATCAACGATCTCGGTGAAACCATGAATTACGATCCGATGACTTCATCCATCGGGCCGGGCTATCTGGCCGCCTTCATGGATTATTACCAGAATGATCTGGGTGTTGAGGACGTTGGCAACTACACCGTGTTTGGAAATGTATTCGGTACCTGGGACTGGAGTCACGCCCAGCCGGATCTCAGCGGTTTCAAATTGCCGATGCCGAACACTGCCATCGACCTCGAGCACACGATGCAGCAAAACCCGTCAATGCGCGTGCTGGTTCAACAAGGTTATTACGACCTCGCGACCCCGCATCTTGCAACGGAATATTTCGTCGATCATCTCGAGATTTCGGAAGATCTTCGCCGCAACATCGAAGTGGCCTACTACGAAGCAGGCCACATGATGTACATCCACGAACCGTCAATGAAAAAATTCAAGGATGACCTTGCCCGATTCATCCAGGCGGGCAAATCCAAAGGCGACTAGCTCGCGCGTTGTTGCTGTCTGGCTGGCCGCTTGGCTGCGCCGCCGGACCGATTACTCGAGCCGCCTCTTGCATTCTTACCCGGCCTCGACTTGTTGCGAGCGCCGGATGGCTTCGGCCCTGATGGCTTACCACGACGTGGCGCGCCACTGCGTGCTGGCTTGCCCTTGTTGATCGGCTCTGCCCGGATGCTCTTATCGACCGCGTAACCGTCGATGAACTCTTTCTCGATCTCGCGGTTTAGCAGTTTCTCGATGTCTTTGAGAAGCTTCAGCTCATCAACGCAGACGAGTGATATGGCAGTACCATCGTGCCCTGCCCGTGCCGTGCGACCAATGCGATGCACGTAATCTTCCGAAACATGGGGCAGTTCGAAGTTCACGACGTGCGGTAGCTTGTCGATATCGAGACCGCGTGCCGCGATGTCCGTTGCAACGAGCACTCGAATGTCGCCGGCTTTGAAATCTCGCAGTGCTTTGGTACGTGCGCCCTGCCCTTTGCCGCCGTGAATCGCGAGCGTTGAAATGCCGTCGCCATTCAATTGTTTGGCGAGCCTGTTGGCGCCGTGTTTGGTGCGTGTAAACACGAGCACCTGGCGCCAGTTGCCTTTGCCAATCAGCTCGGACAACAGTTCGCGCTTGCGCAGTTTATCGACTGGTAATACCCGTTGTTCAACCCGGTCCGCGGTCGCATTTTTCGGAGCGACTCCGACTTCCATCGGATTGTTTAGCAGGCCTTTGGCGAGCTCACGAATCTCCGATGAAAAGGTTGCCGAGAACAAGAGGTTTTGACGCTTCTTGGGTAACTCCCGGATGATCTGTTTGATATCGCGAATGAAGCCCATGTCGAGCATGCGATCCGCTTCGTCGAGTACAAGCATCTCTACGCCCGACAAATTGATATTGCCTTGCCGAACGTGGTCGAGCAGTCGACCCGGCGTTGCGATGACAACATCAACACCACGCTGAATTTTCTTGATCTGTGGGCGAGCGCTAACGCCGCCGTAAATTTCCATGCTGCGCAACGGACGGTGCTTGCCGTAGGTCTGCACGCTTTCGTGAACCTGCGCCGCAAGCTCTCGCGTCGGCGTAAGAATCAAAGCGCGAATACAGCGAGGTCCGTTCGACTTCTGCTGCAGTTTTTGCAGCATGGGTAAAGTGAAGGCCGCTGTCTTGCCGGTGCCTGTTTGGGCTCCTGCGAGAACATCTTTGCCTTCCAAAATAAGGGGGATAGCTTTGTGCTGAATCGGGGTGGCTTCTGTGTAGCCCTGTTCTTCGACAGCACGCAGCAATTCGGCC
>Ga0055584_100001718_pt1 | contig 21507 bp, 20 predicted proteins | sample OSDHelmetaG_FD_58716 | JGI IMG/M metagenome (GOLD analysis project Ga0055584, IMG submission 58716) | Pelagic marine sediment microbial communities from the LTER site Helgoland, North Sea, for post-phytoplankton bloom and carbon turnover... | ecosystem: Environmental > Aquatic > Marine >...
CGACGCGGCCGACGACGACGACGCGGCCGACGACGACGACGCGGCCGACGACGACTACGCCACCGGCGGGTACGCGTGCGGCTGGCCGACCAACCCCGCTCGGAGCGGGTGGTCCGACCCCGGCTGGAACACCGTCCCCGACATCGGCGACCGCATCCCCGAGTTCATCGGCCTGGACGCCTGCGGCGAGAGCGTCAACGCCTGGGACTTCGGCCTCGACGGCCGCCCCATCCTCGTCCTGCTCGCCGCGGTCTGGTCGGCGCCCGACCGAAGCCTCGCCGACGGCCTGGCCACGGGCAACCACCCGACGCCCGTGGTCGAGGAGCTCGCGGAGCTCGTGGCCGACGAGCGCGTCTGGGTCGTCACGGTGTTGTGGGCCGGGGCCAGCCAAGGGCCGCCGAGCCCGTCGGAGATCGAGGACTGGCAAGACGACTACGGCGGCCCGGGGATCGCCGTCCTGGGTGACCTCAACGGCGACGTCTTCGACTGGACCGGCTCGGAGTACACCCCCTACGCCGTGGTGCTGAACCAGTCGATGGAGCTGCTCTACGTGCCCAGCACCGACTTCACTCAGTCCCTGGCGTTCCTGGTCGACCTTCTGTGACCCACGTCTTCCGGAGCATCGACCCCAGCAACAACACGCTGGTCTCCGTCCGCGAAGAACACGGCCCCCTGGACGTCGAGCACGCGCTGAGCCAGGCCGCCGCCGCCCAGACCGACTGGGCGCGCACCCGGCTGGCCGCTCGCTGCGCCGCCCTGAACCGCCTGGCCGCGGCCCTGCGCGCTCGCGCCGACGAGTGCGCCCGCACCATGACATCGGAGATGGGCAAGGTCGCCGCCGAAGCCCGCGCCGAGGTCGAGAAGTCCGCCTGGGTCTGCGAGTTCTACGCCGAGCACGCGCCGGCCTTCCTCGCCCCCGAAGCCGCCGACGCCGGCGCGGCCCACGGCTCCTGGGTGCGCTTCGATCCCCTGGGCGTCGTGCTCGCGGTGATGCCCTGGAACTTCCCCCTGTGGCAGGTGCTTCGCTTCGCGGCCCCCGCGCTGGCGGCGGGCAACGCCCTGATCCTCAAGCACGCCCCCGGCGTGCAGGGCTGCGCCGAGGACGTCCTGACCGCCGTCCGCGACGCGGGGCTCCCCGCCGGCCTCGTGCAGAACCTGCGCCTCGACCTCCCGGCCATCCCCGCCGTCGTCGCCGACCCCCGCATCGCCGCCGTCACCCTGACCGGCTCCAGCCGCGCCGGCGCCGCCGTGGCCGCCATCGCGGGCCAACACCTCAAGAAGTGCGTGCTCGAGCTCGGGGGAAGCGACCCCTTCATCGTCCTGCCCGACGCCGACCTCGCCGCCGCTGTCGCCGCCGGCGTCCGCAGTCGCACCCTGAACGCCGGTCAGTCCTGCATCGCCGCCAAGCGCTTCGTCGTCCACCGCGACGTCGCCGAGCCCTTCGCCGAGCGGTTCACCGCCGCCATGGCCGCGCTCACCGTCGGCGACCCGAGCGACCCCGGCACGGACCTCGGCCCCCTCGCCCGCGGCGACCTCCGCGATGCCCTGCACGGCCAGGTCGTCGCTTCGACGGCGCTGGGGGCTCGCGTGCGCTGCGGCGGCGAACTCCCCGAGGGACGCGGGTTCTACTACCCGCCCACGGTCCTCGACCGCGTCGCCCCCGGCATGCCCGTCGTCGACGAAGAGACCTTCGGGCCCGTCGCCGCGCTGCTGGCCGCCGACTCCGTCGACGACGCCGTCGCCATCGCCAACGACACCCCCTACGGCCTGGGCGCGAGCCTATGGACCCAGGACCGTGCCCTCGCCCGGGCCTTGGCCCCGCGCATCGACGCCGGCGCCGTCTACGTCAACTCCATGACGTTCAGCGACCCCCGCCTTCCGTTCGGCGGCGTCAAGGCCAGCGGCTACGGCCGGGAGCTGGGCCGGTTCGGCCTGCGCGAGTTCGTCAACGTCAAGACCGTGCGGGTGGACTGACGTGCGCTGGGATCGCCTGCACCGCAAAGCCGTCGAAGCCGGCCAGCGCTTCTACATCGACCCCGCGACGGGGGCGTACGTGTTCACGGAGCTGGAGCACAAGGCCCGCGGGACCTGCTGCGGGCGGCGCTGCCGCCACTGCCCCTTCGAGCACGTCAACGTGCCGGGCAACCAGCCCGACGAGGCCTGAGGGGTCGCCTCAGTTCCGCCGCTGCAACAGCCAGTCGAGCAGGTGGTTGGCGAACTCGTCGTTGAAGAACGGCACGTGGCCGACGCCCTGCAACGTCCAGATCTCGTTCGTGATCCCCGCGTCGCACCCCGCGACGTACCGCTGCCCCACGGTCTCGTCGCCGTCGACGGAGTTGAGCAGGTCGAGGTTCGGGACCGGCTCGGCCGCGTTGAGGTCGCAGCCCGCTCGGCCCGCCCACCGCTGGATCGACTCCAGCGCGCCGGGGTGGCGATCGGGGTCCCCGAAGTAGGGGACGTCGTCGTCCTCGTCGCCGTGCAGATGCAGCACGGAGACCGGGTCGCCCACCGTGCAGTCCGCCGGCGAGAGCCAGGTGGCGCCGGCCAACGGCGCGATGGCGGCCACGCGTTCCGGGTGCTCGCAGGCCATGCGGTAGGACATGAACCCGCCGTTGCTGTGGCCCGTGAAGTACACGCGGCCGCGGTCCAGGCCGATGCCCAGGTCCTCCTCCAGCTCGTCCAACAGCCCCATCAGGTAGCCCACGTCGTCGACGCCCGTGTCCGTGAAGTCGCAGCACGCGTCCGTGGCATTCCAGAACCGGGTGCCCTCTTCGTTCTGGGTGCCGTCGGGCAGCACCAGGATGAACTGACGCTCCTCGACGCGGTCGCCCAGGCGGAACAGGAGGTCCTGGGCGAGGCCGCTGGCGCCGAACCCGTGCAGCAGGAAGACGACCGGCAGGGGAGGGTCCCGGCGCCACTCCTGGGGGCCCAGCACCTCCGCCGGGCGGTCGCCGCCGATCGTGCGCGGGAAGCGCTCGATGGGCAGGACCGGCTCCGGGTCGGGCTCGACCGGGGCCGGGCAGGCGGAGAGGAGGAGGGCAAAGAGGGCGAGGCGGCGCATCGCCGGAGTCTCGCCGCGGGGCCTCGTGCCGGCAAGGGCGCTGGCGGCCCGGTGCCGGCGCGGACGCTACGGAGCCGGGGCGATCACGATCGACTGGGTCGCCACCAGCCCGGTGCCATCGAGGGTCACGGACACCGCGTGCTCGCCGGGCCCCAGGTTCGGCAGGTCGAACTGCTGATCGACCAGCTTCGTGGGCTCGAGCGTCCAGTCCTTGAGCATCTGGGCGCACATGACGGGGACCGGGGTCGAGCTGCCGTCGGGGCCCGTGACGACCACCTGGCTCGACAGGCACAGCGACGGCGTCTGCCACGTCACCTGCAGCGGACACGGGTTGGTCACCTGGACCTTCGCTTGCGTGAGGTCGTCCTTGGACCGGACCCGCAGGTTCACCTTGAGGTCGTCGGCGCCGCAGCCCGGAGTCGCCCCCGCCCGGCCGGCGCCGGGATCCGGGACGTCGCCGTGTTCGGCCTCAAAGGCCTGCACGCGGCCCAGCTGCTGGTTCTGGTTCTCCGGCGTGATGGGCGTGTCGGGATCCTGAAACGCCCCGGCCACGAGTCCGAAGCCGAGCAGGGAGACCCCCGCCGTGATGCCGAGCGCCACCAGGGCGCCGCGCTTGTCGTCTGAGGTCGGGGGCATGCAACGAACTCCGGGTGGGTCAGCGGCCCGGAGCCTGCCACACCCGCTTCACCTCGATCACGTCGCCGGTCATGCCGAAGCCGAACGCGGGGGCGGGCCGGCCGTCGACGACCACGGACTTGCCGTCCAGCGCGGCGGGCACATCGCCGCGCAGTTCCAGCGTCCGCTCGCCGCGCAGGCTCCACGTTTCCCGCCCGCCGAGCACCTGGCGAATCAGCGTCCCTCGATACTCCATCACCGCCTCCGGGCGGACACGCTCTGGGCCCCCAGGACCCCCAGCGCCACCGCAAAGCTCAATGCCGCGTTGACCCCGAGCCAGGCGGTCTCGGCCACGCCCCCGAGTCCCCAGACGTCCACGCCGCCGCTGCCCGCGGCCCACGCCAGCGCGAGGGCCCAACTCGTGGCCAGCGCGACCGCCGGGGCGACGCCGCGGGGGTGCAAACCGGCGATGGCGGCGAACAGCAGAGGCGGAAGCGCCGACGCCCACACCGGGAAGCCGACGGCGTCGGGGCCCACCGCCGCCGCGCCGTGCAGGACCCCGCCGAAGCCCGGCAGCCGCGGCAGGGACAGGCCCGCGCTCGCCAAGACCGTCAGGGCGATGAGCATCGCGGCGTGGCGCAGCTTGAGCCCGCTGATGCGCGCGAGCAGGACCGCCAGCACGATCGACAGCAGCCCCAGCCACCCGTTGCGGGTGCCCGGTCCGGCCTTCAAGGCTCCATCGACATCGAGCCGGCCGTGGCCGAAGCGGGGGTCGAGGCCGGGCGCACCGAGGTCGACGGAGCCCCGCTGCAGCGCGTCGATGGTCGCCTCGGCGCTGAGCCCCGTGCCCCGGAGCACCGCCGCTGCGCCGGCCACGTGGGGGGCGGCCATCGAGGTGCCCTGAAACGCCGGGTAGATCCCGCCCCACGGCCCCTCGATCGTGTTCTGGACGATGCCCGCCTCGGGCCCGCGCCGGGTGTCGCCGCCGGGGGCCGACAGGTCGACGCCCTGCCCCCAGGACGAGTACGGCGCCAGCGTGTCGCCGGGCGCCACCGCGCTGACGCCGATGGCCCGGGGGTGGTTGGCGGGCGAGGCCACGTTCGGCGTGCCGCTGTTTCCCGCGGCGGCGACCACGACCACACCCCGCGCGACCGCCTTGGTCACGGCCACGTGCACGACGGCGGAGTCCGGGCCGCCCAGGGACAGGTTGATGACGTCGGCCCCTTCGTCGGCGGCGTAGTCGATGGCCGCGGCGATCCAGTCCGAGCGGCCGAAGCCCTCGCGGGACAGGACCTTGATGGGCAGCAGCGTGGCCTTGGGCGCCACGCCGGCCGCGCCGAGCCGGTTGTTGGTCGCCTGGGCGATCGTCCCCGCCACGTGGGTGCCGTGGCCCTGGTCGTCCATGGAGCTGTCGACGCCGTCGACGAAGCTGCGCCCGGGCAGCAGGTGCACGCCGGCCAGGTCTTCGACCGGGGCCACGCCGGTGTCGATGACCGCGACGACCACGCCGTCGCCGCCGCCGGCGTCCCAGCCCGCCGGGGCGTCGATGCGCTGGAGGTTCCACTGCTTGCTCCACAGCGGATCGTTGGGGGCGCCCAGCATCTGGAAGGCGATGGCCTGCTCGGCCGCCTCGACCCGCGGGTCCCCGGCCAACAGCTCGAGCGCGGCGGGCAGATCGGGCACCTCGGCGACGGCGAGCGCCTCGTCGGCGGACACGTCGCTCGCCCACGTCACGGGGACGCCCAGGGTGTTGCTGAGGCCCTCGAGATCATCGAACCCGTCGACGAGATCGACCACCAGCGTGCCGGGCCCGGCGGCCTCGGGCATGGGCACGCCCTCGGCCGCCGTGCGGGCGGTGGGCCCGCGCGGGAGCAGGGCGGCCGCGACAAGCACGGCGGCGGCGGACAGCAGCAAGGGGAGGCGGCGCATCGTCAGGTCCTACGGGGCTCAGGGGGCATCCTTGCATGAAGGACCCACCAGGCCCCCGGCGGCTTCCCCCCGTCGCGGGCTACAGTCGTGCCGGGAGACACAGATGATGCGATTGCTGCTGCTGGTGTTGTTGTGTGCAGGCTGTGCGGGCCCAGCGGGTTCGCGCGTGGGCGCGTTCTCGGGGCCCGACGGCAAGCGGGACCGCGTGCCGGTGCGTCTGGACAAGGTGCTCGCCGGCGACTCTGCCCTGACGGTGCCCGGGGCCGTGACGGAACTGCGGGGCTGGCCCGGCGACGACGACCGGCTGGTGGTCGCAAGCAAGCGGGGCGTCCTGTACTGGGTCCAGCTCAGCGACGGCGCCCGGGGCGAGCTGCTGGGCAAGGACCAGCTCGGGCCCGTGGGCGACTACATCGAGGAAGGCCTGCTGTCCTTTGCGTTTGCGCCGGGCTTCGCGGCGGGCGGCGGCACCCTGTACAGCTCCCAGACCGTGCCCAGCAAGCCGGGCACCCGCAGCGTGATCCGAGCGTGGACCGTCACGGCCAGCGGCGCCCAGGTCTCCGTCGTCGGCGGCGCCGAGGTCTTCGCCGTCGAGCAGCCCGGCAAAGGCCACCACGGCGGCCAGATCCAGATCGGCCCCGACGGCAACCTCTACATCAGCCTGGGCGACGGGGGCTCCCAGCGCGATCCCCTGGAGAACGGCCAACGGGTCGAGAACCACCAGTGCTCCCTGCTGCGCATCACACCGAACCCGGCCGGTGGCTACGAGGTCCCTGCCGACAACCACGGGGCCGTCACCGCCAACTGCGCGCCCGAGCTGTACGCCTACGGCTTCCGCAACCCCTGGCGCTTCGCGTTCGACGAGGACCGGATCGTCCTGGCCGACGTGGGCCAGGACAAGTGGGAGGAGATCAACCTCGTGGTGCCCGGCGGCAACCACGGCTGGTCCCTCAAGGAAGGCCCCGATTGCTTCCGCCTGGACCGCAAGCGCGAGGTCGCCGGCAGCTGCGATGACCCGTCGCTCGTCGACCCCGTCTGGACCTACTCGCGGGGCGAAGGGATGGCCGTCGTCGGCGGCTACGTCTACCGGGGGACCGCGCTGCCGAACCTGGTCGGCAAGTACGTCTTCGGGGACCATGGCTCGGGCCGGCTGTGGGCGTTGACGCTCCCCGCCGAGGCCGGCCAGCGCGGCACCGTCGAGGCCCTGGGCCAGTTCGAAGGGCTCAGCCTGACGACGTTCGGGGTGGGCGCGGGCGGTGAGCTGCTCGTGGGCACGATCAACGGGGGCGTCTGGCGGGTGGCGCCCCGGTAGGGGTCGCGCCTCGGCTCAGGTCGGTGCGAAGCGGGCGACCCCGCCTTCGACCAGCCCCCAGAGCGGCCGGCCTTCCAGCACCGCCTCGGTGGGCGCGCCTTCGACGGCGCAGTGCAGCAGCGCCGCGGCCAGTTCGGTGACGCGGATGGGCTTGTAGCGAAGCAGCCCCGTGAAATCGAACAGCGGCCGCAGGGCGGTCGGGGCGGAGTGGCCTTCGCCGTCAAAGGCCGACGGGCGCACGATCGTCCAGGGAATGCCGGAGTCGCGGACGATGCGCTCGGCCGATGCCTTGGCTTGCAGGTACGCCCCCAGGGGCCGGCCGGCGCCGACGGAGCTGAGCAAGACGAAGTGCTTGACGCCCGCGTCCTTCGCGGCCTCCGCCAGCAGGCGGGTGGTGCCGATGTCGCTGGTTTCGTAGGTGTCGCCGGACCCGAAGCGCTTGCGCATGGTCCCGATCAACTGGAGCACGGTGGTCCGCCCGGTCAGCGCCTCGCGCAGCGCGTCGCCGTCGGCCAGATCCAGCGCCGCCACCTGCTTCCAGGTCGCCTTGGCCGCCGACTTCGGCCGCACGTGGCCGACCGCGTCGATGCCGTGCCGATCGGCCAGGGGCATCAGGGTGCGGCCGATGGCCCCGGTGGCGCCGGCGACGAACAGCCGGCTCACGAGCCCTTGCTTCCGCCCTGGCACAGCGGCGACTCGGGCACCGACCCGCCGCGCTCTGCCCACTCGGCGGGCGTCCAGGCCAGGATCGACAGCGCGTGCAGGCCGGCTTCGAGCATGGGCTTGCAGGCGGAGTTGACCGCGCGGTGGCGCTTGACGCGGTTGGTCCCGTCGAACGCCTCGGAGACCACGACGACCTTGAAGTGGGACTCGCGCCCGGGGGGGCCGGAGTGCATGTGGGATTCGTTGAGCACGTCGAGGTGCACGGGAGCGAGCAGATCGCTCAGCGCCTGTTCGATGCTGCTCTGGACGGGGCCTTCGGTGCGGGGCTGACTCATGGCCGCAGGATGCCCGATCCGCGCGGCGGCGGCGCCCGACCCACGGCGCGCTCCCGGCTCAGGTCCCCGGCGCCCAGCGCATGCCCGGCGGCCCGGCGATGCCTCGCTCGCGCCGGATGTAGGCCAGGAACGGGTTGGTCTGCAGCTCGTGCCCCAAGGTGGTGACCGGCCCGTGGCCCGAGTGCACCCGCAGGTGGCCCGGGAGATCCATCAGCCGGCGCAGCGAGGCGACGGCGAGCAGGGGATCCGACAGCGGGAAGTCCGTGCGGCCGATGGAGCCGGCGAACAGCGTGTCGCCGACCACGATGTCGGCGTCGTCGTACCAGCAGCCCTGGCCCGGGGTGTGGCCCGGGGTGCTCAGGAAGCTGAGCGTGAGCTCTCCCAGGACCTCCTTGTGGCCGTCTTCGATCCAGCGGTCCACCCGCCCGCAGGGCCGGTCGAGGTGGGGCATGCCGAACATGCGGCCCTGCATGGGCAGGGTGTCGAACAGGGGCTTGTCCATGGCCGGAGCCACCGTCGGCACGTCCCAGTGTTCCTGGAGCATCGTCAGGGCGCCGGCGTGGTCGAGGTGGGAGTGGGTCAGCAGGATGAGCCGGACGTCGGGCGCCGGGTCCAGGGCCTGGAGGTGTCGGACCAACTCGTCGGTCTCGCCGGTGTCGATGATGGCCGACTGACCGGTCGCGGGGTCGGTGACGAGGTAGGTGTTGACCTGAAACGCCCCGACGGTGAAACACTGGATCTGCAAAGGGAACTCCTGCGGTCGCGTTGACAGCGTGAGCCGGGATCTACACCCTCGCCGCCCGTTTTGCCCGGCCGCCGGGCTCGACGGTCCCCCCCTCCGCGCCGCGCAGGGGGGCGGCGCGCATTCCGGAATGGGGTGCGACGACGCCGAAGTCGGGGGCCTCGGCGACGCAACGCCGGGCCCCCGCCGCAGGAGGACGTGATGGCTGGATGGGGACTCGACTTCGGCACCACGAACTCCGCGCTGGCGCGCAGCGACGGGGGCCCCGCGCGCCTGGCCACCTACGGCGGGCAGCCCACCTTCCGCTCGATCCTGTTCTTCGACCCCGAGGAGCGCGACGGGACGGGCTACCCGATCCCGTTCACGGGGCCCGAAGCCCTGGAGCACTACCTGGACGTGGGCTCCGAAGGCCGGCTGATGCAGTCGATCAAGTCGCACCTCGCCAGCCGCAGCCTCGTGGGCACGTCCGTGTTCGGGCGCCGCGTCACCATCGAGGACCTCGTCGCCAAGATCGTGCGCGATCTCGTGGCGGCGGCGGCCGGCGACCTCGGCTCCATCGACGGCCCCGTCGTCGTGGGCCGCCCCGTGCGCTACGTGGGCAGCAAGTCCGAAGCCGACGACGCCTGGGCCGAGGGCCGCACCCGCAAGGCGCTGGCCCTGGCCGGGCTGACCGACGTGCGCTTCGTGCCCGAGCCCGTCGCCGCCGCCTGGCACTACGAGCAGCGGCTGGACTCCGACGAGACCCTGCTCATCGCCGACTTCGGCGGGGGCACGACGGACTACTGCCTGATGAACGCGGGGCCGTCGCACCGGGGGCGGGGGACCGCACGGATCCTGGGCACCGGCGGCGTGGGGTTGGCCGGCGATCGCTTCGACGGGCGAATCCTGGAGCGCCGGGTCGCGCCGCTGATGGGGCAGGGGAGCCTGTACCGGACGCCCTTCGGCCGCGACCTCGAAGTGCCGGTGCGGTACTTCCGCCAGCTGGTGCGCTGGCACCGCCTGTCGATGCTCGCGACGCCCAAGAACCTGCGGGATCTGGACGGCTACCTGCGGGCCAGCCACGAGCCCGAGAAGCTGGAGCGCTTCATCCATCTGGTCCGCGACAACCTGGGCTTCGCGTTGGCCCAGGCGGTCGAAGGCACGAAGGTCGCGCTCAGCTCGGAGCTGACGACGGCCCTGCGGTACGAAGACGACCCCGTCGATCTCAACGAGATCATCGCCCGCACCGAGTTCGAGGCCTGGATCGCCGACGATCTGGCGGAGCTGGACGTCGCGCTGGGGGCGACGCTGGCCAACGCCGGCGTCGACTCGGTGGACCGCGTGTTCCTCACCGGCGGAACGGCGTTCGTGCCGGCGGTGCGGGCGCTGTTCGAGCGGCGCTTCGGGGCCGAGCGGGTGACCGCCGGGGACCACTTGACGTCCGTCGCCAGCGGCCTGGCGCTCATCGCGGCCCAGGGCTGAGCCGGGCTCAGCCCGCCAGGGAGTCTGGCGCCAGCAGCGCCTCGACCCGGCGCACCAGCTCGAGCACCGAGTAGGGCTTGGCCAGGTAGTCGTCGGCGCCCGCGGCGAGGCCGGCGTCGACGTCGGCGCGCGTGGCTCGGGCGCTGGCCATGAGGATGGGCAGGTGCGCGGTGGCTGGATCGACGCGGAGCCGCCGGCAGACCTCGTGGCCCGACAGGCCGGGCAGCATGACGTCCAGGACCACGGCGTCGGGTCGGGGTTCGCGGACCGCCTGCACGAGGGCGTCGGGGCCGGTCGCGGCGCGCCGGACAGCGAACCCCGCGCGCACGAGCTGAAACTCCACCACGTCGGCGAGATCGACCTCGTCTTCGACCAGCAGAATCAAACCCGTCACGGCGCGTCTCCCACCGGCGGTGGCCGATGCTCGCGGACAGGGTTAGCAGCCCCGGCGGGGGCGCCCGTGACGGCGCGGTGACGTAGGGCGACGGGGGCGTGACACTTGCCGTCGGGCGATCCCGACGGGTCGGTCAGGGGGTCGGGTCGGTCAGATCCAGGGCCGCGAGCCGCGCCGGTGCGGGCTCGAGCTCGAGCCGTCCGCGAGGCTCGTCGCGCAGCAGGTCCGTGACCTCCACGGCGAGCACCCGGGCGAGGCCCGCGAGGAACGACAAGGGCGGGTTGACCCGGCCTTCGCCGCCGGGCTCCTCGAGGCGGCGGATCATCTTCTCGGAGACGCCGAGCGACTCCCCGATCTCCGACGTCGTCAGCCCCGACTGGATGCGCAGGGCGGCGAGGCGCGGCCCGATCCCGAAGCGAATGAGCGGCCGCGTGCGGCCCGCCCGGGGCAACACGTCGGGCAGCACCCGATCCAGGCCGGCGCGGAGCTCGTCGGGGTCGGCGTAGGGGAGGTTCCAGCACGAGGCCCGGGCGCCGAGCACCATGCGGGACACGGAGCGGGTCGTGGGCTGCAGCAGCAGGACCGGGACGCCCGCGGACGCGGCGATCTCGAGCTCCTGGCCCGCGCCGAACGACGGCCAGCCGGTGTGCAGGACGACCAGGTCGGCCCCGACGATGAGCGCGCGGCCCGCGGCGTAGACCTCTTCGGCGGCCAGGCCCTGGTTGGCGCTGGGGTGCTGACTCACGGCGGGCCGGTACAGGTCGACCCCGCGGCGGGCCAGCGCGTCGGCGACGAGGTCCCCGTCGCGGACGAGCAGCGCATCGATCTCGGGCGGGACCTGGGTCAGCGCGCGGGCGTAGTGGGCGCGCAGCGTCCGCCCGGGGCTGGCGAACAGCGCGAGCTGGGGCTGGGGCGGCAGCGTGGACCAGGCGGTCAGCTCCGATGTGGACAGCCCGAACGCGACGGCGAGGCGCCGCAAGCTCGACGGCTTCGGTCCGGCCTGCCCGCTCTCGATGCGGTAGACGGTGGAGTCGCTCAGCCCGGTGCGCCGGGCGAGGTCGGAGCGCGACCAGCCGGTCGCCTTGCGCAGGCGCACGAGTCGCTCGCCGAACGCCTCTTTGCTGTTGCTCATCGATTCCTCCGGACCGCGAGACCCTCGATCGGGACCTTGGGCCAGGACGGGGTCCGTTGTCCAGTCCGGGCCGGCTCGGCGGCCCCTCGCCGCCTGGTCGGCCGCGCAGCCCGGCTGGGCAGCCGCCAGGGTCGGCGGCCCGGCCTACTGTGGGCCCATGAACGAGCCCGCTTCGTGACCCCGATCCTCATCGTCGCCGCGGGTTGGATCGGCCTGGTGGTGGCCGCCCGCGGGCTCCGCGGCGGCGCCTACGCAGGCTTCGCGGGGGTGATCACCGCCCTGTTGGCCGTGGTCTGGCTGGGGCTCTTCCGCGACGTGCGCGGCGCGGCGGCGGTGGTGGCCTGGGCCCTGTTGGCGGCCAACCTCATCCACTACCTGGCGTTGACGCGGCCGGCGCTGCGGCCCGTCTGGTACCGGACCCTGGTGAGCGTGCCGGCGCTGTGGTTCTCGGCGGCGTCGCTGCTCGCCCTGCCGTGGGCCATTGCGGGGTGGCTCGGCTTGCCCACCCTCGGCTGGTGGCTGCCGTATGCGGCCTGCGGCTTCGGCCTGGTGCAGAGCCTGCGCAACCCCCGCGAGGAGTTCACCCTGGTGCTCGACCGGGGCGACGCCGGCCGGCTCACGCGGCACCGCGCGCCCGCCTCGGACCAGGCGGGGCTGCGCGTCGTGCAGATCACCGATCCGCACCTGGGCCCCTTCATGTCCGTGGCGCGGCTCCGCGGGGTGTGCGAACGGGCTGTTGCCGCGGAGCCGGACCTCGTCCTGATCACCGGCGACCTGCTCACGATGGAGTCCCACGGCGACGTCGACGCGGTGGCTGAGGCCCTGGCGCCCCTGGCGTCGCTGCCGGGCCGGGTGTTCGCCTGCTACGGCAACCACGACCACGAGGCCCGGGACACGGTTCGCGACTCGCTGCGGCGGGTGGGGGCGACGCTCCTGGTGGACGAGATGGCGACGGCCGAGACCCGGTTGGGCACCATCGAGGTGGTCGGCGCGGACTTCGTGTGGCGCGAGCGCGGCCAGCACCTCGAGCGGCTGTTCGAGCGCATCGGGCTGCGCGGCGAGCGGCCTCGGCTGCTGATGCTCCACGATCCCGGCGCCTTTCAGTACGTGCCCGACGGCGCCGCCGACCTGACCCTCGCCGGACACACCCACGGCGGCCACGTCGGTTTGCTGTCGTTCGGGCTGTCGTGGACCAGCATCGGGGCCATCGCGAAGATGCCGGACCACGGGCTGTGGTCCGAGGGGCGCAATCGCCTGTACGTGCACCGCGGCACCGGCCACTACGGCTACCCCATCCGCCTGGGGGTGCCCGGCGAGGAGTCCGTGCTGCGGCTGGTCTTCGGGGACTGAACCAACGGATCTCCGGCATGCTCGCGCCGCTGGAGGTGCCCGTGCCGACGATCGTGACCGTGACCCTGACCTGCCGCCCGGACGGGCGCCGCTCGGCCATCGAGCAGCTGACCGCCGCGCTGGACGCGAGCCTGGAGCAGCCCGACTGCATCGAGGCGAACCTGCTGGTCGACGACGACGACGCCGCCCGGCTGGTGTGCGTGGAGCGCTGGGCCAGCGCGGGCGCCCACAAGGAGTACCAGCGGGGCCTCGTCGGCAAGGAGGCGGCCCTGGCGCTCATGGACTCGCTCACCGAGCCGCCGACCACCCGCTACCACACGGTCGCCCACCGGGCCGGGGGAGCGTGGGGTGGGCCCCAGCACCTGGAGTTGAGCAGCGACGACGTCGCCGCCACCACGCAATTCCTGGGGGCGGTCTTCGGTTGGCGGTTCGTCGAGTACATGCCCGGCTACCAGGGCTTCTGGGCGCCGGGCGCGCTGTTCGGGGGCGTGCGGGCGGTCGCTGAGCCCGAAGCGGGGCCCACCTCGACGCCCTACCTCGTCGTCGACGACCTGGACGCCCGGGCCACGGCCGTGGAGGCCGCGGGCGGCCGCATCACGGTGCCCATCCGCGAGATCCCCGGCGCCGGCCGGATGTTCTGGTTCGAGGCCCCCGGGGGGCTGCCCTTGGCCGTCTGGGAGAGCGTCGGCGGCTGAGGGCCGACTGCGGAATCCGCACCCGAGGCCTGCGGAATCGGCAGAAGCGAGTCCGGGTGGCCTCCGTCGAAGGCCCGCAAATGCAGGGTTCCGGGCCTTTCGCCCCCTGGCACACCTCGTGCTCTTCCCCGGGGTGTCCCTTCGTCTGGAGTTCCCGATGCGCCCCCTGCTCCTCGTCCTCGCCCTCGCTCTCGCCGCCTGCACCGACCCGACACCGGATCCCGGGACCGACCCCGGCGACGACGACGACGCCACCGCCGAGGACCTCCCTGCCGGCGAACCCTGCAGCGCCGACGACACCCTGGAGCGCCCCGACGGCTGGGCCGTCGAGTCCCACTGCAAGGGAGGGGGCGCCGACTACGCCCGCCTCTTCGACGACACCGTCGTGCACCGCTTCGACATCGAGATCGACGCCGCCGACTACGCGGCCACGATGGACGACCTCGCCGACATCCTCGGCGGCGGCGGAGGCCCCGGAGGCCCCGCCGACGTGGCCGAAGAGCCCATGTGGGTGCCGGTCACCGTTCGGTACGACGGCGACGTCTGGACGTCGGTGGGCATGCGCTACAAGGGCAACTCCTCGCTGCGCTCGGCCTACTCGTCGGGCGGCCGCAAGTTGCCGTTCCGCTTGGGCTTCGACCACTTCGAGGACGAGGTCCCGGCCATCGACGACCAGCGGATGTGGGGCTTCAAGAAGCTCACGTTCAGCAGCGGCTTCAAGGACGACTCGCTGGTGCGCGAGAAGGTCGGCGCCGACCTCTTCCGCGAAGCCGGGGTGCCCGCCGCCCGCGGCGCGTTCGTCGCGGTGTTCGTCGACTTCGGCGAAGGCCCGACGTACTTCGGGCTCTACACGATGGTCGAAGACCCCAGCAACAAGATGCTGGACACCCAGTTCGCCGACGACTCGGGGAACCTCTACAAGCCCGACGGCGACGGCGCGCGGCTGACGTCGTTCGACCAGGAGTCGATGGTCAAGAAGACCAACGAGGAAGAGGCCGACTGGTCCGACGTGCAGGCGCTCATCGAGGCGCTGAACGGCGACCGCACCGACGCGGCGGCCTGGCGGGCGGGGCTGGAGGCGGTCTTCGACGCCGAGGCCTACCTCACGGTGCTGGCGGTCAACCAGACCCTGGTCAACTGGGACACCTACGGGTGGATGACCCACAACTACTACCTCTACGCCGACCCGTCCGACGACGGCCGCCTCGTCTGGTTCCCGTGGGACCTCAACGAGTCGATGCTGGTGACCAACGGCGGGCCCGGCGGCGGCGGAACGACCGAGGTCTTCGCCGAGAGCCGGTCGGCGCAGTGGCCGATGATCCGGTTCCTGCTCGACGACGCCGAGTACGAGGCCCGCTACCGGCAGGAGCTGGGGGCGCTGCTGGACGGGGCGTTCGACGAGGACGCGGTGGTCGACCGCATCGAGCGGTACCACGACCTCATCGCCCCCTGGGTGACCGGCGAGCAGGGCGAGTCGTCGCCGTACACGAATCTGTCCAACGCCAACTCGTTCAACAGCTCCGTCGCCGGGCTCCGGGACCACGTCCAGGACCGCCGGGCGGCCGTGCAGGCGGCGCTGGCGAACTGAGCGCCTACTCGATGTAGCCGAGGGCCTTGAGGGCTTCCTTCGTGTCCGGGGCGGGGGCCAGGGCCTCGGCGGCGCCCGCCGACCAGGCGTCCAGCAACGCGCCCAGCGCCACGGCCGTGTCCGGTTCGACCAGGGGCCGCTCCGACGCCGCCGCGGGCTGCAGCGAGACGGGCACGACGGAGTCGCCGCTGGGGTCGCGCAGCAGCTTGCGGGTGGCCGTGCGGGCGAAGGACCCGCCCTTGTCGACGCCGAGCACCACGGCGGCCGCGGGCTCGCTGGCGGTCAACGGGAGGCGGGGCGAGGAGTCGTTGCCGGCCAGGCTCAACAGGGTGCGGGCGAGGTCCACGAGCCGGACCGGGCGCTCCTCGACGCCGGGCGAGACGCCAGGCCCCACCAGCCACAGCGGCACACGGATCGCTTCCTCGTGGCGCTGCCGCCCGTGGTCGTCGTAGCCGGGTCGGAGCTCGTCGCCGCAGCCCCGGGGGCCGTGGCGGATCTTGTTGCGCGCGCCGTCGGCGAGTCGGTGGCTGAAGAGGCCCTCGCCGTGGTCGCCAAACACCGCGACGAGCGCGGTCTGCCGGGCCAGCCAGGGCGCCAACGCGGCGTCGACGGTCGCGACCTCCCCGTCGTAGCGCCGTCGCCACCGCTCGATGCAGGCGGCGCGGTCGCCCACGGGCCAGCCGACGCTGGAGCCCAGGCCATCGGACCAGCCCGGCACGCCGGCGGCCTCGGGGCTGCGGTAGGGCGTGTGGGGGTCCATGAGGTGGAGGTAGAGGAAGCGCGGGCCGGTGCGCGGGCGCGCGAGCCAGGCGTCGGCGCGGGCGAGCACGTCGTCGGCGCTCCAGGGCAGGCCGTCCGTGACCTCGTAGGTCGAGAACGACTCGGCGAGGCCCGCGTCCCGGGCGAGGACGGGGTTGGCGACGACGGCCGCGGTCTCGTAGCCGGCGGCGGCGAGGCGAGCGGGGAGCAGGGTCCAGTCGGCGGGGACGCGCTTGTGGTTGGCCCGCAGCTCGCGGCCGGCGAGGGTCGCGGCGACCGAGGGAAGCGTCCACGAGGACGGCGCGATGGCCTGGGCGTAGGCGCGGCCGCCGCGGGCCCACGCGGCCAGGCCGGGGGTGGCCGCGGGGTCGAGGAGGCTGGTGCGATCGGCGCGCAGGGTGTCGATGACGACCACGACGACGTCGGGGGGGACGGCGTTCAGGGGGCCGTCGGGCAGGCCGCTGGCTTCGGCCCAGGCCGAGGGGAACGAGCGGGGGGCCGGGGCGATGGGCGGGGGGGCGGCCGGCGCGGACTCGACGAGCGGGGCGACGGGGGACTCGACGGGCGGAGCGACGGGTTCTGGCGCCGGCGCCGCGCACGCGGCGAGGAACGACAGGCAGCACAGGAGTCGGCGGCGCATCGCGGGACGATAGCGGCCACGGCGGCGGTCGCCTTGCCCGATGCGGCCAAGCGAGGCGAAGCCCGGGGCGGCTGAGCGGTGCTCTACAGTGCGGCGGGCCCACGACGGGCCCCTGGAGGCCGTGTGCCCTCGCTGCCCCGCGACCCCTGGCTGGCGGCCTTGCTGGCCGTTCACACCGCCTTCGCGCTGCTGCTGTGGTTCAGCGGATCGCCGTTCGGCACCTGGACGTTCGAGTGCGGGGCGGGGGGAACCGCCTGGGACCTCGCCCACGGGCGCAACCCGGCCTTCGGGTGGTCCGACTACTACGACTCCTGGACGTCGGGCTACCTGCTGTGGGCGCTGCTCGAGGCGCCGGGGACCTGGCTGCCCGGGCCGCCCATCTACGCGCTGAAGGCCGTCTCCCTGGCGACGACGGCGGCCGTGGTGGTGGCCGGCTACGCGTTTGCGCTTCGGGTCGCCGACCGGGCGACGGCTCGGCTGGCGGCGGCGGGACTGGCCCTGGCTCCACCGACGCTGTGGTTCTACGCCGTGCACGCCGGGGACTACCACTACTCGGAGATCCTGTTCGAGTTGCTGCTGTTCGGCGCCGCCGCCCGCGTCGTCCACGATGACCGCTGGACGGTGGGCCGAGCGGGGGCCCTGGGCTTGCTCGCGGGGCTCGCCATCACCACGAGCTTCGGGGCGGGCCTCGCGGTCCTCGTCACCGTCGCCGCGGTCCTGGCGCGCCGCCCCCGCTGGGCCGTCCAACTCCCCGCGGCGGCCGTCGTGGTCGGCGGCCTGGTGGGCCTGGCCCCGGGGATCGTCAAGGCCACCCTGCATCAGCCCTTCGGCCTGTCCGCCGCCGCCGGCGAGTTCGACGTGCCCTACCTCGGCTCGGTCCTGTGGGGGTTGATCCCCCGCAAGCTCGCCCTGCTCCCGACCCGACTCGCCGACCACACCGGGTTCGCCGACCTGATCCCCGCGCTGCATGCGGTGGACCACGTCGTCGCCGCGGGCGTCCTGGCCGCCGGCCTCGGAGGGCTGATCGGCGCCGTTCGCCAGCGGCGCGAGGACGCCGTCCTGGCCTGGCTCCCGGGCCTCTTCGTGGCCGCCCTGCTGGGCACCTACCTTCTGCTCCCGCTGTACCTGCCCGAGCGCCACCCCCTGCTGTCGGACTTCCGCGACATCCGGTGGCTGCCGGCCCTGCTGGGCGCCGCCGCCGTCGGTGCGCCCATCGCCTTGCGCCCCTGGCCCCGGGTTCGACTCCTGCTCCTGGTCCCCGCCCTGGCCGCGCCCATCGCCTGGGGGGCCATGATCGACGCCCCGAGCGCCGGCATTCCGTACCCCGGCCGCTGCTACGAGCTGCAAGGCCTCTACGCCGGCAAGCACGTGCCGCTGGTGGAGGACGGCGCGCTGGCCCGCCCGGACCTCTGCGCCGGGTTCGACGACCCCGGAGCTTGCGAGCGAGGCCGCGCCTGGGCCCCCGCCGTCTACACCCTGGCCACCGGCGGATTCACCCCGCGGCGCCGCGACGAGTCCCTCGCCGCGGTCGCCGCCCAGTGCGACGCCGCCCCGCCGGAGCTGCGGCGCCCCTGCTACCGACACCTGGGCTGGGCCCTGTTGACGGCGGTGAGCCCCGCCGAGCGGCCGGCCGAAGTCGTGCGCCGTCGATGCCGCGCCGTCGCCGACCGCCAGGCCCGCGCCTGGTGCCACGAAGGCGTTGGCTTCTGGTTCGCCGACCACCTGGGGGGCTGGCCCGAACGCCTGGAACCCCTGCTGGACGGCGCCGACGCCAACCTCCGCCGCTCGGCGGTGGCCGGCGTCGGCGCACGGATCGGCCTGGGCGACCCCGACCCGGCCTGGGTCGCCCGCCAGTGCGCGCGCTACGGCGCCATCACCGACGGCGCCGCGGCCGTCTGCGAGGCCGCGGCCAACTGACCGGCCCGCTCAGAGCAGGTCGACGTCGATGTCCATGGGCGCCTTGCCCGCCGCCACCTTGGCCGCGTACATGGCCGCCTCGGGCAGGATGAGCGCGAAGAAGTAGCGCGCGAGCTGGAACTTGCTGCGGCGCAGCGCGTCGTCCTCGGGCAGCGTCGCGGCCTGCTGCAGCTGCTTGGCCCACACCAGCGCCAACGTCACCAGCGCGAACTGGTTGAGGTAGTTGCTGGCGATGGCGCCGGCCACCTCGGCGTCCTGCATGGCCTCGCCGGCCATGGCCATCGTCGTCGCGTTCAGCCGCTTGCTCTCGCCCTTGAGCGGCTCCACGAACTCGGCCAGGGCCGGGTTGGCGGCGCACGCCTTGATGGCGCCGGTGATCTCGGCGGCGAACGTCTGCATCAAGCGGCCGCCGTGCATGGGCATCTTGCGGCCGACCAGGTCCAGCGCCTGGATGTGGTTGGTGCCTTCGTAGATCAGGGCGATGCGCTCGTCCCGCAGGTACTGCTCGACGGGCCAGTCGGCCGTGTAGCCCGCGCCGCCCATGACCTGCATGGCGCCGGAGATGTTCACGAAGCCCCGCTCGGAGCCGTAGCTCTTGATGATGGGCGTCAGCAGGGCCACCAGGTCCGAGGACCGCGTGCGCGCCTCGTCGGACTGGGCGAAGTGGGTCGAGTCGTACTCGATGGCGATCCACGTCACCAGCCCGCGCAGGGCCTCGGTCGTGGACTTGCACTCGAGCAGCATCCGCCGCACGTCGGGGTGCACCAGGATGTTGTCGGCCGCGTGGTCCGCGTCGCGCTTGCGGGGGTCCAGGCTGCGGCTCTGCCGGCGGTCCTTCGCGAACGCCAGGGCCGACTGGTACGAGGCCTCGCCCAGGGACACGCCTTCGGCGCCGACCTGCAGCCGCGCGGCGTTCATCATCGTGAACATCGCCCGCATGCCCTTGTTGGCCTCGCCCACGAGCCAGCCTTCGGCGTTGTCGAGGTTCATGACGCACGTGGGCGACGCGTTGATGCCCATCTTGTGGTCGGTGCCGCCGCAGTCGATGCCGTTGCGGGAGCCGTCGTCCAGGAGCTTGGGCACGATGAACGTGCTGATTCCCTTGATGCCCGAGGGGGCGTCGGGGAGGCGCGCGAGCACGAGGTGGATGATGTTCCCGGACATCGAGTGCTCACCGAACGTAATCCACGTCTTCACGCCGGACAGCTTGAAGTGGTCGCCAAAGGGCTCCGCCTTCGTCGTCAGCAGGCCCAGGTCGGTGCCGCACTGGGGCTCGGTCAGGCACATCGTGCCGGTCCACTCGCCGCTGATGAGCTTGCCCATGAGGCGCTCCTTCAGCTCGGGCGAGCCGTGGGCGTGCAGGGCCTCGATGAGGCCGGCGGTCAGCCCGGGGCACATGGAGAAGCTCTTGTTGCAGGCGGCGATGATCTCGCCGGCCACGGTCGACAGCGTGAACGGGGCGCCGAGGCCACCGAACTCCGGGGAGAAGGGGAGGGACGCGAACCCGTTCTCGCAGTAGGCGGCGTACGCCTCGGCGAAGCCGTCGGGCATCTTGACGTCCTTGGTCTCCGGATCCCAGGAGACGCCCTGCTGGTCGCCCACTTCGTTCAGCGGCAGCAGCTCTTCCACGCAGAACGCGCCGTACGCCTCGACCAGGCCCATGGCCGTCTCCAGGTCGAAGTCGGCGAACTCGGGGACCGAGGCGACGAGCTGCTCGTAGCCGAAGGTCTGAAGCTGGAAACGCATGTCGTCGAGGGGCGGGCGGTACGGGTTCATCGATGCTCCAAAGGGACCGGGGGGCGTGAACGGGGCGCATTGATAGCGCGCTCGGCGGCGGCTGTCTTTGCCGCATGGGGCTGCACCGGCCGCCGGGGCTCGGGTGGTGCCGTTCGGCGTGCCACAATCCGCCGGTGCGACTCGTCGTCTTCCTGCTCTGCATTCCCGCCCTGGCGTTCGCCCAGGACGCGGTGGACGTGGCGCAGCGAGCGTCCGCGGCGGTCGACGCCCATTGCTCGGACATCAAGTCCGAGGCTGACGACAGCCTGGCGGCCGAAGGGGTGGTCGCCGTCGGGGAGGTCTGGGCCGAGGTGGCGCGCGCGTGGGAGGCCGATGGCCCGCTGCACCTGCTGTACTGGCGGGGCCGCCTGGCGTCGTGCCTGGATCAGGACGACCGGGCCCGGGACGACCTGACGGCGTTCGTCGAGCAGGCCGGCGATGCGCCCGAGCACATCAGCCAGGTCGCCGAGGCCCGGCGTCGCCTCCGCCGGTTGGAGTCGCCGTCCAACGGCCCGCCGCCCGGGGCGCCCATGATCATCGCCGGCGTGTCCCTGCTGGCCGCTGGCGGTGCCTTCGGCGGCCTCGCGGGCTGGTAGTCGGGCGAAGCGCGGCAGTCGCTGGATCGCTACCACTCCGGCGACCTGCTGACCGACGAACTCTCGAACGAGGAACTGTTCGGCCACGGGGCGACGGCCCGCACCAACGCGTTCCTGGGGGCATCGGTCGGCAGCGTGGCGGTCTCGGCGCTGACGCTCGGGCTCGCCGGCATGCTGTCGCGCCGCGGGGGGCCGCTGGCGGCCCAGGCCGAGGACCCGCCTCGGTTGTACGTTGGGGTCGTGCCCACGCGCGGCGGCGTGGCGGTGTCGGGAGCAATCCGGTGGTGAGGTTCGCGCGAGCGGTGTTGGTGATCGCGGCCTTGCTGGCCGGTTGCCGCTACGTGGTGCAGCCCGAGACGATCCCGTGCCGCGGTGACGAGTACTGCCCCACGGACTGGTTCTGCGACTTCGACGCGCCCCCCGAGGAGTTCCCCGATCGCGGCACGTGCGCGCCGAACGCCGGCGACGACGACGACGCGGCCGAAGACGACGACGCGGCCGACGACGACGACGCGGCCGACGACGACGACGCAGCCGACGACGAC
>Ga0055584_100001720_pt1 | contig 21490 bp, 14 predicted proteins | sample OSDHelmetaG_FD_58716 | JGI IMG/M metagenome (GOLD analysis project Ga0055584, IMG submission 58716) | Pelagic marine sediment microbial communities from the LTER site Helgoland, North Sea, for post-phytoplankton bloom and carbon turnover... | ecosystem: Environmental > Aquatic > Marine >...
AGTTTGTCTATTTCCTTTCGTGTTCTGGTAGCTCCCCTTTTAATATTTAAGGCAATGACAGCTGGTGCTGAATCGAAAATTCCAAATCCTTGACCAGAAACCAAATCATCTCCATTCCGGCCTCCTTTTAGGTAATTAAACTTCATCTCAAAACGCGTATCTGGTTTATCGTTACCATAATGATACATTGCATCTGCATAGGTGATTCTTGGGAAACGTTCTAATTCTGCACCCTTCACCTCATTCAGAATCGCCTTTACCATTCCTTCAAATAAATTCAGCACATCATCGCGTTTTACAAAACTCATTTCACAATCAATTTGTGTGAATTCAGGCTGTCTATCCGCTCTTAAATCTTCATCTCTAAAACATTTAACAATTTGGAAATATTTATCCATTCCTGCAACCATAAGAAGCTGCTTAAATGTTTGTGGACTTTGAGGCAGTGCATAAAACTGGCCTTCATTCATCCTACTTGGCACCACAAAATCACGTGCTCCTTCAGGAGTTGATTTAATTAGAACAGGGGTTTCTACTTCAATAAAATCAGCATCAGAAAGATAATTTCTAATCTTTTGTGCTAATTGATGTCTCAGTATTAATTTATTCTTTACTGGCTCACGTCTAATATCAAGGTATCTGTACTGCATACGCAATTCCTCTCCTCCATCGGTGTCATTGTCGATTGTGAAAGGTGGTGTAGCAGCGGCATTCAATACAATAAGCTGAGTTACCTCTAATTCTATTTCCCCTGTAGGTATATTTTTGTTCTTACTCTCTCGTTCCTTTACAACTCCCTTCACACGGATCACAAATTCACGACCTAGATCGCGAGCAGAAGTCAACAATTCCGAATTAACGGTCTCATTAAATGAGAGCTGGGTTATCCCATATCGATCACGCAAATCAATAAAGGTAAGACCCCCAAAGTCTCTATTTTTTGCTACCCAACCAGATAGTTCAACTTCTTTTCCTTGATCTTTGATGCGCAATTCACCACAATGGTGTGTTCTATAAGCCATAGGGCTGCAAAGGTAAATTAATCAGTTCTAACTTCACTATTAATCTGTGACAGTAATTTGTATTTCTGTGTATGGTAATTTGCCATCAATTTAGACCATTGCAAACCTGCAGTGCCATTTAATATATTTCCATACACTAAATAATGTTTCACAAAATAAACTGGATAAGCCAAAGCAATCAGCAAAGCGGATCTTGACTTCCCGCTATCATGCAATTGCTGAGCGCCTAATTGCGCATATTTTTTCATTTTTTCCTTTGCATGTGCTAAGCTTCTATAGGTAAAATGTAGCAGTGGCCCTTGCAATGTTTTTACGGCTCCTTCTACGCTAAGTCTTTCATGAACCAATGCATCATTATATTTACCTTTTTCTTTGAGAAAAAGTCGTGTGAGCCGGTCCCTAGATTCTCGTCCATATTTTAGTTCCTTACCCAAGAAAAAATTCTTTCTAGGCATACTGAATCCATTGAAAGGAACCTCTAGGCCTGAAAAAGCGGATTCAATTTCTTGCCGCAGCGCTTTCGACACTATTTCATCCGAATCCAAACTAAGAATCCAGTTGCAACTGGCTTTTGAAAAACCAAAATTCTTTTGTGCTCCATAACCTAAAAAAGGTTGTTGAATTACACGAGCTCCGTGCGATTCGCTAACTTGAACCGTTTCATCATTGCTATCACTATCAATTACAATAACTTCTTGGCAAAATTGAACTGAATCAATTGCCTTAGCAATTCGATCAGCTTCATTCTTTGCGATGATTACGACTGTAATAGGAAGGCTCATTGCTCAATACCTAATAGTCGCTTTGCAGGCCATATCCCCCATAGCGTCCATATGAATAATCATAATACTTGTAGTTAGGCTTTGTTGCCATTAACACAAACTGCCTAATTACTTTGTCAATGAGATCGGCTTCATTTTGCTCGGGCCCAATTGCACCAAGCAGTCGTATTGCATAAACGTATGAGCTAAACATAGTGTCCTTAACAATACCAGTCACTGAAATTAATTCGGGATTCTCAGCTCCCTTTCTACGCATTTTATAAATACGCCCTTCATAATCTTTACCTTTTTGGTTATACGTAAAAGATTTTACCATTTCCAAACTATCAATCTTGGAGTAGTACCCATTATATTGTCCCTGAATTTTAGCATAGATTACACTATCACTGCTCAAATACTTTGTTGGGAATAAGTCGAGTCTATTCTTTTGTTCGAGATAGTTATACATTTTAAGTCTGTATTTTTTTCTTCCCGCATAATAATTTATAAGCGTATCCGGATAGTCCAAATCATAATTAATACTAAACTTAAGTATCGCAAAGCGATCATCTACATCTTTAAGCTTATGCATATCCTGGAAAAACTGCTTGTATTTAATGTTTTTATCTTTGTAAGGAAGCAATAATCTAGCAATGAGTAAATAATCGTTATTACTTCCAAATGAACTATAACTGGAGCGATAACTACGATATCTGGATGAACTACTCCATTTGTCTTTACTCTTTTCTGTAACCCAACCCAACTGACTCCTCGATTTGGTTTCTTCTTTAACCAAGGCTCTTTTTAAGCTATAATAACCATCAAGGTAAATTGTATTTAGATGCTTCTTATATACCTTAGGCTTGATTAAACTGCTATCTAAAAGTTTGCCTAAAATACGATAAGGCTGTTCAGAAATTTCATCTACAATGGTCAAATCCAAGAAAGCAGGAAACATATTTACAACTAACCTGAGTGAATCGTCCAATTTGTAAAAAATATTATCTAAATCATTCGCCCCAATGGGTAAATCATTAATTAATTTGTCTTTTATAAAAGTGTAAGACTCCTTCGTTCGAAGCCTACTTAGAGATGTTAAAACTGCCATTTTCAAGTTGGTTGTATCGCCTGCATTAATGTAGAATTGTTTCAAGGCCGGGAAAACCGCCTTATGATCTAACCATCCCAGCTGCTCAATTAAATTGGCTTTACGCTTTACATATTTTTCCTCGATATGGAATTTTGAAATAAACTCGATGAATTTTGGAGCATCGGTATCTTCAATAGCCACTGGCCTATTCCATCCCACAATTTTTTTGATGAGACGCTCTCTATTCATGCTATCTTTATTAAAATAATCTGAATAAAACGTATCAAAAGAGGAACTAAATGGATTTGAACTCCAAACCGTATCTACGATTTCAAAGGTTTCTAAAAAGGTTGTTAGAAACTTACTTTTTCCTTTAATTTTATTATACGCACCGTATATTTCATAAAATCCTCCCTGAGAGTATATGTTTCGAGTGTAATTTACCATTGGCGTAGCGGTATCTCCAATTGTGGCATCTACAATAGTATATCTGCCTTCTTGCCTAAAGAAGGTGTCGATTATTGTTGAATATCTATCTTGTTCTCTGAGTCTTTCAATTTCTAATACACGCAGCGAATCATATTGTTGATACTTCGATTTAGTAAAGAAACGCAATTGGATGATTTCTTCTCCGTTTTTGCCAGCAAAGGTTTTCGAAACATCTACACCTAACGTGCTATCACCTTTATCCTCATCGTCATTATAATATGAAAAATAACCATTGCCTTCTTCCTCATCATCATCCTGTTCAAGATCTTCTAATGGAATGCTTGGCACGCTTACGGTATATTTTGCAACTGAATCATAGTATCGCTCAAAAGCGGGATAAGTAGGTTCCTTTAACGCAAGGCTATTGAAGAAATCTGTGACTGGTTCATTTTCACCTTCACTTATAGCTGCTAACATAATGATACGATCATTAAAAACTACTATTTCAGTTTTGGCCTTTCGTTCTTTATCCCCATGCATACTACCAATGATACGATCATGACCGTGAAATATATCCAATGTATAATGGTCTAATGTAAAATGATCTAAATTCACAAAGCTTTCCAACAACACTTTTAAATCGAATGTGTCTTCATCCAAATTTCGATTCGCACGAAGTTGTTGTGCTAAATAAGTTGTGTTTGAGTTCTCATCGTATGCGGTTAAACTAAAATTACTCTTTTGTTTGTTCTCATATTTTATGATAGGATCCTTTGCTGCATGTGATGGGAAATTAAATGACACCATTCCATCCGCAGTTTCAAACTTCCTGAAATCATTGCTGCGCTGAGAAGTAAAATGAATTGATTCAAAAAACTTATTTGCATCCGAAGATTTCGCATATTCTTTCTTGCCTCCCAATTTGAAAATACAGACCTCTAATGGTTTAACAATAATATAATACCGTTGAAAATCCCCTTCTGTTGTTTTATTTACGATCTCATACCCTTTGTACCCATCTATTGTGATATCCTTCTGCTCCATTATTTTACCTGGTACACTTTCAAATAAGCTACTATCTACTTTGAGTAATATTTCTTCCGGCTTTTCTCCAAAAAAAGTACCATTGGTGTTCAATTTATATACCGTATAAAAATACCCATTTACGAGTTCTGGATAGATAAATACCTTAAAGGTAGAATTATTAAATGCTTGAATCCAATCTCCAGGAATTTGCGCAGTAAAAGTACTATCCGGACTTAGTTGCGGAGAATAGGTAAGCGGATATTGCATATCGTCATACTTCTTACTGATCTCACTAATTCGGTTTGCCATACTTTGAACTGGTCTTATGGTGTATCCTTCTTTTACCAATAAGTTAAGCACGCCTCTTTCTGCGCCTAAATGAGCACAACCAACTCCAGTAAACAAGGAAACATCCATCTGCATTATGCTATCCATTCGTCTTACCATATTCTCATTCCGCACAAAAAGCATGTATTCCATAAATTTGGGCCCATTGGTGGTACGCTCAAATGAATCAATTAACTTAATGTTCCCTTTTCGATAGGCTTCATTAAAATCAAAATTCCTGAATTTATAATAATTGTCGTCATTCCCATTCTTTCTGCGATTCTTATAATCCTCTCGGGCTCCCTTCTGGGCCTTCTTAACTAAACGGTCCGCTTCTTTATAATCCTCTACACCACCAATTATTTTACCCATCTTTTTCCCTAGACGATAAATGTATAAATCCAGATAAGTTTCCTGCTGAAAATCTTCATCATCCTCATTTGTTCTGAACATGATGCTATTCAGTACATAAGGATCATAGGAGATTGCACGATTGATGTCATTCTTATCAATTTTGTTAATATCAAATGTGTTTAACGATGTTCTTGGGAAGTATTGACTACCATACTTATTTCTGCTCCGGTCTCTTTCTATTACCCAATCATCAATAACAGTATCTAAATTCTGCTCAAGTGCCACCATATCCACTTTTCTCAGCGCATAATAAAAAGAATCGCCCAAGTGAAACGCTAATTTTGAACTAACATGCATTGTACCATATACATAACTTGGCTTTGTTAAGCCTTTGCCGGTAATTTCCCAAAGAAGCCCATTTTCATTGGGCAATTCAACTTGCATTTGTGCCTGGGTAGTTAGAGCGGTTAAGCCTAAGGTTAAAACTAAAAGAAGTGTTTTGTAAATAGAACGGATCATAAATTTTATTTGTAAGGATTGATTATCGCTTAGGGAACGAAGATAAGTGATAATTATTATTCGCGAAATGACCACATTGATGAAAACAAGGTTCAGATTGACCAATCAAAGTTGATTTTACATTTCACTCTTCATAATCATGACTAATTGAACAACGAAATTTTATTTTGGTGCCATTATGTCACCAAAATCTCTTAGAATGCGTCATAATGTCTTACTAATTGTATTGGTATAGAATTGGGAATAATTGAATCAAACAAGACAACAACGATTATGACAACAATTAAGAAAAACCGCAATCTATCACCATCATTAAACGATGTATTTTTTGGCAACAATTGGATGGATCAATTTTTTGATACTGCATCTCCTGAAATTAACCATTTCAAACCTGATGCAAATATCATTGAAAAGGAATCTGATTTTTTGATTACAATGGCGCTACCTGGACTTACCAAAAAAGACATTAAGCTTGACCTTATTGAAAACAAGCTTTCCGTGAGTGGAGAGTATCAAAAGGAAGAGCATAAAGAAGGGGATCGATTTGTGAGCAGAGAAATCAGAAGCGGAAGCTTTCATCGCGAATTTAAACTAGGTAATCACATAGACACTGAAAAGATTGATGCGACCTTTAAAGATGGGTTACTACATATTACCCTTCCAAAATCAGAGAAAGCAAGCCCGAAAACAATCAGCATTAAGTAAGTAGTAGTTTTTTTCATAATGTTCTTCTTTTAAAGAAGGACCCTGATTGCTAACCCTGACCGCAAATGCGTGTCAGGGTTTTGGGTTTTTATGCAACTTTATTAAGCAATTTATATTGGTTTCTATTACCGCTAATTTCATTTTCGTTTTAAATACTAAACACTCTGATTTGCCGTTATTAAAACTTAATTCGTTAATTCACACGAAGCACTTATTTTTGTGCATTAATCTATGTCGATCCTCGTTCAAAATCTTAGTAAATTATATGGCAATCAAAAAGCCATTGATTCCATCAATTTTGAAATTGAGAAAGGACAAGTAGTTGGATTTCTAGGACCCAATGGTGCCGGCAAAAGCACAACCATGAAAATCCTAACCTGTTTTATCCCGCAAACTTCTGGGAAGGCATTTGTGAACGGCTTAGACATCGAAGAAAACAGCATTGAAGTACGCAGGCAATTGGGCTACTTACCAGAACACAACCCCCTATATTTAGACATGTACGTAAAAGAATACCTTTCTTTTATCGCTGATGTGTTTAAAGTAAAGCAGAAAAAAAAACGTATCGCAGAATGCATAGAAATAACCGGACTCACTTTAGAACATCGCAAAAAGATTGGCCAGCTTTCTAAAGGATATCGTCAACGGGTCGGCTTGGCCCAAGCCTTAATTCATGACCCCTCAGTGCTGATACTAGATGAACCTACCTCGGGGTTGGACCCAAATCAGGTAGTTGAAATAAGACAATTGATAAAAAACCTAGGCAAGGAAAAAACGGTCCTACTCTCCACACACCAATTAACAGAAGTAGAAGCCATTTGCGACCGAGCCATCATTATTAATCATGGTGGCATCGTTGCAGACAAACCTACCCTAGAACTTAAATCAGGTCTTGATAAGCAAACTACCATCGATGTGGTTTTTGGTAATTCAATTAGCAGAGCGCTTTTAGAAAAACTACCTGGTATTCAATCCGTTTCTGGTCAGGGAATTGAATTTACCCTAACTGCTGAAATAAACTCAAAAATACAAGAAGCGTTATTTTCCTTAGCCGTTAAAGAAAACAATAATATTTTAAGCATGAACCAAAGGCAAACCAGTTTGGAGGAAGTATTTAAAACCTTAACTACCGATGATAACCATTCTTAAAAAAGAATTTAGAAGTTTTTTAAGCTTGCTCATTGCCTACGTGGTAATGATTGTGTTTTTGTTAATCACAGGACTGGTTGCATGGGTATTTTCAGACACCAGTATACTTGAAGGAGGCTATGCAAACATGGATATCATGTTTAATACCGCACCTTGGATTTTTATTTTCTTGGTAAGCGCAATTACAATGCGTTCCTTTTCCGAAGAGAAAAAAGTGGGCACCCTAGAGACCATTACCACTAAACCCATCAGTGACATGTCTATCATTTTAGGCAAATACTTTGCTTGCCTTTTATTGGTATTAATCACGCTTCTACCCACCCTGATTTACTATTATTCTGTTTCTCAATTGGCAAACCCAATTGGCAACGTAGATACAGGAGCTGTGATTGGCTCATACATTGGTCTGGTATTCTTGGCTGCTATTTATGTGGCCATCGGCATATTCAGTTCATCCTTAACGGACAATCAAATTGTAGCATTCATCCTATCCATGTTTCTATGCTTCTTCTTCTATTCAGCTTTTGATATGTTAAAAAACATAGACTTATTAAAAGGGTCCCAATTTGGGATTGATTGGTTTGGAATTGGATATCATTATAGCAATATCAGTTTTGGCAGGGTAGACACCCGAGATATCGTATACTTCATAAGCATGATTTGTCTTTTTATTTTTTCAACTAAAGCAGTTTTTAGCAGTCGCAAATGGTAGAAAAAAATAAGCATAAAAGAGGCGTCAAAGCACAAATTTTCTTGCAGCTAGCAATTTTGGGAGCCGCATTGATTATTGTGAACCTATTGGCTAGCCAATATTACAAGCGTTTTGATCTAACCAAAGAAAAGCGATTTACCTTGAGTACTTCTACGGAAGAGTTGGTTAAAAATCTAAATACGAATCTTACGTTTAATGTATATCTAGATGGAGAATTAAACCCTAAATTCAAGCAACTAAAATACAGTCTGCGCGATCTGCTACAAGAAATCAGTTCCATCAGCAAAGGGCAAATTCAATATACATTTATTGATCCTTTTGATGGAAAGTCAAGCAAAGAGCAGCAAGACATTATAAAGCAACTTGAGAGCAAGGGTCTGATTCCACACTATGATCAAGAAGAAGATGCAAGTCAATCACAAATCAGACGGCTTTTCCCTGGTGCGGAGGTTTTAGACGGTTCTGGGAACAGTTACATTTTAAACTTTCTAACCACTGAATTAGGCAGGGCTGAAGAAACGGCTATTAACAAGTCCATCGAGAATCTTGAATATGAATTGGCCAATGTTATTCGGAAAGCAGGAGCTGGTGGCAAAAACAGAAAAATTGGCTTTCTACAAGGACATGGCGAACTTTCTTCAAAAGCTACAGCGGATATTCGCAAAGAGCTTGAGACGTATTACACCGTTCGAGATGTCGCTTTTAACCTGAGTAAAAAAGAAACTATTTTGCCCTTTCAAGCCAAGTTGGAGCGCAGCGCAGAACCCGAAAAAGCCATCTTCAAAGAATTGCTAAATCACCTCAATGGGTTTAAAGGATTGATTATGGCTAAACCTACACAGCCTTTCTCAAAAGCAGAAGCATATATATTAGACCAATATATCATGAACGGGGGTAAATTATTATTCCTGATAGATCCGGTATTTGCCGAGTACGACACACTCGCTAAATATGAGAAGATGCTTGCTACCAATTACGAACTGGGTGAACTACAGAACATGCTTTACTTATATGGCGTGCGTATGAACAGCAACATGCTTACGGATCTAAATTGTCATTATCTTGTATTTCAATCACCTAACGGGCTCTTACGTCAATTCCCATGGATTTATTATCCTGTATTTATTGACAAACGCGAGCAATCAAACCCAATTTCTAAAAACATTGAAGGAGTTTGGGGAAGATTTGCAAGCACATTAAAACCATTAACAAGAGACCATTTAAAACATACAGTTCTATTAGAAAGCTCTGAGAACACTCGTATATCTAACAGCCCATTGATGCTGGATTTGGGAATTATTACTCAAACCAGTAACCCCAATTTTATTAAAAGCTTCACCGCTGGCAAGCACATCAGCGGATTATTAAGTGAAGGATCCTTTACCTCAATTTTCAAAGATCGCAATACTGCAGTGTTTACGGGAATTGATTATAAAGACCATATCGACCAAAACGCAATGATCATCATCGCGGATGGCGACTTGATAAAGAATCAAGTACAAAAAGACGGGGAAGGCTATTTTGAACTTGGCCTTGACCTTGCAACAAAAAAGAAATTTGGAAACAAGATGTTCTTATTGAATTGCATTGACTACCTCTGTGATGGTTCAGGATTAATTGAAATAAGAAACAAAGAATATCAGCTTCGATTGCTCAATCAAAATAAAATAAAGGCGAGTAAAAAGAAATGGCAATTCATCAATATTGCTGTACCAATTATATTAGTCATCCTATTTGGTTTAATTAATGCAGTGGTAAGGAAAAGAAAATACGCAAAATGATGAAATGGATAAAAGGAGTTGGGTTCATAATTTTAAGTTCTTGTTTAATTATAGCAGCCTGGCTGTTCACTTCTGGAGGTAAAGCTGAGCGTCCGATTGCTGGCCCCTACCTAACCACCGCTCCTTATGTACCAGATAGTTTAGATTTCGCAGGCGAACCAGTACCTTTAGATCAAGATGAGATTTATGAACGCCTTGACCGTGAAATCATTTCCAATACATATTACCACTCCAATACTATTATCACCTTAAAACGAGCACATAAATACTTCCCTATCATTGAGAAAATACTTAAAGAAGAAGGTGTGCCTGATGACTTTAAATATTTATGTGTAATTGAAAGTAATTTATCCAATGTGATATCTCCAGCTGGCGCAGCAGGTTTCTGGCAATTTATGTCCGCCACAGGAAAGATTTATGGTTTAGAAATAAACAGTGAAGTGGATGAGCGCTATCATTTAGAGAAAGCTACTAGAGCAGCATGCAAATACCTTAAAAATGCGCATGAAAAATTCAATAGTTGGACCATGGCCGCTGCCAGTTACAACATGGGTGTCAATGGAGTAGAAAGCAAATCGATTGAGCAAAGGCAGACGAATTACTATGACTTATTGCTTTACCAAGAAACCCAGCGCTATGTGTTTCGCATCCTTGCTATTAAATCCATTTTCTCTCGACCAGACCGCTATGGGTTTTATATTTTGGATCAAGAGAAATACAATATGCCTGAATACACTACGGTAAGCAGAACCGATGCAATAAGTTGCATAATTTGCTTTTCTGGAGACCACAAAGTGACTTACAAAGAACTAAAATGGCTCAATCCTTGGATCAGAGGCAAAGGGATTCGCAACCGATCAGGTAAGACCTATGAGTTTAAAATACTGAAGAAATAATCGTTTAAACGTATTTTTAATAGCACCATTACAAAAAAGGCCCCACATTGATGCGGGGCCTTTTAATATGTAAAATGTTATTTAAGCTTCTTTTTAAATCTTCGTGTTATCTATTTTCATTTCATCAATTAGGTTAGTTGCTCCTCCCAATTTATCCATAATCCAAAGCACATAACGAATATCAACAACAATCGTTCGTTGATTCTTGGCATTATATGAAATATTTCCGCTCATTGCTTCCCAATTTCCATCAAACGCTAATCCAATCAATCTTCCTTTGGCATCCATTACTGGACTTCCACTGTTTCCACCGGTGATATCATTATCTGTTAAAAAGCAAACAGGCACCTTTCCTGTTTTATCTGTATAGTTACCGAAATCTTTGTTGTTATAGGCATCAATCAAGTTTTGAGGTAAAGAAAACTCTGGATTGTCTCCAAACTTCTTATTCTTTTCAATGACCCCATCAAGGTAAGTCATTACCTTATAGTTCATATATGGCTTTACTTTACCATACGTTAAACGCATCGAAGAATTGGCATCTGGATAATAATTGGTTTTCGGATTTTGCTCGATTAGACCTTTAATATACAAACGGCTTAACTCTTGCTCTTTTTCATTAAACTCATCTCTTTTGGCTTTAAACTTAGTATCATAGTTTGTTTTGAATGCTTGAATGTATTGATACATAATATCATTTTTAATCAATGCCATTCGTGGATTCTTAAACCATGCCATTGCCATATCCTTATCAGCAAATATGCTTGATTCAAAAGCTGTTGCTACAAAGGCATCAATTCCAGCATCAAAGTTATCTGCTTTATACGCTTCGATATTGTCTCTAAACCATTTGGGCTGATCTTCTACTTTATTATCCGCATTATACGTTTTCAAAATACCTGACATGATTTTCTTATCAGCTCTAACTACAGCTTCACCATAAGGCATTTCCTCAACAATTTTTCCTAAAGCACTTTTCAGGCCTTTAACCCTTGCTTCATTACCAGCTTCTTCGGCATCTGCTAATAGTGAAGCATAATATGCCAATTTTGCGATGGTTGGAGCGATAATGCCTTCTCTCCAATACCAATACTGATTGGATGTTGGTGTATATTCAGTATATGCCTTTTCGACATCACCCAAAACCGTTTTATACTCATCTTTATCCTTAGCCCATTTGCCAAATTTAGATTCTTGCTTACGTTTAATATCGGCAACTTTGTTGTTTTTTAGCTGAGCTGCTTCACCATCGAAATATTTCCAATAGTTAGCAACACTTGCATAATCCGATGCTAAACTCAATCGCACATCGGTATCCTTATTCATTTCTGCTTTCCAAGCTTTAAGTCGAATGTCTCTTAACTTAACAATAGTTGGGTTCTTATAATCTGTGGCCATTTTCACTCCTTGTGAAAACATATAACGATCTGTTCTTCCCGGAAAGCCCATAATCATTGCATAATCACCCGTTTTTACACCGCTGGTGGTTACTTTAAGATGGCTTTTAGGTTTATAAGGAATGTTATCAGCTGAATATGGAGCAGGTTTTCCATCTTTATCCGAATACACTCTAAATACAGAAAAGTCTCCTGTATGACGAGGCCACATCCAATTGTCTGTATCTCCTCCATATTTACCAATATTTTGAGGCGGAGTTCCTACCAAACGCACGTCACTGAAACGCTCAAACGTGAAGAGGTAATATGCATTGCCATTAAACATTTGGCGACATTGTGCTTCATAATGATTTCCTTCTGTTGCTCGTTTAGTTATGGTTCGATATATTCTATTCAGATTCTTATTCACTGTGGCAGCATCCATTCCTTTTATTGAATCCATAACCTCATTGGTAATATCCTTAATTGCAACCACCAATGCCAAAGTAACACCCGGTGCAGGTCGTTCTTCTGCTTTTGATTTGGCCCAAAAGCCATTGTCAAGAATATTATCTTTCGCAGTACTTAATCCTGCAATTGCATCATATCCGCAATGGTGATTCGTTAAAACTAAACCTTGATCTGAAACAATTTCACTCGTACAACCATTAGAAAACCATCCAATGGCATCTTTCAATGATGAATTGTTGATGCTGTAAATTTGTTCAGCAGTTAGCTTAACACCACACTTTTGCATGTCCTTATAGTTCATGCGCTCCATCATATTTAGGAGCCACATTCCTTCATCCGCTTTGGAAGCCAGTGGAGCCATAAAAACAATGGCCAATAAAATCAGTAATTTGTTTTTCATATTTTGTTTATTATTAAATTAATATTCTGCTCTGAAGCAGCGCAAATTTGCGGAATTATTGGCAGAATTACTATTTTGGCTCGTTTTAGTGTTCGGTTTGGTCGATAAAACACTTCATTTTAACGCTCATCAAAAAAACAAGAGTCTCCATAAAAAACGAGTTGAGAATTCTTTCGCGCTGTTCTATCTTTGAAAAGATGTGTTCTTCGCAAATAAACCTGTTCTAATTAATCTATGACAGAACCAATACATGCAATCATCGTGGATGATGAGTTTCAGAATCAAATTCTGCTAAAAGAGTTAATTCAATCGTATACTCAATCCATTAAGATATTACAAACGTTCAACAATGTGAAAGATGCGGCAGAATTCATCAATATCAATTCGGTGGATGTGGTATTCTTAGATATTGAAATGCCCAACCAAATCGGCTTGAAACTGTTTGACTTATGTAAATCGAACGAATTTATTACCATTATTGTTTCAGCTTATGATCGCTATGCCTTGCCTGCAATAAAAGAAGGGGTTTTCGATTATCTATTGAAGCCTATTCAACCGGCTGAACTCAAAAAAACCATCCAAAGCATCATTAATAATTTCAATTCAGATGTTTCAAAAATAAAACTGCTGAATAATGGCCGCATTGAATTGGTTGACACCAGCGACATTATTGCAATGGAAGCCTCTGGTGCATATACCCAATTTAATTTTAAGAGCAGACCGCGTATAGTGCAATCGCATCATCTGGCATTTTATGAAAAACATTTGCCTGAAGACCAATTCATTCGTGTGCATCGATCTAGCATCATTAATACAGCTGAAATTAAATCGATTAATCGAACGAACAAGACATTGATTCTTACGAATGACCACAATATTAAGTATTCAATTCGGAAGTGGGGTTTGATTAAACATTTAATTGAAACGGAAAAAAGATAATCCGTTATTTTCAATTTCAGGTTTTTCGTTTTACCCTCCTAAGCAACTTTTTTAGTTTGTACTTTCTTATGACTTTATGAACAGGTAATCGATGACCAACACAACCAATAAAACTAACCACCAATTCTTTGAGGCGAAAAGTAAACGGATTTTAGCAAGAACCTCAAATGATTGTTTCACCGCTTAGTAACGGATCGCAATAACGTTTTTACTAGAAGTAAGCTTTAACTGAATTCTTAAGACTCTTGCGCAAGCACAACTAAAAATTAACAACTAAACATTCAACATTAGAATGTTACATATTCCGCCTATACTGGCCACCCACTTCAAATAGGGATTCAGTAATTTGGCCAAGGGAGCATACTTTCGCGGCTTCCATCATTCCGACAAACATATTGTCATTGGCAATAGCGGCTTTCTGAAGTTGAGAAAGACATGCTGCCGCCTTTTCTTTGTTTCGATCATGCAGCTTATCCAGCATATCAATTTGGTATTGCTTTTCTTCTTCCGTTGCACGAATGACTTCTTTAGGTAATATGGTAGGTGAACCTTTTGAACTTAAAAACGTGTTCACACCAATGATTGGAAATTCACCCGTATGCTTGAGTGTTTCATAATACAAACTCTCTTCTTGAATCTTACCTCGCTGATACATGGTTTCCATTGCTCCTAGCACTCCACCTCGATCCGTGATTTTATCAAACTCAGTCATCACAGCCTCTTCCACCAAATCAGTCAATTCTTCAATGATAAACGATCCTTGAATCGGGTTTTCATTTTTAGACAATCCCAATTCGCGATTAATAATTAATTGAATGGCCATGGCTCTTCTTACAGACTCTTCCGTAGGCGTTGTAATGGCCTCATCATATGCATTGGTATGCAAACTATTGCAATTATCATAGATGGCATAAAGGGCTTGCAAAGTGGTTCTGATATCATTGAAGTCAATTTCTTGCGCATGCAAACTTCTACCAGAGGTCTGAATGTGATATTTGAGCATTTGGCTTCGTTTATTCCCACCATACTTATGTTTCATTGCCTTGGCCCAAATGCGTCTCGCTACTCTACCAATTACAGCATACTCAGGATCAATACCATTGCTAAAGAAGAAGCTTAAGTTGGGTGCAAAATCATCAATATTCATCCCTCGTGAAAGGTAATACTCCACATATGTGAACCCATTGGATAGGGTAAACGCAAGCTGCGTAATCGGATTGGCTCCGGCTTCCGCAATATGATAACCACTAATTGAAACTGAATAAAAATTGCGAACCTTTTCCTGTATGAAATATTGTTGCACATCCCCCATTAAACGCAAGGCAAACTCGGTACTAAAAATACAGGTATTCTGTGCTTGATCTTCTTTTAAAATATCCGCCTGAACGGTTCCTCTGACTTGATTTAAGGCATTTATCCTGATTTTAGCATATACTTCTGCAGGCAATACTTGATCCCCAGTTAAACCGAGTAACATTAACCCAAGTCCATCATTTCCTTCAGGCAACTCGCCTTGATAAGTGGGCTGCTTTTGCCCTTTGGCAGCAAAATGTTGCTCAATTTTGCTTTTCACCTCTTGCTCTAAACCATTTTCTTTGATGTACAGCTCGCATTGTTGGTCTATTGCCGCATTCATAAAGAAACCGAGCAACATCGCTGCGGGTCCATTAATGGTCATCGAAACCGATGTCTTTGGGTCGCACAGGCTAAATCCTGAATATAATTTTTTCGCATCATCCAAACAGCAGATGCTTACTCCAGCATTACCAATTTTTCCATAAATATCCGGACGCACATGTGGATCTCTTCCATACAATGTTACCGAATCAAATGCGGTAGATAAACGCTTAGCGGGCATTGCCAAACTTACATAATGAAATCTGCGATTGGTTCGCTCAGGTCCACCTTCACCGGCAAACATCCGTGTAGGATCTTCTCCCTCTCTTTTAAATGGATAAATACCTGAGGTATAAGGGAAACTTCCTGGCACATTTTCTTGCAATTGCCAGCGTAAAATATCACCCCAAGCCTTAAACTTAGGTGTTGCAATTTTAGGTATCTGAGTATGACTTAAACTTTCTGAATGGGTAGCAATTTTAATTTCTTTATCGCGCACCTTGAATGAGTAGTATTCATCCTGGTAACGCTTCTTTAATGCGTCCCAATTTTCAATTGCTTCTAAATTATCCTTATCCAATTGCTGCTTGCACTCTTCATACAAAGCATTTAACTGTTCTAAAGCCGAGGAATCAGTTGCCTTTTCTGTTGACATATACTGCAAAAATAAGGAATTTTAGATAGAGGTTTACCCTTTTAATTTATCCGTGTAGCAACATGCCATTTTTTGAGAGACATGAAGAATCTAATGCAAATTTCTATTGGGAAAACCGAGTTTCTTCACTCACTCGCCTCAGTGCTCATTCATTCAGAAAGACATTTCAAAAAACTAAAATGCTTTTCTAAGCAGAGCGAAGAATCTGTCTCATTCTCTCGAACCGAGCAACAAAAGTTGCTTCACTGCGTTTGGCTTAAAAAGACAAACTTGACAATTTAAACCAAACTCAACCAGCTGCTATTCTCATTATACGAATCATCTACTATTGTAGAAGGGTTGTGCATATTGCTTATGAGCGCATTGGCTTCATTCACCAAGTTGGTAAGACAGCTCTCAATCAAATCGGATTTAAAACCACTTTTCCCCAATTCAATCACATGGTTGGCACAAACCACTCTACTAAGGGCCTTTCCCAAATCCACTAATTTGCGTTGAGGCATGTCAAAGTCAATATTGAAGTTAAAGATGGATTTAAAGTAGGATGCTACATTTTCAGTAAGTTTATATTGGGGTATAAAGTCCGCCAGGTTCGTGAATTTCTTTCTCCCTACAATTTTTAACACCATTTCTGATATTTGGGTATAGAGCATTTCATTAGAACCTTCAAAAACCTGAAAAGGACGTGAGTCCATTATGCCTCTTCCTGCATAGGACTCCATTTTGTACCCATTGGCTCCTTTAAGCTGAGTAACTGTTTGGGCCGAGCGTTGCATTAAATCTGTAGCATAAGCTTTCATACAATTTGCTTCGATTCCGGCACCTGCCACATTTTCTTCTATACCACTCATTTTTGAGCTTCTGAAACAAAGGGATGAGGCAACCGTAAAAGCACTTTGCAATTGAGATATTCTAAACTTTACTTGATCTAAGGCGATCAATGGTTTACCTGAAACAAAGCGTTTATTACAATGCTCAACAGCTTCGTCCAGCATACGTTTGACAAAACCAATCGCCATTCCTGGAAATTGTAATCTACTGCGATGCAATAAATCCATCATCAATTTAAGTCCAGTACTTTCTGGGATCAACTTATTTTCTTGTGGAACAAGCACATCCACTTCATTTCTTCCATATGGAATTGGGTATAAACCGATGTTATTGAAATACTCAGTCACCTTTATATCTTGACCTTTGGCTTGTTCATCTGTAATAAAAAAGTCCAGATCTCTGCCTAACTCACCTTGTTCATTCTTGCTTCGGCAGGTCATTAACCAATAATCAGCCATGCCTGTTAATCCTTGCCAATGTTTTGTCCCTTTGATTCGAAAACCATCACCTTCTGGCTCACAACTGGTTTGCATGTTCAAGGCATCACTTCCAAAATCAGGTTCGGTAATCATTAAACCACCCATGTTTTGTTGATTTATGAATCGTTGAAATACTTTTTCCTTCATAGAATCTTGACCATATTTGGCTACTGGCTCCAGAAACAAGGCGATATTGATCCCGAATGTCAAGGACAAAGCCAAGGACTCGTATGAAGCTGCTTCCAGCAATCCCAAGCACTCCTTTACCTTTACACCTCTGCCTCCATATTCCGTAGGAATAGCAACTGAAAGTGGTGATTGATTCATGATTTCTTTTAACACAGGATCTGGAAAGCCTCTTTGTTGGGTGAATTTGGAGATATCATCTATTTCATAAAAAGCACGATTTAAGCTTTTTTTAAAATTGTCCAGAAAATCGGAATAGGTTGTGTTTTGAATTAGAGTGCTTTGCATTGAAACGTATATTGGGTATGCCTATTTGCTCAGCATACCAACTACAAATGTACGATTTTAAACAATAGCCAACTACTTAATTCTAGTTTAATCTCATAAATATAGTGCTAAACAGGCCCTTCTAAAAATGAACAGACTGATACAGCATCTAGGTTCAAATTCATATATTTGCCCCTCATGGTTTTCAACTCCATCGCCTTTTTCATCTTTTTACCATTAATGGTTCTGGGGTTCTATATTTTACCTCATCGGCTTCGTTGGCTATGGCTACTGCTAAGTGGCTTTGTATTTTATGGCTGGTGGAAATGGGAATATTTAAGTTTACTGCTGTTATCTGGTGTTTCAGATTTTATTATTGCACAGCGCATCCATAAAAGTACGGCTGAGAAACATCGCAAACGCTGGCTATGGTTGTCCATTTGCATTAACCTAGGGATCCTGGTTCTATTCAAATATGCAGGTGCTTTTGCCATGATGCACCCCAAAATGCCCCATTATATCAGTGTATTTCCCAATATTGGCGGTGTAATAAAATTCCTAAGCTTGGCACTGCCGGTCGGTATCTCGTTCTACACATTTCAAACGATGAGCTATACGATTGATGTCTATCGCAATAAGATTAAACCTGAAAAGCATTTGGGAAAATTCTTGCTATTTGTGAGCTATTTCCCCCAATTGGTAGCTGGCCCAATTGAACGCTATGCCCACCTGGACCCTCAACTAAAAAAGAAGGTGAAATGGGTTTATGAAAATTTTCAAATCGGCTTCCGATTTATCCTTTATGGTTTGTTTATTAAGATGTGCATTGCCGACAATTTGGGCTCTTGGGTAGACACCATTTATACTAACCCGGGTCGTTGGCATCCTGCGGTAAATTGGTTCGGAATGGTTGCCTTTTCGTTCCAGATCTATGCTGATTTTCATGGATACACGACCATTGCCAAAGGGGTTGCTAAGCTTTTTGGAGTAGACTTAATGGACAACTTTAATAAGCCCTATGCTGCAAGTTCTGTCAATGAGTTTTGGAAGCGCTGGCACATTAGTCTGACATCTTGGTTCAGGGATTACTTATATATACCTTTAGGAGGCAACAAAACAGGTAACGGCCATTGGGTCTTTAACATATTGCTCGTATTCTTAATCAGTGGGTTATGGCATGGTGCCAATTACACCTTCATCATTTGGGGCGCAATTCATGGCTTTATTTACCTGTTTGAAAATCTGTTTTCCAAAAAAAGAAGATATACACCCACCATAAAAATTGCTGGCATCCTATTTACATTTTTTGTGGTAACCATTGCATGGGTTTTCTTTCGGGCAGAGAACCTTGCAATTGCCCAAGCCATGCTAAACAATGCCTTCTTTATGGGAAGAGGTGCTGATTGGCTAACGGTCCCATGGCATTTACTAGCATTGATTCCGCTTTTCATCGGTTTTGACCATTTCATCATTAGGAAAAATGTACAAGACACCCTTGCGCCATGGTCTTGGCAAAAAAGATGGGCACTCTATAGTTTTATGCTGTTTTGCTTGATCAGTTTTTCAGGTGCCCAAGCACATCCATTTATTTATTTCAGATTTTAATTGAGCATAGTGAACCAGGATAAAAATAAAACAGAAAGCAATATAAAAAGGATCGCCCTCCGACTGGGGTATATTGCTGCTTTGTTTGTGGCCAGCATCTGGGTATACAATCAATGGGTATGGCCACTGGATCGATATGACCATGCGTACTTTTTGGATCAATTGGTTAAAGACCAAGACACTTCAGATGTAATATACATTGGTGAATCTTCTAATTTTTGGAGCAACAAAGATTCCGGTGATATCCGTGAAATTAGTAAAATGATTGAACATAAATCCGGACGCAAAGTACTCAACCTGAGTAGAAGTGCTTATCATATGGGAATTTACCGGCCTTTATTTGCTCATTTTACCGAGCTGAAGCAACTCAAAGATGTAATTCTAACTGTTAATATTAGAACATTTGGACCACCCTGTGTGCACTCTACCATAGAAACCAGCCTCCAAAAAGATCGCATTTTCCTTAAGAAGGAAATGCCTTTTCTCAAAAAAATGAAAGCTGTTTTTTCTCTGTATGACAACCGAAACGAAAAAGAGCGTGATGCTTGTATGTGGCAGAACTGGACGCATGATACCCTGTCATTATACGGCCGGGTTTTACCTCATCAGACCGTCAAAGATTGGTGCGGGGTTACTAAATTCCCAGACAGCCTAGGGCAAGAAGATATGCCTAAACGTGTATTAGCTGATCATTACGTTAAGGCCTATGGATTTAATTTAAATGAAACCAACCAACGAATCATTGATCTAGACCACATAGCTTTAACCGTTTCCAAAGCTAAATACAATTTACATCTGCTCATTCTTAGTGAGAATATTCAATGGGCTGATAGCTTGGCGGGTAGCGACATGGCAAACCTAATTCGCCAGAATCGAGACTATATTGTAAACCGCTACAAGGGCAAGCATAAAAATGTGCATATCATAGATAATTTAGAAACCGTTCCTGCCCAATTTTTTGGTGAGAAAGACTGGACCACTGAACATTATTTTTGGCAAGGAAGAGCTCTCATTGCAGACTCAGTGGTGCGCAGTATTCAAAGCCTCCCATTACAATAGGAAATAAAAAAAACCCATCCGCCTAAGGCGGATGGGTTAGATTTACTTTATAATTAAATATACAATTAGTGTCCTTTATAGCAGCAGATGAATTGGATCCATTGCTTCTCTGTTAATGTTCCTTTTAAGTTTCGAAGGAATTTAGCGTAGCAAGTTTTAAGTGCCGCATTTACTTTTACTTTTAAAGATCTTAATTCTTTGTGGAAAGCATATCTGATTCGAGTGATACGGTTAATCAATTCTTTTTTGGTGATTTTACCTGCTTTGTACAATCTGATTTGTTCAACAGCTAACTTTTTGTATTTAGCGTAAAGTTGAGCGTAGATAGCACGTGCTCTTTTAATTGAAGACTCTCTGCAATTTTTGTAATCTTTAAGTGCCCACTTGATTTTCTTCTTTTGGTCTACTTTTAAATCAAGTTTTCTTAAGCAAAGAATGAAAGAGTTCTGACGGATGTTTTTCCTTTTTGCAACCGTTGCATCATTTGAATTTTCATCTGCTTCTAAATCGCTTTCTTCTACAAGGTAGTCAGCTGCAATACCATCGTTCGCCATGGTTAAATCCTCTGTACCTTCATTGTAGGTAACTTCCATGTTGTCTTCTACTAGTTCTGCTTGTGAAACTAATCCAAGAATGTCGGCATCTGATTCTGCAATTTGAGTGGTTGTTGCATTTTGCTCTACTAATTTGTCTTTTTTACATCCTGTAATTACTAAAGCCATCATCCCGATTGCTAAAGCTGTAATTTTTACTGTTTTGTTCATAATGTTTTCGTTTTATTTGGGTCTTTGACAGAGCCAAGTGGTAAAAGGGTTGCACTGGGTTGTAAAAAAA
>Ga0055584_100001721_pt1 | contig 21482 bp, 21 predicted proteins | sample OSDHelmetaG_FD_58716 | JGI IMG/M metagenome (GOLD analysis project Ga0055584, IMG submission 58716) | Pelagic marine sediment microbial communities from the LTER site Helgoland, North Sea, for post-phytoplankton bloom and carbon turnover... | ecosystem: Environmental > Aquatic > Marine >...
AACTTATCAAATTACAACTCTTCTAAACCCTTTTAGTATTCTTATATCTGCCTTAATGATACCCTAATAATTGTATCCTAGTTTCTATGATTCATGTCAAAAAGGACAAACCGATGTGGGTGCTTAGAGAGTATTTCATATTAAGCAGAAAATTGTTGTTAATTCATTAAGAATCTTATCTTTAAGCCATATAACCACCTTATGAATCAAAGCAGTCCACTCCTTACCTTTCTCAAGCAATTATCTTTTTATTTTTCGTGAGCATGACACGGGTTAATGCCCAAGAGGTTATCGAGAAAGGTGGAGGTGGTTTACATGGATTTATTGGCAGCAGCTCATTTTCACCGGGAGAAGATTACAATATGGGGATCAGTTTTTACTCAGCGGTTTGGTCTATTACCGATCGACCAGTAAAAAACTTTCAAGTAGGGTTGCCGGGGACTTGGGTTACACCGGATAACAGAGATAATATTTCAAATCCATTATGCCCCATTGGCACACGGGCTCGAGATAATTGGCCAGAGCGTGGACCTACTTATCAAGATGTTTTTCAAACTATAGAAGGTGGTCTCGGGTCTTGGGTAGGGAATCGATATCACTACGGTTCTCCCAAATATGCTATGAACAGTACTCCTGATTGTTATAACGAACAAATTGCGACACCAGGTTGGTCGTTTTTTAATAGAAGTGAAACATTAGATGATGACGTATTAGGAATCGCTCAATTGAGTAATCGACTGATTATTCCTCCTGATGGATTACCATTTGAAGGAAAACCCCATGGTGATTTTTTAGGATATGGGTACTTGGCATTACCCCTTACCGAAAAAAGTGATGAGCCAATTAAAGTTGGTAATAATTCGTGGACTCTATTTCTTAATTCTAGCAATTTCAAAGGACCTTTGGCCTTCTTTGTGCCTGAGACTTGGGCCAAAATTTCTATAGGGCAGCCTTTTGGTGAAGGAAGAGGATTAGATTCAAGATCTACTATTCCTGGTGGTGCTGGTGGCACTATGGAAATTAACAACGTTCCGCTATTCATATCTACGGATGCAAATGGACAGTTATATAGCAAAATTCCACAGATACAGTTTCCTGTAGACGAAAACGGACACACCACATTAGTTAGGGACTTAGCATATTACTCCAAGAATGCTCTTTATAATGATATATTAAGATGGAAGAGTGGAGGACAGATGCCAGGAGGCAAACTTAAGGTTTCAGGTACCAGTTATCCAAACATGAGAACTTTTCCCATAAATTATGATCAAGAAGATTTGGCTATTCAAGGGATCAATAGTCTTGCCACTACCACTATATTTGATGATCAATCTTTTGGATTGGTTTGGTCTAATGAATTTGAAAATAACAAAGCCCTCTTTCCAAGGTATTTTCGTCAAGAAGGAAATATAAGGAAAGCAATAGAGGAGTCTGAAGTTCCAGAAGAAACTATGCTTGTTGAGCAAGAGTTTGAGCTTCCAAATGTCAACTTGAATCCCTATGAGGCAAACTTAGACGGTGTATGGGCTAATCCAGGTCCCTCTGCTGGCCCATATCAAGTTGTCCTAAATGATGGCTCTCGTGTGGAATACTATTGGTATAGATTTATAGATCAACCTGTATTTGGGCAATATGACTGGAACATTGAAAAAAGAAATAAACTCCAAAGTCTGGTTGAAGATATTCATCGCAATTGGACCCTTGATAAGGACTACTTGGAGCCTCCCCAAAAAGGCAGCCTAGTAGCTTTTGATAATAACTTGATCGTTACTCCTCCTGAAGGTTACGAGGTTGGTTATGTGCCCATAGTGACTCGACAATCTATAGTTTCCGATGTCAATTGTGAAAATCTTAATGTGGATGCTTCTGCTGTTTTAAGTCCGATAAATGGCTCTGACAAAAATTTGATCGAAATAATTTATTCAGGCACAGATGTTTCATTAATCACCACATGGCACAATGGTGATATAGGTTCTTCTACAGAGATTGAAGGTCAGACTTATCATTCAGTTGCAAGAATAGGGGAATGTCGGTTTTATCATTTTTCTGCTCCTTATGCGACACCAGCTACAGGTATCAACAATTCATCTTTTTTTGCACAATGGGAAAAGGTTCCTGGTGCCAGGGGATATTCTATCGATATAGCCACAGATTCCGAATTCACAAATTTTGTAGACGGGTGGCATGACCGTGAAATACCAAATGTATCGGAAATTGAAGTTCCTGTAAACCCTTCAATTTCTGATTATTATTATCGACTCAGAACACTAGGTTTTGATGGAGAAGTATCTTTTATGTCTAATACCATTCACGTTAGTCTTAATGAAATTTCATGTGACTTGCACTTACAGATTAATAAATCAAATACGAGTATGGCGAATGCAAGAGATGGATCAATATCCGTTGTGCTCAGTGGAGGATCAGGACCTTATACATTTAATTGGAGTAATGGGTCTAATAGGAGCAATCTTACCAATCTTCAGAGAGGCACCTACTCTGTGACTGTCACAGATTCGAAATCTTGTTCTGTTGAAGAGGAAATCAAGATCGGACTTCCTGTAGGTAGCAATAGTATTGGGAATAGGGTATGGCATGATCTCAATCAAAATGGATTTGATGATTTTGGTGAGCCAGGTATTGCAGGAGTAAATGTGGCTATGTGGCGTGATGATGATGAAAATGGTAATCCCGAATCATGGAAAGGATTTAAGACGACTGATAAGGATGGATATTATTTATTTTCAGACCTGACTCCAGGCATTTATCAATTATTTGTGTGGGAGGTGGATAACTGGAATGAGGGGCAGCCGCTCTATAGAATGATAAATACGGTTGGTAGTTATGATCCGAATAATGATGTGGATGGAGACGATAATGGTCAGAATGGAAGTGATCTTCAAAACCTCAACGATAGAAATCAAATAAGTAAACCTATAATAATCACTGCAAATGGTGAACCCTTATTAGATGGAGATCGCGATGATAATAATTTTGATTACGATCCATCAGGAAATATGACAATAGATTTTGGGTTTTATAGTGTGGATGATGAATGTCCTGTAATTAATGGAATTATCAAAGGTTCGGAAAGTGTATGCCTAAATGACTCCAGTGGATTTTTGAAAATTATACCTGCTAGTGGTTTTGGGCCTTATCAATTCCAATGGAGTAATGGAAAGACCACTTCCTTCATCGAGGGCCTCTCTCCTGGTGATTACCATGTTACTACTACAGATATTCAAGGTTGTAAGGGTAGTGCCTCATTTCAAATTTTAACTTCATTGTCGGAGGCTTGTTCTGCATGTGACATCGATGATGAAAGTCCATTGATCACAATAATTTCCTCAGAACAAATTGTAGAATGTTCAGATGGTGAAAAACCATCATTAGAATATGGCACAGATATATTTGCCATAGACAATTGTGATGGTGATATTTCTGCAGACATTGTATTGTCACATTCCGATACAATTACTGTGTTCTGCGATGATAATAATATCGTATTGCAGGTTATTGATTTTTATACCGTTTCGGATGCTTCGGGAAATGAAGCAATGGCTACTAGGACTGTTTCATTCAGAGATACTAATGCACCGGAATGGGACGATCCTTCGATGAGTTTTGATATTCAAATTGAGTGTGCCAACAATAATATAGACTCTCTTCTTTCCATGTACACCCCAAGGGCAAATGATCATTGTGGATTCAATGATGCCGTGGTAGAGTTAGTAGACACCAATATGACTATTTCCTGTGGAGGAGCATATGAGATTAAAGCTCACTTTATTGCCAAGGACAATTGCACCAATGTAAATAGTGTCGAATTTGAAGTCAATATTTTAATTAGAGATAGTCAGCCGCCTAGTTGGGATATGAATGTTCTTGATACTACAATTTTACTTGGTTGCAATGATAATTTTGATGATGTTGCTCTTGATAATAATCCAATTGCCTTGGATAAATGTGGAGTATCTGAGATTATATTGGACTCAAAATCTGAAATAGAGATCTGTGGTGATCAGTCAGAAGTGGTTTATACATATATTGCATCAGATGGATGCGGTAATACTAATCATATTCCATATAGCTTAAGGATGATTCGTCCTATTTCATTAGGTCCGACTATTAGCGGTATTCCTGAAGATATTATTATTCAGTGCGCGGAGCCTTATCCAAATATAGAAGACTTATTGGATAATATTACAGCCTTTGATGTATGTGATGGAGACTTGACAAAAGAAATTGAAATTTCAGAACTAGAATCAACAAATGAATGCTTTGATAAGGATTCCTATACACACAGGTATATTATTTCTGTTCAAAATAACTGTGGAATTAACACAGAGGCTTTTTTCAAAGTTTCAGTGATAAATGATGTTCATATTGATTTGGAGGATGAAATGTATTTATGTGATGGTGGGGTTGTAGTTCTTGATGCAGGGAACTCCAGGAGACAATACTCATGGTCTAATGGGCAAAATGGACAAACAATTTCAGTTTCTGATACTGGTTTATACACGGTGACTGTTACAGGGGTCAATGGCTGTTGCATCAGCCAGGAAGTAAGTGTAATAAACGAAGATTATCCTTCTATTGAGCTAAATGCAGACACTTTGACTTGCAGCTCCAATGGTGTTCAAATTGAAGTCAATTCAGATCAATATGGCACGTATGAATGGCGTGGCCCTCAAGGGTTCGTTTCAAATGAGAAAGAACCATTTGTTACGTATCCTGGATTGTATGAGCTTACTTTTATATCCCAACATTTGTGCAGAGCAAATTTTAATCTTATTGTAGAAGAAAATAGAATCAACCCTGTGGTGACAGCAAATGGTGGAATTATTAATTGTGGTGCAGACAATGTTACCTTGATATCTTCATCTTCCATAAAAGGGAGTTTTTTCAGATGGTCTGGCCCTAATGGTTTTATTTCAGAGGAACAGTTTCCAAAAGCAAATGAGGCCGGAACGTACTCTCTGGTTGTAATTGCGCCGAATGGATGCAGTAGTACTCTAGACATTATTGTTTCAGAAGGATCTGACAGTTTGCCAAATAGCGAATTTGAATATCTTACCGATGATAAAATGATTCGATTTTTTGATCTTTCTTCTGGACAACCGGATAGCTGGATGTGGGATTTTGGCGATGGTGCAACAAGTAATGACAGATTTCCTTTGCATTTATATGATTCTTCAGGTACGTATTTAGTAAAGCTTACTGTAAGTAATATGTGTGGGATCGATGAAAGTGAAATAATTGTTCAGGTTGCAATTGCGAATTTCAAGAGCGATCCAATACTAAAGGCCATGAATGTTTTTCCTAATCCCAATAATGGGGCCTTCAGTATAAACCTTGAGGGAAATATAGGGGATTCTTTTCTTCTCGAAATTTTTGGTTCATCAGGATATTCATTGTACAAAAATGAAATTTATTTAGACAAACGAAGCGAAATCCTTTCGCTCAGAATCCCGAATATGCCATCAGGTGTTTATTTTACTAAAGTGTCGAATGGGCAAAGTTCATGGTATAGGAAGATAATGGTGTCAAGGAGTACTAACATTTCAATTACCGACTGATAAGATTTTACTGCTAGGCAAGTGAGGATACGTGGTAGAAATATTTTGAAATAAAAGAGCTGTGATTTGTACATTACAGCTCTTTTATTTGTAGTACAGAATCTTCTCTACTGCAAATGCTCCCCAAGCCTAACCACAAACCCAAGATTAAAGCTACGTCCCGGCTCTATGAATACATTCTGATTGCCAGGCGCCCCTCTGGACACATGACTTCTGTATAGCTTATCACTGATATTTGTTATGCTAAACATTAGTTTAGAATGTGTCATGCCTTCTATGACCTGATGGAGATTCAACCCAGTTTTTAAGTTCATTATAGCATAGCCTGGTGAAGTAATTTCATTAGGGGCATTATTGTTTTGTTCTGATACTAACATCACTTCAGGCTGTATGAAAAATTTATTATACGCATCTCTGTAATGCAATCCAACCCATATTTGTGTAGCAGGGATCTGAGGTAGAGGATTATCAGTAATGTCGTTGTGGCCTTTAATGACAGCTCCACTTAAGAAGACGTGAGATAGTGTGCCTATTTTAGCTCTTGCATCCCATTCAAAACCAGTAATCGTTGCTTCACCTACATTTTGGAATTGTATGGATGGAGAGTTGTTAAACTGAAGATCCACAGGCACGAATAAATTTGTCAATGAATTTTGGAAGAAGTTAGCTTCTACTGAGAATGCATTTGTTTTATACTTTGCTCCTAACTCGTAGAAGAAGCCTCTCTCTGGATCCAAATCTGGATTAGGAACTAAGAATCCTGCACCCACAGCGGTAAAGTGGTATTTAGAAAATAGGTCTGTTCCTCTAAAAGAATTCGCAACATTTGCCGTAAGGCTGAAAGCATCTGAAGCTCTATATTTCAATCCTATATTTCCAGTAACTGCAACATCGCTATCAGAGCTATTTTCTTCATTGAATATGGCTCCTACTGGAGGAATACTAAATGGTCCATCTTCGATATTAGTACTTACATTATCAAATCTAGCAGCTATTAATAGATCTAACTTATCACTTAGCTGCATCTCTTCGATTGCGAATAGACCAATACTCTTACTGTAACTATCTGGTTGAATCTGAGTATATGGTATGTTGATTTCATTGACCATTACTCCTGCAGGATTCATGATCTGAATATTCAGATCTCTGTGAGTTCCTATTCGATGTTCACTGAGATAATCTACTCCTAAAGTCAATTTGGCTTTCTCATTTTGCCTCAATGTTGCCCAGAATTTGCCGCCCATAAAAGGGACGTCAACATCGAGCATCACATGGATTCTACGATTTATATTGGTAGTCATTGGAAATGGTATTTGAGTAACTTGATTTATGTGTAGCTTTTGTTTTTTGAAGAATACTCGAGCACCAATAGACTCTATTTTGTCCGAAATATTCGTTCCGTCATAAGCCAGATTTATTCCTGTTTGCTGGTCAGGATCAAATCTTCTAGTAACTCTTGGTGGTCCCGGAGCACCTAGTCCACCAGGAAAGCCCACATTCTCATTTTTAAATGTCTTGCCACTCACTTCAATACGATGATTGGCTGCCCATGAGTAGCCTATATTAAAATCTAGATTGGTAGATTCAAATTGACTGTTAGCTATTTCGCCTTCTGGAGTCATTGTATTACCTGCATTTCTCAAGCCTCCTCCAATCAAAAAATCCAGCCCATTGCCTCGTCCTTCTATTTCCACTCTACCTCTATAAAAATCACTTACAGATGCATATCCTCCATAAAAGCTTCCACCGATTTTCATCTCTTTGCCAAATCCATTTTCTGCTTTTCTAGTGACTATATTCACTAGCCCTGATACGGCATCACTTCCCCAGAAAGCCGATGCTGGACCTTTTACCACTTCGATTCTTTCTATCTGGAATGGATCAATTAAACTGTACGATCTGATCCTTCCACCAACAAATGGATTGCCATCTATGAGAACCGGAGCTCTTTCTCTGGATAAGCCTCTTATGATAGGAGTACTTGCTAATCCTCCATCACTTTGGCGAGTGATGCCAGGTATGTATTGCAATGCCTCTACTGGTGAAAGAGGTTGACCTTCTTCTATCATTCTTTTATTAACTACCTCAATATTTATAGGCAGGTTTTGAACTTTAGTTTGTGACCTTGTTGCTGAAACTATAATTTCATCTACATCCATAGTAAGAGAGGAATCAATTGCCTCTTGGGAATACAATAAGTTACTAACTAAGATGAAGGAAATGATGAGTATTGATTGAAATTTTGCTATTAGCATAATATGTTATTCTGAATTAGAAAGCTCTTTCTAAAACAAAGAAAATCATCTATTTGTGGTCTGCAAAATGGAATTAGCCAATTTATTAGAAAACATTTTCTAGAACAAGTCATTAGAGAAATTTAAATAATGGACATTGCTGCCTTATCTTGTGAAAATTCCGTTCTCTTCTTAATACTTAGAATTATATTATGAGTGCATTCGTCGGAAACTTTAATCCTCTTACTCCTGATCACAATCATATCGAGGAGATTCATGCCTTTTGGATTGCTGGTGGAAGTTGCGATGGCTGTTCGATAGCTGCCGTTGGAGCAACGTCACCTTCAGTGGAAGACTTAATGAGAGGAGTACTTCCAGGAATGCCTAAAGTGGTCTTGCATCATCCTGTTTTAGCTGTGAATGCTGGAGAAGAGTTTATTGAGCCATTCAGACTTGCCGCCAAAGGAGAGCTAGGAGCTCCCTTTGTTGTGATCTGCGAAGGATCGATTATGGATGAAAGATTGGCGGCCGCTACGGGAGGATATTGGTCTGGTCTAGGAGCTGACGAAGATGAGAATGGAGATCCACAACCCATACCATCATCATCATGGGTATCTCGTATGAGTAAACATGCAGCTGCTATTGTAGCTGTCGGTACTTGTGCCACATGGGGAGGTGTACCTGCTGCTGCAGGTAACCCTACAGATGCTGTTGGGACTATGGATTTTTTAGGTGAAGATTATAGAAGTACTTTGGGACTGCCAGTTGTTAACTTGCCTGGCTGTGCTCCTCAAGGAGATAATATCACTGAAACCATAGCGGCGGTTCTATTATTCCTTCATGGATTAGGGCCATTACCAGAATTTGATGAATTGGGTAGACCTTCATGGCTTTTTGGAGAGACCGTACACCGTGGATGTACAAGAGCAGGATTTTATGAAGAAGGAAAGTTTGCAGAAGAATATGGTGATAAAGAGTGTCTAGTAGAAGTAGGATGTTGGGGTCCAGTAGTACAATGCAATATCAATAAAAGAGGAGCATTAAATGGACAAGGTGGATGTATGAACATCGGTGCTCCATGTATAGGATGTACCATGCCAGGATTTCCAGATGCATTTGCTCCGTTTTACGCCACTCCTCCAGGGACTATCGTTTCATCCACGCTTTCTAGAGTTACAGGGTCTTTAATAAGTAACCTGAGAGAGATGACAATGACTTATCAGAACAGAACTGCTAAGTGGAACAAAGATGGTCATGTGCCATCTGGTTGGGGCCATGTGGCAGAGCCTGGACCACTACAAAAAATAGCACACTTTGCATATGAAAAATTACAATTTAGCGACAGTCCTAAGCCTGGATCCAAATAAGAAGTAACTATGGACGAAGCAACATTATACACTAATTTCTATATCGGACTAGCCATAGCTGTGGTCGTCATTTTAGTTGCAGCTGTACTCTTAATATTGGTTTGGACATCAGCAAGAAGGATTTTGAAATTGGCAACTGCGGCACTAGGATTGGTTGTCCAAATCAAGGAGAACACAAATAGCATATGGGGACTTCAGACTACTAATGAAGTTGCTACTGATATATTAAATGGAGCAGAAGCTATCGAGACTCATGCAGGAATGGTAGCCCAAGCACTTCACGAAACGGAATAATTATAGTATGGAACCATATATCATTCTTTGGATAGTCTCATTGGTAATAGGCCTAGTGGTTATTGGCGTCGTCGCATTTTTACTACACCAAATTAAGTCAACTGCTAAAACAATAGATGGAGCTGCGGCACAGATATGGACACAAGGGAAGTTGACTGCAAATAATACTATACAGATTCCAATTTTCCTTTCTACAACCAATAAAGTTGTCGGTAAGATTTACGATTCCGCAGTAAATATCATCAAAGGCTCGGATGCAATAAAACAACATGCAAAAGGATGTCCAGGATGTCCCAGATGTATCTTAGAACATAAAAAAGCATAAACAATGGATATCATTTTAATGCTTTGTACCATTCTAGCCGTAGTCCTACTAGTCATTGTGTTAGTGAGATACTTGACGGGCATTATTAGCCTCCTTAACAAAATTGGAGGTAAAGGAGACAGTTATCTTGCTAAGCTAAGATTGGGTCTGAGAGCCATAGAGACAGAGACAGGTCATCTGCCTGCTGAAGTAACTAAACTCAATGAAGCTTTGATCAAAACTGCTGAAGGACTTACAGTAGTCAATAAAAACATAGAAGGTACAATTGAGAACGCAGTAGCACAAAAAAATCCTTAAAACATGTCACAAATTGTATTGATCCTTTGGGCCATTTTGTTAGTAGTAACTGTGTTGTTATTACCATTGATAGTCAGCCTGTTGCATCGTACATGGGTAGCAAGTAGAAACATAGAAAGATACTTCAAAGAGATGCTAGAAGCTGGACTTGGGATAGCAGGTAATACAGAGCATATCACAGCCCTAGATGATACAATTGGTGTAGCAACAGGCATATTAGATATGGCTGGGAAAATTGATGGAAATGCCGATGCCCTTAAAGGAGCATTAGCCGATAGAGCATCTAAGATCAAATAGAGAAATAAATTAATAAAAGAAGATTATCATGACAGCTTCAACATTATTTATAGCCACTTTAATCATTGTAGGACTTGTGGTGGTAGTATTGGTCATATATCTGATATTAATAATTGTAGCATTGCGACGTGCTGGTACTCATTTAGAAAATCTAGCAGGAGGACTGCAAAAAATAGCTGATGATACCGAGCCACTAGCAAGTAAACTAGGTACTATCAATGGTGCTCTTTCTACACTTCATGGAGGACTTTCTTCTGTGGATGGACATCTAGTGGCTATAGCCAAAGTATGTAAATTGGTATAGTCTCATTTTTATAAAAAACAATAAGAACATAGAATAATAGCGTATGTGTTTTAAAAATTTACCAGTAGCATTTGATGAAAATGGAAAAGCCTATCTCAAAGAAGATATCGCCAATCCATATGAGTATAAGGTTGTCGACCTAGGTGTGGAGCAAGACAAGCTCAAAAGCTTAATGGAGAAAAACGGATTCATACGAAGTATAGATTATGATCCAGTAACCAGAGTTGCAGGGGCATTGGCATTTCATAGTGTGGTAGATCTGAAGCAAGGAAAAGTATTGTCGACTAATTCTATGGCGACTCTATTCAGAGGATATGAGATCATATTGAAAGGTCGTGATCCTCGAGATGCGGCTTATATCAGTAGTAGAGCATGTGGAGTTTGTGGTGGAGTTCATGCCACAACATCGGCATTGGCAATTGAGATGGCATTAGGCATAAAGCCACCGCCATTAGGTATAGTGATGAGAAATATTTTACTTGCAATAGAGTATTTATATGATCACCCATTACACCTATTCTTACTTGCTGGTCCTGATTATTCTGAAGAGCTAGTAGCCGCTACTAATCCAGAATTGATACCAATAGCAGCACGGACAAAGTGCAAAAATAAAGATGTGCATGGTTATGATACCATTTTGGATATCATGAAAGATCTAAATCCACTCAAAGGTCAGCTCTATCTAGAGGCACTTACCATGACAAGAGTGGCGAGAGAAGCATATGTACAAATAGGGGGGAAATATCCTCACCCACAATCGGTTGTGCCAGGAGGAATATCTGTGACTGTTACAATGAGTACGCTGAATGAGGTTTATACGAGATTAGTAAAATTCTTTGATTATGGTCAAAAGACCACAGGTATATGGGATGATGTATTTGATTTCTTCATCGAGCAAGATGAAAGGTATAATCAGTGTGGAGAGCGTCCAGCAACTATGGCAGATACAGGAGTATGGGATAGACCTGATTCTTATGATGGCACTTTTGAAAACTGTGATAAATGGGGCGAAGACAGGTGGTCCACACCTGGTGTACTAGTAGATGGCGAAGTGGTGACTACTAAATTGAGTGAGCTTAATGCTGGATTAGAAGAGTTTGTAGAGCATTCTTATTATGAAAAATGGGATGAGCATAAGTACAAAACAGATGCTAAAGGATATCCATTAAGTCCTAATCACCCTTGGAATAAAGATACTGTTCCTAAGCCTGGAAAACAAAGTTGGAGAGATAGATACAGCTGGGATACATGCCCTACATGGGATCGTATGCCAATGGAAGCAGGAGCATATTCTAGAATGTATATGACGGCAAAGGCGAATGTCGCTCCTTCGAGTCCTTATCTAGAAAATACAGGCTACAGCATGAAAATCAATGTGCCTAAATATAACCTTCCAGAAAAACAACTAGAGTGGAAGATTCCTAAACATTGGAATGCATTTGAAAGAAACAGAGCAAGAGCTTATTGCATACCATACTCTGCAATGGTAGCTCTAGAAAATTGGCAACTGGCACAGCAATTAATCCGTAATGGAGAGACTGCTGTAAGCGTACCTTATGAGATTCCTAAGACAGGCACTCAGATTGGATTTGGAGCATGGGGAGCAGGTAGAGGATTTTTAACTCATCACCTTATCGTGGAAAATGGTTTAATTAAGAACTACCAGATTATTACTCCTTCTACACTTAATGCTGCTCCACGGACACCTTGGGGAGCTCTTGGACCGTATGAAGAGGCTGTAATGAACACTCCTGTTTTAGAAAAATTTAAGAAACCAGAAGATTATAAAGGAATAGATATATTGAGAGCGATCAGGAGTTTTGATCCATGTATGCCGTGTACTACACACATAATGGCAAAAGACACAGATCATGTGGTCACTCGTGAAGTAACAACATGTGCCTGTGGCATTGAATAAAAAAACATTGATCGGAACGGTGGGATATCACATTTTAGGTAACCACTCTATGCCTCCTATGCTTTTTCCACATTTGGAAGCACTCTCTCTACCTGATCATATCAAAGTAGATGAACTCAACTGGGGCCCTGTCGCCGTGGTGCAGATGTTTGAAGCTGAAGAGCCTTCATTTGAGAAAGTCATTATGTTATGCGCTATTGAGCGTGAAGGTCGAGAAATAGGAGAAATTGATGTTTTCAAATGGAAAGGTGAATTACCGGATGAAGAGCAAATTCAAGCTTGTGTTGGTGATGCCGCTACAGGTGTAATCTCAGTAGAAAATCTATTAGTTATAGGTGAATATTTTAAGATCTGGAAGGATGAGGTATATCTAGTGGATGTGGAACCAGGCCCAGAAGTAGCCGGAGAACAATGGACGGAAGGAATGCAGAATGCTATTCCTGATATCATTTCAACTGTAAAAAGATTAGCTATCGAAGGAGTAGATGATCAGATAAGCCTTAAATTCCTTCAAGGAGATACTATATTTAATGAGGAAACTGTGCCTAATTAAATCTAGTATATGGTAGATGTAGAAAAATCAGCATTAAGAGCTCTATTTTGGAAAGATGAGATTTTACAAATTCTTTATTGGATGGATGGAGAAGGATTGGGAAGTGAAGTCCCTTTTGTTCAGGTGTTGTCTCTATTGAGTACGAATGAAAACAATCTACTTTATCACGTTGATAAATTGGTAAAAGATGGAATCTTAGTTGCTAATACTTCTGAGATTTCAAGTGGCATGATGATTCAACTCTCCGAAGACATGAAACGTGAGGCAGGAAGAAGATTTTCAGAAGCCTTTCAAGGATATCAGAAAGCAGGACATGGCGAATGTGGGCCTGATTGTGAGTTTTGCTATGGGACAGATGGTGAAAAATTAGAGAATTGTGTGCACAATTGTGCAACTGCACATTAGAGGTAAATGAAGCAAGTACTATTTAGTAATGAGGAGTTTAATGAAGCCTTAGAAAGGCTAGATAAGCTCATGCGAGATGCTGAAGAGATTTCTAATGTAGATCACAAAGTGCTACTTTATAATGTGCTCCAGTACTTTGATTCTATTCATAGAGAACCACTGTCTAGGATAATGAGTGCTCTTGGTCATCATCCTGATTTGAAGAGGAATATTGTGCAGGATGAAACAGTGCAAAAGCTTTGTGCTTTATATGATCTTGAACTGGAATCTGCGCCTACTGAAAACTCAGGAACAATAGGCTTTATTCCTGTAGGTGATGTGGGTATGATGAAACCTCGAAAACAAAAGGATTGGCTAGAATTAGGGAACTATGAAGAATTAGAGAATTTGAAATTGTATCCTAAGAATTATGAAAAAGTAAACTTCATCATTTCTCGTGTTGGATCGGATGTTTTCGCAGTACAAAATCAATGTGATGGTTCTGTACTGCCTATTGACAAAGGTACTCTAGAAGATCACGTCCTCATTTGTCCATGGCATGGATGCAAATATGATCTTAAGACAGGCAAAGAAATGAATGGTAGTGACAAAAGGTTAGAGACTTTTCCTGTGGAAATAGAGGATACTGGATTGCTTAAAGTAGAAATCGCTTATTGAAAATGACGAAGGGGTTTTTAGAAATATTGATTCTTGTTGTACTGATGATTAGTTGTCAGAATGGTGATAGTGTTAATATTAATCCTATAGAAAGATTGCCTGATAATGAAGCTGGAGAAGTGGTGAAGAAAGCCATAGATTATGCCGGTGGATGGGATGCTTGGAACAGTAAGAAGAATTTTTCTTTTTATAAAAAAATCACACAACTTGATAGCAGTGGAGCGGTAAAGAAAATAGTAAAACAACTGCATCAATATGACTTGGGTGACCATTTCAAAGCAAGGATGACATGGATAATGGATAGCAGTAACTTTCTAATTATTAATAATGGAGAAGAGGCTAAAAAATATAAGGAAGGCGTAGAGCTTAATGATCAGAAATCTAAAAATGAAGCATGGAATTCTTCATTTGGATCTCATTATGTAATAGCGATGCCATATAAACTTACAGATCCAGGAGTGAGATTGACTTATGAAGGTATTGAAGAGAAAGTTCTTGATAAGCCAGCCCATGCTGTAAAAGTAGAGTATGCTGAAAATGCTGGAAGCACAGGTGGAATGCACTTGTGGTACTATTATTTTGATAAGGAGACCTATGATTTAGTAGGCAATTATTTGGATTATGGAGAAGGTCATTCATTGACGACATATGAAGTTTTTGAAGATGTGGAAGGAATGCGATTTCATAATAAAAGGTACAGTTACAGTTCAAATGAGAAAAAGGAAAGAGTATTACTAAGGACGATATATGAAAATGAAGAAATGAAATTTAATCAAGCATTTGAATCAGATGTGTTTCAACTAAAATGAACAACACCGATAAAATATTGATAGCAGGAGTGGGCAATGAATTACGACAAGACGATGCCTTTGGAATTGAGTTCGTGAGAGCATGGGAGAGAGATATGCCTAAGATTGATAGGATAAGAACAATGGAAGTAGGCATAGCTGGGATACATCTTGTACAGGAGTTGCATACTGGATATGACATGTTAGTACTGGCTGATGCGGTGGATTATAATAGAGAGCCAGGAACGATATCTATAGAAGAAGTAGAAAAACTGAGTAGGATTGAAGATATGCCTTTGGATCAAAAAAGAGAATTTCTAGCTGATATGCATTACACCAACCCCACCAGGGCGATGATGCTTGCTCAGGCTCTAAATGTATTACCAGAGCAAGTCTACATCATGGGATGTCAATCAGCAAAGCATGATGACTTTGATATCGGGATGAGTGATGAAGTAATAGCAGCAGTACCAACAGCGATAAAAGAATTAAGCAAGTGGCTGGAGATCAATCCAAAACTTGTAAATGCATAGCATATATTCACAATTAAGAAATGACGATTATGAAAAATATAAAACAAAAAGCACCACAGACGCAACAGCGAGAGCAAGAGCCTAAGGGTAAAATCCCATGGACTTTTGGACTAGAAATCAAAGACTTAACCAATCCTATTACACTAAGGCGGATAAGATTGGTGCAATTTGGTGTGCTATTCGCAGCACTTTCATTTGCTGGTTATTATGTGTGGGAAAACTATGTTAGAGCTCCATCTGGTCTAGAATTGGTGACTGAAATGGTAGATGCAGCAGGAGGAATAGCGGCTTGGAATAATATCAAATCAGGGCAATTTACAAGAACTCAGAATGTATATGATGAAGCGGGAAAACGGCTGTCAGAGCAGGTCGAGACTTTCTATTTTAGAAAGACAGACGAAGGTCTAAAACTGATGGTAAAAGCAATTGATGATAGTGGTAAAGAAGTTATTATAAGTGAAGATAAAGAAGGTTTTTGGGCTACAAAAGAGGCATTGCCTTCGGACCCGAAAAAATCATCTCGTGACCTAGGTATGATGTGTGATTCTAAATTTTGTCAACCCAGTTGTGCTTCTAAAATGGCATTCTTTAGATTTTCTATGCCATTTAAACTTACAGATTATGGTGTAAAACCAGATGTGAATAATGCTTCCGCACTAGGACTTTTAGATTGGAATCCTCTAGAAAATTTAGACTTAAATAGTGAACCATTGGTCTTGGATGTATCTTATATTCCAACTGTAGGTAGAGATAAGTGGAGATTTATGGTTAATCCTGAAACCAAGCTGATTCATAAAATGGAGTATTATAATAAATCAGATTTTGGAACATATAGACCTGAGGAAATTTATTGGTCTGATCATAAGACAGTGGATGGGATTACATTTAGTCATAAGTGGACGAGATTTTGGGGCAATGGTCAAGTTATGGATGAATATACCTACTCAGATGTATCGCTTAAGAATCATATAGATGAGGATGATTTTTCACGACCAGAAGGTTTTGACTGGGTGGTAGCGAATTGAGTTGAATAGTTATTAGTCAATAGAGTTTAGTTGATGGAGAAAGTGGAATTCTTAAAAAGTGACGATAAAATCAATACAAACGTAGTAATGTTTGAAAGGGTGGCGGATGGCGGTCAAAGCACACGGAGTGATTGCGTTTGACGAGACTTTTTTGTTTCTTTTTGTGTCGATAGACAAAAAGAAAATTGCATTAATGAAGTTCTTGATCTTTTCAAAAGAAAGTTTCAGAGACTCTTTAGCAATAGAGTGAATCACATTCTAAAGAATAAAAATCACATGAAAATAGCAATAGCAGGTAAAGGAGGCGTAGGTAAAACAACCATAAGCGGAACAATATGCAGAGTATTGGCTCAGACAGGTGAAAAAGTATTGGCAATAGACGGTGATCCTAATCCCAACCTATCTGTAGTGCTCGGCATAGATAAAGACAAACCGCCACAAACATCACTAAGTACTGATATAATTGAGAGAGTTGAAGAAGGAGAAAGCTGGAGGTTTCAAGTGAAAATGCCTTTTGAAGAGATATTAGCAACTTATGGTCAGGATGCTCCTGACGATGTGACATTACTTATTGTGGGTAAGCCAGAGCAAGCTGGGACAGGATGTATGTGTGGATCTCACACAGTGGTGCGAGAATTAATTCATTCTGCCCTGACTTCAGAATATAATGCTGCTATGGTAGTGGATACAGAAGCATCTCTGGAGCACATGAAGCGAGGAACATCTCAGCATGTAGATAGGATGTATACTGTACTCGAACCGTACTACCGATCACTTGAAGCAGCAGGGAGATTCGCGGAAATGGCGAGGGACCTTGGCATCAAGGAGGTAGCTGCCATTGCTAATAAAGTAAGAACAGAAGAAGAAGCTGATGCCATTAGAGAGTACTGCGCAAAGATCGATCTACCTATTGCTGTGATGGTCCCTTATGACGAAAATATTACTGCTGCCGATTTAAAAGGCATCTCAATCATGGATTATGATGGGAAATCAGTAGCTGTAAAAGCCATCGAAGGATTTGTAAAGTCATTAAACTAAAAAAGTATGTGTCTTGCCATCCCAGGTAAAATATTAGCAATAGAAACTCCTGAAGAAAGCGTGTTTCTAATTGGGAAAGTGTCCTTCAGTGGAGTGACTAAAAAAATCAATTTAAGTCTTGTTCCCGAAGCCAAAGTAGGAGATCATGTGCTGGTGCATGTTGGTGTAGCGGTAAGTGTGATAGATGAAGAAGAAGCAGAGAAAACATTGAATTTTCTGCAAGGGACAGGTGATTTAGATGAATTGTTAGAATTAGCTCCTCGGCCTGATTGAATATAAGTTTCACACTACCAATCCCACATCCCTTAGCTGTGGCAAAATCAAAGCCTCATACTCCATCAAACCCAACTCTGTAAAATTAGGAAGAAGTTGATTCCATACTACAATCTTGAATTTTTCTTCATCTAATCCGTTTTTAGAAAGAACTTTCTTTTGAGTCATCCAGAAGGAGATTATCATCCATATGGCATGAGCGGTATGTACGTACTGTTCATCATGGATCTCTTTTTTGAAGATGGTTTTCTTTACGTTTTCTTGCGTCCATCTATGGATTTGATCTATCATTTGATTGATATATTTCACTCTTTGCTCATGGATCGTGGGATAGCTTCGCTCTAGTTCTACCACATCTAGAAAGTAGAAAGCATATTTATTAATCTTATCATAGTAATGTGAAAGCTGATTGTCAAAATCAATTAGAAACGGAAAGTGCTTTTCTTCATCTACAATAGGAGCAATCTCTTCACCTATAACATTTGCAACGGTAAGAAGTAGATCGTCTTTAAATTTGAAATGATAGGCTAGATTACCTACACTGATGTTACATGCATCGGCGATGTGCTGCAACTTTACATTAGGAATACCTCTTTCATTGAATAGAAGTATTGCTTTTTCTAATATTCTACTTTTTGTCTTTTTCACTCGTGATATTCAGGTCCTTCAGGTGTAAACGAATCTAATAATCGTTCTATTAGTAAATCAAACTCTAACCGGCCGTTCTGAGTGAAGTGGGGTAGAATCTGACTCCAAACGACCTCTTTGAAAACTCTTTCACTATCCTCAGGACTTCCATGATCAACAGGCTTAGTAAGATAAAAGTTGATAATCATCCAGACTGAGTGAGCTACAATTCCATAATGATCAGGACGTGGCTCTTTGATCAGTATACCATTCTTCTCATTTTGTTCCAACCAGTGAAGAGTTTGTTCAGTAATATGCTTAGTGATTATTTTTCTTTTTTCGTAGAGCTTGGGATAGTTTCTTTTGATCTCCAATAGGTCAATGAAAAAGAAGGAGTACTTCATCAGGAAATGATAGAATTTAGCCAACTGAGTATCAAAATCCATAAGACCAGGAAACTCCTGAGTTTCATCTATCAATGGATCGATTAACTCAGTAAGTTGATCCACTATTTTGATCATAATAGCCTTCTTGCTGTAATAGTGGTAGGCCAGATTGCCCACGCTAATACCAGCCTCATCAGCTATGTGCTGCAATCGTACGTTGACTAATCCATGAGAATTGAAAAGTCTAATGCTACATTCTATTATTTTCTCTTTAGTAGTCATTGCTTTCGAGCTAACAGATTCTAGGCAATTGTTCACCGACGAGCATATTTACCACTCTTTTTCCACCTATTCCACTTCGAATGATAACTTGTCGAGGATGATCTATTACAATTCTTCCTATTATGGACGCATTTGCACTTTCAGGTATTTCTCGGAGATGATCTACTATTGCCTCAGCCTTTTCTTTATCTACAATGCCAATGAAAATTCCTTCATTTGCTACATAGAGCGGATCTAGTCCTAATATCTCACATGCACCTTTTACTTGTTCTTCAATAGGTATTTTTTTTTCATCTAAAAAAACTCCCAATTTGGTATCTCGTGCTATCTCGTTAAGTACAGCAGCCACGCCTCCTCGAGTAGGATCTTTGAGAAGGTGGATAGACGCTCCAAATTTTGTAATCAGTCCTTCTACAATGTGATTTAGTGGTTGAGTATCGCTTAATATATCAGATTCAAACTCAAGGCCTTCTCGCACTGACATAATTGAAATACCATGAGACGCAATTACATCAGAAACAATTACAGCATCGCCTTCTTTTACACGATCCATTTTAATCATTGCGTTTGGCAGAATGTTTCCTATGCCAGTAGTATTGATGAATATTTGATCGCCTTTACCTCTCTCAACCACTTTAGTATCACCAGTTATTACCTTCACCCCCGCAACCTCACAAGCCTCTTTAATCGATACCAAAACCTTCCAAAAATCATCCATTTTTAACCCTTCCTCAATGATAAAACTGAGAGAAAGGTATTGAGGGCGTGCACCGCACATTGCCAGATCATTCACCGTGCCATTAACAGCCAATTCTCCAATGTCACCTCCAGGAAAAAATATTGGAGATATCACAAAACTATCCGTAGTAAATGCCGTTGGCCCGTCCAATGAGAAAATAGCTCCATCGTGATGTTCGTCCAGAAGATCATTACTCAATAGGTTGAAAACACCTGATTCTAATAACTTATTTGTCAGTGTACCACCACCTCCATGACCTAATGTGATGGTATCAAAATCAAACTTTGGCATAGGGCAGGAGAGTTGCATTTTTAGATTAGCCATTATACTAATTCAGCAGCCTGATGAAAATGATAGTACGCGGCACATGCACCTTCAGAACTGACCATCGGTGCTCCGAGTGGAAATTCTGGTTTACACTTTTTACCGAATTGTGGACATTCATGAGGCTTCTTAATGCCCTTCAATACCTGCCCTGCAATACATTGTTTATTCTCTTCGGCGGCATCGATGTTTACCTCAAATTTTACATTTGCATCATAGGCATCATAGGCTTCTTTGACTTCATATCCACTGTATGGTATATTGCCAATCCCTCTCCAGACTCTATTTTTTACTTCGAATACTTGCTCTATAATTTCTATCGCTTTTTGATTGCCATTATCTTTTACGACTCGGCTGTATTGATTTTCTAATTCGAACTTTCCTTCTTCCAATTGACTGACAACCATGTATATTCCTTGTAGAAGATCAATAGGTTCAAAACCAGTAACAACAATAGGGATCTTATATTTCTCCACGAGAGGTCCATATTCTGAAATGCCCATAATGGTGCAAACATGTCCCGCAGCCAGGAAAGAATCAATCTGACTCTCCTCATCATTCATCACAGCTTCTATGGCTGGTGGCACCAATACGTGAGATGTCAGAATAGAATAATTATGCACTGCCAGTTCTTTGGCTTGCACTACTGATAAAGCATTAGCTGGAGCAGTAGTCTCAAATCCTACAGCAAAGAAAACTATTTCTTTAGATGGGTTCTTCTGTGCCAATTGCACAGCTTCGAGAGGAGAATAAAGAATACGAATATCCGCACCTTTAGCTTTTGCATCTAGCAAACTTCTAGACGACCCAGGTACTCTGAGCATATCACCATAAGAACATAATATCACACCTTTCTCCTCCGCCAGATAGATTGCCTTGTCGATCAAATGTATGGGAGTTACGCATACAGGACAGCCAGGTCCATGTATCATGTTTATCTCTTCAGGAAGCAAATCGAGTATGCCATTTTTGACCAGACTGTGAGTCTGTCCACCGCAGACTTCCATAATACTCCAAGACTGAGTTACGACTTCCTTGATCTGCTGGAGATACTTATGAGCTAAGTCTTCATCTCTATATTCGTTTACGAATTTCACGACAATTAATTTTCCATAAGTTACCTGTTTTTTAAAAGATATGGAGAAGCATTTGAAGAAATTATTTTCTAATTCATGAATGTTGAATAATGATTAATTTTGTGTGTTGTTTCTCGAAAGAATGTATTAATTTCAGACGTACT
>Ga0055584_100001722_pt1 | contig 21480 bp, 18 predicted proteins | sample OSDHelmetaG_FD_58716 | JGI IMG/M metagenome (GOLD analysis project Ga0055584, IMG submission 58716) | Pelagic marine sediment microbial communities from the LTER site Helgoland, North Sea, for post-phytoplankton bloom and carbon turnover... | ecosystem: Environmental > Aquatic > Marine >...
TGAAACACCCGCTGAGAAATTTAACCAATGTGTTGCGATGACCGGTTGAGGTCGCAAGCAAAAGCGGACGTTGGAAAGAGCGACGAATGTCTGTTTTCCGAGATTTCAGATATCGACGTTCCCGACCACCATTTGAATTTTGATCTTCTTCCGCGTACCATCGGTGTTCGCGTATACTTCCCCAATACAACGCCAAAACATTCGCATATTCCGAAAGGATTTGATCATGAGAATTGTTCCGATTTCAGAGGCGAACCGCGTCAAGATGGAGCACACCGCAGGTCCCGCACACCGCCGGGATTTTGTCGGCCAGCCCGGAATCCTAAACACCGATCCGCAGGCCTTTCTGGTGGAACGGACCTATCCCAACCCGGTCATCCACCCGCATTTTCACGATGTGGACCAGTTTCAAATCTTTATCGGCGGCGACGGACGCATCGGCAAGACACCCGTCGAGGCGGGTACGTTCCAATATTCGGATGCCTATACGCCCTACGGCCCGATTGTCGGCAACGATGACGGGGTTTGTTTTTTCACGTTGCGCGCGATCGCGAGCGGCGGTCATTGGCCGATGCCCGGCAATCGCGACAAGATGCCCGGGCGCGCCGGCCGATACCTTGCGGGGACGTTTGACCTCACGACCACGCTTTCCGAAGAAGGCCGCATGGAAAGGGAAATTCTCCTCGAAGAGGAGGATGGTCTCACGGTTGTTGGCCTGAAATTCGGCCCCAACGGAACCTATCCCGAGAAACACGGTGAAACCGGCGCCGCTGGCGGCGGGTATATCCTGGTGTTTTCCGGTTCGGTCAAAACTCAGGATACCGAACTTGTCACCAAATCATTGGTTCAGTTCGACGCCGACGAGGATATTCCCGCGATGTCCGCGAGCGACGAAGGCGCGAACGTTTTACTCGTCACATTCGCGCGGCCGTCCGACCGGCCGGGGTCGAATCCCGAATTAATGCGTGAACGTGACCCCTATACCTTCGGGGAAAGAGCCAAGTAACATCGGAGGCGCGCCTGTATGGCGCAGCAACGTCTCCTTAGAATCTAATTGCGGACATTACGAACCCTGGCGATGCCTCGCGCCGTTAAGTCAGCATTAGCCAGATTTTTCAGAACATCCTGATTCTGACAAATTAAATTGATCTCTCGATTGTTTCTGCCAGCAATCATCCTATTGGTATCGTCCGCCGGCTCTTCGCTGGGCGTTTGCTAGCGCTAGGGTCCAGAAAAAGGGAAAGTTCTGTGAAGAAAGTTTTACTCGGCTTATCTATTTTCGGACTAGTAGGATTAATAAATTTAAACAGCTCGGCGTCAGCCGAACCTTGGTTCTTTCATAAATTCGGCGAACTCAGATCGTATCATGGTCATTTTCTAAATGTCTGCGGTAAGGCGGGTTATGGGCCCTGCAGGGCCGTTCAGTATGTCATCCCTGCTGGAGGCGATCGATTTTTTGGCAGCGCTTCGCTCACCATTCACCGGACCGCGAAGGGTAATTATGTTGTAGAGATATTTATCCGCGCATTGCCGGACCGTCCACAGGGACCAATTTCATTGATGATTGTCGGAGACCTCATACCATTGGCAAAAGATCAATGGCGTTCCGGTCTCGTCGACGGCGTCAATGTCGCCGAAACCTTTCATATTACGGATGCGGGGTTAAATGAAAGGATCGTTGCGCTAATGAAGGCCAAGAATAAGCTGCGTGTAATATACGAGGGCGGAACGGGCAGTATAAATTTTTCGCTCATCGGATTGAAATCAGCGCTTCAAGCTCAGGAAGCACTAAAGCAGAAACTAAGCAGCTCCAGGCAGTGACATCGCTTGTTATTACCCTTCGCCGAAGGTCTGCTCCTGTCTATAAGCCGACATACAGCCACACCGTCTCGCTTAAGCTGACCGACCTCTACCTAGCCAGTTTCTGAGACGACCCACTCCAGCCCTTTGGTAAAGTCAGGGGTTTATTTGATGAGCCCACTAAATTTATCTGAGGCAAATGTGGTGTGGCAACTTACGCAATACCCCACCATCTTTGAAAAATAGAATATTTCCAGTTCTGAATTTTTTCTATTAGCGGCTTGAGCTAGCCGACCCGCCGTTTGATGAAACGTTGCATCGAGTTGCAAAAATACCGCTGGAGCGGCCCGTTTAAGATCTTTCTTGTCCTGATCTGTTAGTGACCGCTTTAAAATGAAACCATTGGCGATTTCCGTCGCTTCTTGTTCGACGATGCCGTGGTCTCCGGTTGCGATTGCTTTGGTATCTTGCTGGTGGACACAGCAATATGCATCATCTCTGTCTTAAGCAGCTTCTGGAGTTTTGGGGTAAGTTTAGCCCGCACGGACACGTTTGGTTCACCAACGGCAACAGAGGCTGTTAGTCCGGCAGAGAACACAATTGTGAATACCGCCATCAATAAGAGAGTTATGTTTGGACGTAATATGGTTTTCATAATTCTTACCTATGGCTCTATTTTGAGGGGGGCCGTTTCAGCCAGCCAAGCTATCCATCAGAACGCCGTTGTTCAATGGGAATCCAGTCTTCGATTTTTACGCGGCGTCAGCACTGACGTAAGTGGCCCCCAAAAGAGCCTAAGAGAAACTAAGCCCGGATAATGCGAAAGGCTTCCAGTGACGCCAATTGAAACGCTCGAAACAGCAACCGAACATCTCCGCGCTGGACGACTGGCGGCGGCGTTGAAGGCTGTGACGGGCCTTTTGCAAAGTGAACCCAACAATCTCGATGCCATGCTGCTCTGCGCCCGCATCATGCGCCGTGGTGGACGGCTCGAAGAAGCTATCGCGCTGTATGAAACGATCCTTACCCATGTGCCCGATCAGGCCGAAGCCTTCGGCGGTCTCGGGGCGGCTTATGGCAACCTGAAACGCTACGGCGATGCGGAGCAGGCCCTACGCCGCGCGGTCGTGCTGAACCCCAGCTATCACGAAGCCTGGACATTTCTCGCCGAGGCCTTGGTCGAACAGGGGAAGACAGCCAAAGCGATAGATTGTTTAGATAAGGCACTTGCGCTCAAGCCCTTCTATGCACCGGCGATGGAACGGCGCTTGTTCTACGCCACGTTCGACCCGCGCTATGATTCCGCGACCGCGTTCGAGATGAACCGAGCATGGGGCACCCGATTGGCGCAAGCGGTAACGCCTGTAACGCCCGCACGGTCAAACGACCACCGGCGCATACGCATCGGCTATCTCTCCGATGAATTCTACGAATGTGTTACCGGACGGTTTCTCGAACCGGTCCTGGAAGCCCATGACCGAACGCGGTTTCACCTTACCGGCTATAGCCAAGCCGGCGTCAAGGATGCCACGGCCACACGCCTGCAAGACGCGGTCGACGCATGGCGTGACCTGTCGGGCCTGGACGCTGCGGGCGTCGCGGGTCGCATTGCTCAAGACGGCTTGGATATTCTTGTGCTGTGCACGTCCTACTCGCCGGTCTCGCGCATCCCGCTTGTTTACAAGCCCGCACCGATCCAGGTTTGCTATTCCAACCTGGTATCGACCACTGGCCTATCGGCCATGGATTATATGATCACCGAGTTGGCCACCGACCCGCCGGGCAGCGATGCGTTTTATGTTGAACAGCTGGTGCATTTGACCAACCGCAACATTTACGGCCCCCCTGAAGACGGCAATATTCCGCTCGCTGAATCCCCTTGCGTGAAGAACGGCTTCATCACCTTTGGCACCTTCAACCATATTGGAAAAATCAGCCGGGAAATGGTCGCGCTCTGGGCAAAAATTCTGTGCGCGATGCCCGATGCGCGGTTTGTCTTGAAAAGGACCGACCGCTTGGACGAGCCCAGCGCTGTCGCCTATTTCTCGGATTTGTTTGCGACACACGGCGTAGTTTCGGACCGGCTGGATTTTCTCGGCAACGACGAAGGCTTGGATCAACATCTGCAGCGCTACGGCGAAATCGATATCGCGCTCGACACCTACCCCTGCAACGGCGGCACTACCAGCTGCGAGGCGCTTTGGATGGGCGTGCCATTGGTGACCCTGACCGGCGATTTTTTCATGTCCCGACAGGGCTCAAACTATTTGGCCAAGCTGGGGCTCGATGATTTGATTACGACAACGCCGGACGCCTACGTTGAGGCGGCGCTCCGCCTTGCCGGCGATCAGGATCGCATTATCTCCTTACGTAAATCATTGCGCGGACAGGTCGAGAAAATTCTGTTCGATCCGTCGTCCCATGTGGCCGAACTCGAGACCGCCTATGCGGAAATGGTCCGGCGCTTGCGGGGCCAGGAACCGACCGCCGCTTTTTCGGTTTCTAACGCGTAAACCCCTTCAACCACTGTCCGGTTTTGGTTTGCCGAGGGCGGATAGAGCCTCCGACGCGTTTTGCGCCGAGAAACGAATCCAGCGACCGCCGAGTGATTGGCTGGTGAGGGCAACAGCGGAGGCCTTGCCTAAATGGGCGAGAAAAGCTTCATAGCTCAGATGGCCCGCTTGTTTCAGTTGCTGCACGGGAATGAAGGTTCCGCGGCCCGCTCCGTGGGACGTTAAGTCCATCGAGTGACTGCTGCGCAAATGGTCGAATTTGATTTCGAGATCCTCATAGGGCTTGAATTTCACCCGCTGACATTTGATGTCTGTAAAAGGCTTGCCATTTGACGGCGATCTCACCGATAGGGTGCATTCACCGTCCCCGGATGTCACAGACGCAGCGCGTGCAAAAAGGCGACCGCTTGCAGGGTCCGCACGGTAAATGAGTGTCCAGCCAGTTTGTTTGTGCGCCTGGAGTTCAGCAGAACCGCCCGGTTTCTGCGCCACTGACGGAGGCTGCGGTCGCTCAATCCCCGCCTCGGCAGGCGCCCGCGGAACTTGCCGACTATCATATTCGATGTAAACCACGACGCCGGCGATCAGGACGCACAAAATGATCAGAACCAAAGGCTGATTCCGCACCGCCCAAACACCAAACACGAACAGAACTAGAGAAACAATCCAAACCATAAAGTCTATCTAAGCACGAATTGTCTTCTTGGCAATTTTCTTTCGTCCCCACAGGCACGGAGGGGCGTACAATCTATGAAATGTCGACTACCGAACACCGCCAAGCTGGCGGGCGATGAAGTCTTTGACCAAACTTGGGCTCGATGATTTGATTACGACAACGCCGGACGCCTACGTTGAAGCAGCGCTCCGTCTCGCCGGCGATCAGGATCGCATTATCTCCTTACGTAAATCATTGCGCAAACAAGTCGAGAAATTCTGTTCGACCCGGCATCCCATGTAGCAGAACTCGAGACCGCCTATGCGGAAATGGTCCGGCGCCTGCGAGGCCAGGAACCGACCGCCGCTTTTTCGGTTTCTAACGCGTAACCCCCTTCAACCACTGTCCGGTTTTGGTTTGTCCTCAAAACGGCACTTAGGCGCAGTACTATTGCTGTTCGAATATTTTGGCATAGCGGGCAACGTTAAGGTTTCTATAGAATGCGCTTATCCAATCCAGCGCCTGCGGAAACTTAGTGACAGGCCTTAGAAATATCGGAATCCCTCACAACAAAAAAAGCCAAAAACAAATGCCGATCACCATTAACGAAGATCAAATCCAACAGCTCTCCCCAGAAATTTTGGCGCTTTGGAAAGATGTGCCGACGGCGGTCGTCTGCGACGCCATGGACCGAACCGGTGGTATGGTCGCGGGCATTCAATCGTTGGTATCGGGCAAAACCTTCGCGGGACAAGCCCTCACGGTTCATGCGCCCAATGGGACAAACGCGCCGCTTCACCATGCCGCTAAACTGGCATGGCCCGGCTGTGTCTTGGTCATCGATGCGGAAAACCTGCAAGAGAAGGCCGTTTGGGGAAGTGTTGTGAACAGTTATGCGCTTTCGCGTGGAATCGCGGCTCTCGTCTTTGATGGCTGCGTTCGAGATGCGGCCTTGCTGAAAGAATCACCAATGCCCATTTTCTGTCGCGGCACAGCACCCAATGGCCCATCGAAGGAAGATATCGGCGGGGTCAATACCCCCATTTCCTGTGGCGGCGTCGACGTAATGCCAGGCGATATTATCGTTGGCGACGATGATGGAATCGCCGTCGTCCCCTTCGCCATGCATGAAGACGTGCTCGAACGATGCCACACTCGGCTCGCCGAGAAGCAAGACTGGAAACAGAAAACGAATGATGGCGTGTCAACGGCAGAGCTCTGGAAGCTTCCGCCGCGGGTGAAAGGCTAATTCCGGCCCGTCAGCTCCCTGCCCTTGTTAAGCCCGTTATAGGTCCGTTCCGGGCTGGCCATCAGGAAGCGATAACCTTGCTCGATCACCCATTCCACATTGGCTGCACTCACATGGGGGTGGCCGACGGGGACGTTGTTCTCGGTACACGTGGCGACCACTTGGGTCATGGCTTCGACCACCACCGGATGATCATATTGGCGCGGATAGCCGAGCTCTTGGCTGAAGTCCCCCTCACCGATCAAGATGGCGCCAATACCGGGCACGTTCTTTAACATCTCGTCCAGGCAATTCATGCCTGCGGTGTCTTCGATCATGAGGACCGCCAGCAACTCGCCCTTCGGGTTGAGCGGCCACACATCGGCGCGCTCGTAATATTCCTCCTGGCTCAGCCCCCAGTAGCGTACTGCCTGGGTCGGCCCGTCGCCGCGAATGCCGGCGGGCTCATAGAGCGGCTTATCCTTCGGGCGCGCATAACGACATGCCGCGACCGCGTTATAGGCTTCTTGAACCGATGAAATATGCGGAAACACAATGCCATAACAGCCCAAATCGAGTGCTTGCTTGGCCTGCCATTGGGCCATCTCATTGCCGTTCGGCGGCACGCGGACCATAGGGTTCACAGCGGGCGTAATAGAGCCCGACTTGGCGATCTGGCCTCGGTTCAGCATGTATTGCAGCAAATCCCGAAGCGCCAGGGAATCCCAAGGGTTATGCTCCATCTCGAACACGATCCCATCATAGGGCGCGGTCGCGAAGGCCACCGCATTGCCGATGTCCGGCGGCGAAAAAGACGTGAAGCAATGCTGCCCCGCTTCGAGCGCCGCAATCATGTTATTCAGCCGTTGACCATCCGCCATTTTAACTCTCCCTTTGGGTTTTCCATCCCCCGTTATCCGCCTCTACCACCGGACGGTCAACACAGCGGCCTATCTCCGCGCTCTTGTATGCATTGTCTCTTGGGAGGATGATTGAGTCTGTACCAACCGGGAGGATGTTATGGGATTAACCGCAGATCTTTGTGAGAAAATTGTCGCCGTAACCGATGCCGATATTCCCGACGACGTGTTTGCTCAAGGCAACCGGGTGGCGCTCGACGGGTTGTCGGTGGCACTCGCGGGCACCACACAGACCCCGCCGAAGGTGCTGGCCAATTATGTGCGCGAACAAGGCGCATCGCCGGTCTGCACCATCATCGGGTTCGGCTTTAAAACTTCGCCTTTTTATGCGGCCTACCTCAACGGCGCTTCCATGCATGTGCTCGATTACGAACCCATGTCGACGCCGCCCAATCATGCCACCTCTCCGGTACTGCCGGGCGTTTTAGCGCTAGGAGAAAAAATCGGTGCGGACGGGCGCACCATCGCCACCGCCCTGATCAAAGGCATCGAGATGGAAGGCCGGCTGCGCTTTGCGGAAGGCCATCCGGGCCATTACACGTTCCATACGCCGGGCGTCGTCGGCCCCATGGGCAGTGCGGTCGCCGCATCCCACATGCTGGGGCTCGACGCGCAAAAAACCGCCTACGCCATCGCCATTGCGGCCAGCCGCTCGGGCACCCTCTCGGCCAATGCGGGCACCATGACAAAATGCACCCATTGCGGCTACGCCGGCGCCAACGGTGTGGACAGCGCACAGCTTGCCGCCCACGGCTTCACCGCCAATGACGGCATCCTTGAACACAAACGCGGTTGGGCACAGGCGTTCCTCACCGACGATCTGGATGAAGAACTCTTGCTGGCCTACGGGGAGACGTTCCGCATCATCGATCCGGGCTACAACATCAAACTGTACCCGGCCCAGTACCCAACCCATTGGGGCATCAATGCAGGCTTGGAGGCGCGCGACCAATTCGACAACATCGACGATATTGAGACCATCACCATGAAAGTGGCTGATTCAGAAAATGCCACACGCCCCCTGCCCACCACCGGCCTCGACGGCAAGTTCAGCATCCAATACACCCTGTGCGCCGCGCTGATCGACGGGCCGCTCGGCATCGATCATTTCGTCGACGACATGGTGAACCGCGACGACATCCAGGCGTTGATGAAAAAGACGACCCTAGAGATCGATCCTGCGATCCCCGCGCCCGCCGCCGACCGGTGGGTCGATCTAGCGGTGACCCTGAAAAACGGCACACGCATCGACGTGCATTGCGACAAAGGCCTCGGCCATTATCAGGGCGAACCCGCAACGCCGGAACGCCACCGCCTTAAAATTCACGATTGCCTGCAACGCGTGTTCGATGATGCAAAAGAGGAAGAGTTCGTGAGACTTGCCAGCCGACTGCATGAATTGAGCCGGCCCGAAATCGCGCGGTTGCTGGAGGTTTGCAGCTAAAAGCGTTAGCTCAAAAACTCGAAGATAATGATTCCCGTACCGGCCACAGGCGCGACGGGCGATGTGCTCTCGGCGCTGGCATTCTCTGCCCCCTCGCCCAACACAACCACTTGCCCACCTGTGAGACCATCGCTGAGACCATCGGTGGCGATTTGCCCATCGGTGGTGTGATCCACAAGACCGTCGAGACTGTCTAGGCTGGCAGGGCTGCCATCGCCGCTCACATCCACCACACCCGAAAGCATCACACCATCGGCCAAAGTATCCGCTAACGGCACGGCTTCTTCGAACCAATCTGCTGCGGCCTTTTCAGGCGCCGATGAAAACGCCGTCCATTCCGTAATTGCGCTCATGGGCGTTAAAGCAGCATCGACCACTGAGGGAGCGTCTATCACACCCGCACTCACCGACGCGCCGGCCTCATCTTGCCAACCGCCCGTGACGCCGTCCTCACCAAAGCTGAGTTCCAGTAACACATTGGCGTTTTGATTTGGTATCGGATGCCAATCCATTTCAGTCTATTTCCTTATCGTCTGAGCGCTAATAGTTCCGAATCCTTTTCACCGCCGACAGTGATTTATAGAGTATTTATCGTGATCTCTCCATCGGCGGAGATGGCAAGCTGGCCAGGCGCCGCACCCGGCGCAAACCCGGTGACTGTCGCCACGACCTGTCCGCCGCCGTCGGCGGTATTATCGACCACATCCGTGTTAGCGCCATTAACCACAAGTGCAATATCGCCGCTCGTTTCGCCGCCCCCGAAGTCGATAAGATCCTTTACGTCAACAATATCGCTGGCGCCAAACCCAAATGCTAAACCGAAATTATTGATTGTGTCGGTGCCCGTATCCTCACGCAGGATTGCGACCCGTTCAGTAACGAGTTCATCCAAACTGATCGTATCATTACCACTGCGTGACACGATCAAAGCATCAGTAGTACCACCTGCGGCAAATAGGGTGTCGTTAGCATCACTTCCGAAAACTCCCTCGACGTCGAAATCAAATTTGTTCGAAAGAACAACCACGACATCGCCGGTATCCGTGTCTCCGTTCGCACCCACAGCAGTGTAGGTAAGCCGATCCACGACAAAGTCACTACCTGTGACGCCCCCGCCATCGGTTACATTATATTCGAAATCTCCGTCTCCATGCAGGGTGAAGGTGCCCAACGGGCCAACGAGCGTGCCGCCGGTGGCCGGTAGCTCCTGCACCGTGATTTCCGAACCGCCAAGCTCGGTATCATTAGCCGTGAAGTTTTCAGCTCTACCTCTAATTGGCTGATCACCGGCAGCATAGTTAAAATTGAAAAAGTCGCTATTCGCCTCGACGGTGCTCGTAGACTCTGGCGGCGTGCCGTCATCTACGACCTCGGGATCCTCAGGGCCGCCGCCCGTAGGTGGAGGCGTACCGCCGCCGCCCGTGCCGGGGGCTTCACTGCCGAGCGCTTCACCGCCACCGGAAGTGCCTTGCGCGTCGGGCACACCGTCGCCGTCCGTATCAATAAACCCTACAGTGCCGTCGTTGCTGGTACCGCCACCAGCCCCACCACCACCGCCGGCCGCGGTTTCGACCTCTTGCAGGAAGTCTTCGATAGCGACATTAGTGATGCCGCCCGTGGTGTTGTCAAAAAGACCGAAGGTCGAAACGGGGGTGCCGTCGGGGTTTTGTTCAGCTAGTTGAGTGCCGAGACCACCCAACGTGTAAGTGTCGCCATTCAGGGTAAAGACAATATTGCCGTTACCGTCTTCCGTCACCGGAATGACCAGGCCGCCCGCATCCACCACGACTTGGCTGCCGGGGTCGACTTGCAGCGTCTGCCCGGGCGAGAGGAATTTTGTTTCTGTCACCCCGTTATTAGTGATGGTGACTTTAATCAAGGTGGTCCCTTGATTGGGGGCGAGCGTATCTGGCGCGTTGTCGCCAGTATCTAATCCACCGCCTTTGCCGCCTTTGCCGCCGTCGGCACCAATGCCGCCTTTACCGCCTTTGCCACCGAACCCAAGCGTATCTGGCGCGTTATCGCCGGTGTCCAATCCACCGCCTTTGCCGCCTTTACCGCCATTGCCGCCCTTGCCAGCCTTCTGCGCGAGTTGTTCAAAACCAGCGAAATTAGGGTTCGTACCGTCGGCCAATATTCAATTCCTCGTTCGTGCGTAAATCTCTTGTGGCCTTAAAACCACGTGGGGACAGAATATACCAAACTTGCGAATATCTGTCATCACCCCTATGGGTGAGGAGCATCAGATAAATGCATTTTCTTGCATTTTTTTACATGCACCGCGAAGAGTGCTGAAAAACCGCCTTTTTTGAGAAGAGAAAATTAATAATTTTTACTAAACAACCAATGGAATGGCCCGCAGAACTGCAATTTGTGCGATGTAGCGTAAAAGGTTGATCAATCAGAGAACATTTCCCCGAATGACGGCCCTCACGCCAACATTGGCGAAATGCGATTCTCCGCCGGCATCGGCGCGCCGGGCGGCAGAGCCTCTATGACGCCTTCACGGGTCCATTTGACCAAATCCCCCGACAGAAACGCCTCAAACGTCTGTGTTAGCAATTTCTCGCGTTCCACGGGGTCCGTGACAGCTTTACCCTTCACATGCCAGGTGATTTTGAAATGATCGATCAGTTGCCGCACCAGGGCCGGGGCTGCATCGAAGCCCACATCGTGCACCGCAACCAGTATTAGCGCTTGCATACCTTGCAAGCGGCGGCCATTCCCCGCGATACGCGAGGCGAGATCGCAATGCCCATCGGCGAGAAACAGCTTTTGCATTATTGCCAGGTTAAGCGGTGCGGTAAACCGGAGCCCCTGACCCGGCAACGTGGAATCCGCTAAGGTCGGAACCGGCAATACTTTTTGGGCCGCCACATTAAGATATTTCTCGGCGAACAACCGGTGGATCACATCGACCACTGTGTCTTTAGGATACCCCTTAAGCGCTTCGCACAGTTCAGCGATGTTTCGGGAACCGTCGGCGCCGGCCCGAATCACCGCGCCTAGTATTTCGTCCTCGTTTGTTGGTTCGCCCCGGCCTTCTTGTTCCCATTGCCCCGTATCGAAAAAGACCCAATCATCAAAAGATTGCGCTCCACGACCACGATGTTCGGCGCGGCAATAAAGATCACGCCGGAAACCTGCCTTTAACAATTGAGATTTACGGCTTTCGCGCGGGCGATCCTCTTCATCAGCGGGGAACTGATCGCGAAATTCAGCCGGCACGCTGAGGTCGATATGATTGTCGGCAGGCTCCGCGCTACCGCAAAAAACGAGCCCCATCGCCGCCATGTCGTCGGCAACCGTGTCGAATTTAAGCGGTCGCACCACAGAATTAAGGTACTCATGTACCAAATAATTCGGATCATCCTTGAGCATGGTCGAAAGTTTGTATTTTGCTGCCGGATTATCCTTGAACGGTGGCGCATCATTAAACTCCAATGTGGCGAGCGGCCCCAAGACACCGCGCATCTTGGCAATCGAATCCCCTTCGATGTCCGCGGCCAATTCCTTAATTTTGGCAACCAGCGGCAGTAAGGGCTCCCAGCCCGGCAGCGCATTGTAATTGACGTAAAGGAGGCCGGTCGGTTTCAAAAAGCGGTCGACCACCCGATAGAGATCCTCACAAACCCCTTCCGATATCCAACTAATGATTCCGTGTAAGGCGATGAAATCAAATTTCGGGAGAAAGCTCTCCAATAATTCTTCGAAACTGTTTTCCAGGAAGGTCACATTGGTGCACCCGCCTTGCGCCATCAGGCCATTGGCATTCGCGATATGCTCTGGGTTGAAATCGACGCCGTAAAATTCGCCGTTCGGGAAACATTCCGCCAGCACGTTGCAGTTCACCCCATTGCCACAGCCAAGATCGCAATAGGTGAAAGGCCGGTCGAGCGGGAGTGTGGGCACGCCGTTCAGCCGCGCGATATAATTGAGCACGAGCGGACTTTGGTAGCCAAAAAACTGCCACGTATAAGGGGCGTCGAGAACGTATTCGGAGGCGCTGTCTGTCATAGGGGATGCTTATCGCAAACGCCCCGCTTTGCCAAACCATGCGCGCCCCTCGATACAGGCTGATAGCGGGGTACTCACGCAGTTGCCTGGGTCCTTTTCACCGGCCCATCCAAGCGGTATGAATCACATCTGAGATTGCAGAGGGGGTGCGGGGCGTTCGCGGCTTTCTCGGCAACACACCAGATAAAGGGGTTGTTCATGGTTTATGCACGCAGTGGCGCTGAAGCGCTTGCAGAACGGCACATTGTAATTTCGCCCGGCACCGGCATCCAGCATTGGGGAACGACTTTTTTCGGGCCGCGCACGTCAACGACCCGCGCGCCGGGCCCACAGGCGACCATGTCAGAGATGCAAGCGCACGAAGCGCTCAAAACCCATTTTCATGGGGTCTCTATGTTCCAGCTTTTCATTGCAGGTTCCGGCACGCTTGGTAATCGAGGCCAGGAATTGAAGCCGCTGACGATCCAATTCAAGGACCATCACACCACCTACGGCCCCGTCACGGCGGGCCCTCAGGGTCTCTCCTTCGTAGCGCTGCGTATGTATACCGGTGATTCCAAACCCATCTTCATTCACAACAAGGATGAAGCGAAGGAGAAGATACGCCCCAGCAAGCGTCGCAATCTCCTATCCGAGCCGGTCCACTTTTCCATTGAGCCGGTGCTGCGCGCACGGACGGAAGAAACATGGGAAACCATGCTTGAAGAAGATGACGGTGTTCACGCCCAAGTCGTCCGGCTTGGTGCCGATATGACGGCGATGGCCCCCGACCCCAAAATTGCCGGTGGTTACTACATCTTCGTCGGCAACGGCACGATGGTAAAGGACGGCGAGGACCTGCCGCTCTGGTCCATGGCAGTGGTCGAGAACACCGAAAAGGCTTTCGAGATTCAAGCGGGCAAGGACGGGCTGGAAGCGCTGGTTCTGCAATACCCCATTGAAGACATTTAGAACGACCGCCGCCTCTTCCGTCCAAAACCAAGAATTTAAAAGGAAAGCACATGCCAGACAAAATTAGACTGGGGTTAATCGGCGCCAGTGTGAAGGGGACGTGGTCTGCGCGCTCCCATTTGCCGGCGCTAAAAGCCAGCGGCGATATTGAATTGACCGCCGTCTGCACCACCAAACCCGACAGCGCCGAGGCCGCCCGACAGGCGCACGGCGCGCGTTTAGCCTTTCACGATTATAACGAGATGGTCGCCTCGCCTGAAATTGATGCGGTTGCGGTCGTGGTGCGGGTACCCTCTCATTACACCCCAACGAAAGCCGCACTCGAAGCGGGCAAGCATGTCTATTGCGAATGGCCTCTTGGGCGGACAACGGACGAAGCCATCGAGTTGACCGCGCTGGCCAAGGCGAACGGCTTAACAACCGCAATAGGCTTACAGGCACACACCAACCCTCCCCTGATGTATTTGAAGGAACTGCTGGCCGACGGTTATGTGGGCGAGATGAAGGGCGTCCATATTTCGCTCGCGCGTGCCGGCGTTCTGGCCCGTCCCTCCCATCGCACCTGGCAGCGCGATGCAGACCTCGGCGCCAATACGCTGACCATCGCGAACGGCCATACAATCGACGCTTTGCGCTTTGCGGCCTGCGACTTTGAGCGCCTGTCTGCCGTCATCGCAACCCAAGTGCCCCAGTGGCTCGATACGGGCACGAAGGAACTATTGGACGTCACCGCGCCCGACAACATTCTGATCAACGGACAGCTCACCAACGGCGCAGTTGTTTCCAGCCATGTTTCATCGGTGCCCTATGCGGGAAGTGGCTACAGGATGGAAATCTACGGTACCGAGGGCACGATTGTGGCCAGCGGCAAAGATTCCCCGCAGCAGACCGACGTTAGCCTTCAGGGCGCGCAAGGGGACAATACGCTGGCCCCCATAACGGTACCGGATCGCTTTTACATCGCCACTGAAGGAACACCCCCGGGCGAGGCTTATAATGTTGGGCAGATTTATGCGCTCTTCGCCAACGCCATTAACGGTGGCGATAGCAAGCAACCAGATTTTGAGACCGCCGTCGGACTGCACCATTTCATCGATGCCATCACGCAGGCTTCTGAAGAGCGACGCGAAGTATCTCTGACCGGCCAAGGAGGCTAGCCGAGACAATGGGTAAGAAAATTCTCATAACCGCAGACCGGATTGGCGATGTCGGCATGGAAATGCTCGAAGCCCGAGGTTTCGAAGTCATCAATTCCAAAGAACAGGCGACCGAAGACGAGCTGTGCGAGTCCGCAGAACGCCATCAGGTCGATGTCATCATCGTGCGTCGGGCCAAAGTCGGCGGGCGGCTCATGGATGCCTCGTCCAACCTCAAAGGTATCGTGAAGACCGGCGTCGGGTTGGATGCTATCGATGTGGACGCTGCCAGCGAACGCAAACTCATCGTCTGTAATGGTGCGGGCGTTAACACCCAAGCGGTGGCGGAGCTGGCCTTTTCGCTTGTCCTCTCATTGGTGCGTAATATCGGACCCGCCGACACCGGCACCAAGCAAGGCCAGTGGCCTCGGGCGCAATATCAGGTGCGTGGGTTGGACGGTGCGGTGTTTGGCATTGTCGGCCTCGGTAATATCGGAAAGCGGGTGGCCGCCATGGCCCGGCCGTTCGGCGCGAAGCTATGCGCTTACAGTCCCAACGCCCCCGCCGAAGCATTCGAGCCGGATATTCAGAAAATCAACAGCCTCGAAGAGATCTTGGCGATGTCCGATGTGATTAGCCTCCATACCCCTGCCCGACCAGATAATCACCGTTTGTACGATGCGAAAATGTTCGCCCTCATGAAGCCCACCGCCTTGTTCGTTAATACCGGTCGCGGCTCGCTGGTGGACGAGGCCGCCCTCGCCCAGGCGCTTGAAGACGGTACGATCGGCGGCGCCGGGCTTGATGTCTTCGACCCCGAGCCCATAGCGCCCGACAACGCGCTCCTGAAAGCGCCCAATCTCGTGGTCATGCCCCATGTTTCATCAAAAACATTCGGCGTCATCGATCGGACTGCAGAACGTGCGGCGCAATCCGCCTGCCAAATACTCGATGGGGAACGGCCCGATGCAGACTATTTCGTCAACCCGGAAATCTATGACTAACAGGAACACCCGATGAGCCAAACCGACAGCGTGCCGGCAGATCATGCAGATCAACGTGTAACCCATGCGCGCAAGGCATGGATCGCACGCTTCTGTGGCGCGGGTATACCGGTGTCCGACTTTCTAGAAGTCACAGGCTCCCTTCAACGCTGGGAGGATTGGTGCGCGCAATGGTCTGCACGCGGTGCCGTGCACGAACAAGTGGGCCGCACGGCGCTCGCGGACGGGTTCACCACCAGCGCGGGCCAGCATTTAACGACGGCGGCACTTTGCTATCACTTCGCCAAATATCTGTTCTGTGAATACCCCGATCAAATGCGTGTCGCCCACATGAAGGGCGTAGAGTGCCGTAGGCTTGCCCTGCCCCATCTCAGCCCACCGGGCGAACGGGTCGAAATCCCCTATGAAGGCTGCCATCTCTTTGCCAACGTCCGCAAGCCACTCGAATCAAACACCGCAGCGCCGGTGGTGATCCTTGTCGCCGGCATGGATTCGGCCAAGGAAGAATTTCACAACGCCGAACAGCTATTTCTCGACCGCGGACTTGCCACCGTTTCATTCGATGGGCCGGGCCAAGGCGAAGCTGAATATGATTTCCCCATCCGCCACGATTTTGAAGTGCCATGCGGGGCGGTGATGGACTGGATAGAGACCCGTGACGACCTGGATCACAAGCGCATCGGTTTATCGGGCGTCAGTATGGGCGCCTATTACGTGCCGCGCATCTGCGCCAAAGACCCACGCGTGAAAGCCGCTATTTCAAACAGCGGTGCTTTCAATGTTTATGAAAATTTCGACCACCGGCCGGACATCACCAAGCAAACCTATCTGCTGAGAAGCCACTCCAAGACCATGGAAGAAGCGCGCGAAAAGACGAAACCGTTCGACCTGGCAGGTGTCGCCCAAGACATCACGTGCCCGATCTTCATCGTTGGCAGCAAGTCCGATGAAATCACCCGTTCGTCGGATGCGGAACAGCTTGCCGGCGCGGTCTCGGGACCGGTGGAACTGTTGATGATCGACGGCGCGCAGCACGTTGCCCATAACCGCGCGCATCTCTTCAAAACCCAAACCGCAGATTGGATAGCGGAGCAGCTTAAAGCGTAAATTCACGTGATCAGACATCAAGCCGAGCAATACTAAAAACGAGAGGAATGCCCCTATGAAACAGGTTCATATTTTTACCGGCGACGACAATGAATCCCACATTGAAATCACTGAAGCGACAGATTTCGATTATCCCGAGCGAAACGGCACCCGCACCGAACGGCTTAGTGCGACGAACACGCAGTTTTTCTCACGGACAGCAGGCCCCATCGGCCCGTTCCACAATGCGTCCCAGCGCCAGTACATGTTCTATCTCACCGCCCAGGTTGAAATCGGCCTTGGCGACGGCTCGACCGTAATGATGAACCCGGGCGACGTGCTCTTGGCCGAAGACACCACGGGCCACGGTCACTCATCACACGTCATTAAAGGCGGCATGTGCGCATTGGTTGGACTGGAATAGTCTAGCGCCAGGCATTTAGGAGAAAACGATGCAGATCGTCGATGCGCAGATTCACCTCTGGCAACACAACATGCCGAACAATCCCGTGCATCGGCAGGTCAGCGCCTTTACGCCGGACGAAGCCCTGGCGCTGATGGACGAAGGCGGCGTTAACGCTGCGGTCATTCAACCGCCGAGCTGGGAGCCGGAGGCTATAGAATTGGCCAGAGATGCCGCGCGAAAATTCCCGGACCGATTTGCAATTATGGGCCTGCTGGATCTCGACGACCCGGCCTCGCAAGCGCTCATCGCGGATTGGCGGAATGTGCCGGGGCAACTCGGTCTCAGATGCATCTTAAAAGGCGATGCAGGGCGCGAACGCGTGGAGAGTGGCAGTCTCGACTGGGTGTGGCGGGAAGCCGAAAAAGAGAATGTGCCCATCACCACCCTGGCAACCGATTCACTCACTGCCCTTGGCCAAGTCGCCGAGCGCTACCCCGGGCTTCGTCTAACCATCGATCACCTCGGCGGTCGCGGTGGTAGCGAACCCAACAAAGACGCCGCCGCCATGGCCCATATGTCGAACCTGCTGGCCCTGGCGAAATTCCCTAATGTGGCGGTCAAAGCCACCGGCGCACCAGGCTATTCCAGCGAAGACTATCCGTACCCGGCCATGCACACCCATCTCCGCCAAATCTATGACGCCTTCGGCCCCAACCGTATGTTCTGGGGCACGGACATCTCAAAGATGAGCTGTTCCTGGGGCCAATGCGTAACCATGTTCACCGAAGAGTTGGATTGGCTCAGCAAGCAAGACAAAGACCTCATTATGGGCGACGCGCTATGTGCGTGGTGGGGCTGGGACAGAGGCGCTTGAAAATGCCGAGGCTTGATCTGCTTCTAGACATAAGCGGACGAACGGGCGAATTGCGCTAACCAAAGGAGACAAAAGATATGACTATCGACTACGAAAAACGCGACGGAGTTGCCTATATCACCATCAACAATGTCGAGAAGGCTAATATCCTCGACAAGAGAACATCCGATGCTATTTCGGATATCTGGACCGACTTGTGGGAAGACCGTGATGTCCGCTGCGCGATCCTGACAGGCGCCGGCGACCGTCACTTCTGCGGCGGTCATAATCTTGCGCCGCGCCCGGAAATGACCGAGGAAGAGCGCGAGTATCTCAAGACCCAAAAAATGTTCTGGCCACTGGGCGGTTCCGTCGCCGGCACGAAAACCGGTGTCGACGGCCGAATGGGAGATCACTATCCCCGTGTCTGGAAGCCGGTGATCGCCGCCGTCAATGGCTGGGCCGCAGGCGCGGGCCTATACATCCTTCTCGCCTCAACCGATATCCGCATCGCCAGCGCTGAGAATGCGCGTTTCAAGTTCGCCCTGTTAAGCCAAGGCTGGCTCGGTAACGGCCCCGGCGCGACCTTGCTGACAAAGCAACTTCGCTATGTAGATGCCATGAAAATCCTGCTCACCGACGAACCATTCGACGCGGCGGAAGCCCTTCGGATTGGACTGGTCAACGAAGTGGTGCCACACGAAAAACTCCTGGAACGGGCTGAAGAGATCGCGCGCCACATCGTCACCATGCCGCCGGTTGCCACCCGCATGATGAAGGAATTTGTTGTCCGCTTCGGCGAAATGCCAACGGACCAAGCCTGGCAGGTCCAGACTCTGATGAACTCCATGTTGATCCAGAACACGGTCGATGGACAAGAAGGGCGCGAGGCCTTCAAAGAAAAACGCAAGCCAAACTTCACCGGCGGCCTGCGCAAGCGCGGTGAGGAATTTGCCGAAATCGACGAGGAGGATAAGGAACGCCTCGAGGAGATTTATCGCAGCGGCGAGTTCTGATCTGAAGCGTTGGTTTTGTAAAAAGTAGCTCAGCTACGCTCAGCCGAAAGCGCCGGCCACACGGCGTTTGGCGATTTCATCATCGTTCAGCTCGAGAACTTCACGCAGCACCGTATCGGTATCGGCCCCATGACCCGGTGCAATACTGTTGCAACGGCCCAGGGTCGATTGCCAAGGCAAGCCAGGCAATCGACCGGCCTCGGTGTCTTCCCAAAAATTACGCACGCGCAAATGTTCGCAATCGACGAGTTCGGGCATGGTTGCCAGGGAGGCTGCGGGGATGCCCGCATCGACGAGCGTTCGTGCTGCAACTTCGGCTTTCTGGGGCCGGGTCCATTCGGAAAGGACGCGCTCAATCTCCGCGCCTTGGGTACGCCGTAAATCTAAGTCCGCCTCTCGCCATTGCGAAAGGTCCGGTATAACCGCGCACAGCGCCCGCCATTGTGCATCCGTCGTCACTGCAATACTAACCCAACGATCCTCGGCAGCACTGCCATCGGCAGGATACAGTCCATGCGGAGCAAACAGGTCCGATGCGTTGCCGAGCGGCAAAACAGAGCCATTGCGTTGCGTCTTGAGGACCGGCTCGGCCATCGTCCACAACATCGCTTCGAGCATTGAAAAATCGATCCGGGCGCCTTCTCCAGTGCGCTCGCGTTGCCAGAGAGCGGCAGCGGCGACGAAGGAAAGCTTGAGCGCACACATCGGGTCAAGCCAGGCCAGCCCCACGCGTGGCGGCGTATCCGGCTGGCGGTTGAGCGCGGCAAAACCCGCGTAGCATTGTAAAAGCGTGCCGTAGGCCACCGCGTTTGATTGGGGGCCGGTCCGCCCCATGCCGGACGCAGATATATAGATCAGCCTCGGGTTTACGCGGCGCAATTCGTCTGCGCCCAAACCAAAACGTTCCATCACACCGGTGCCGAAATTCTCGATGACAATATCGCACTTTGCGGCGAGTGCGCGGGCGGCCTCGACCCCTTCAGCAGATTTTAGGTTAAGCACAATGCCACGTTTGCCTTGGCCTAAAACCGTGTGTAGTCCGGTCCGCCGAGCCGGGTCTCCTTTGCCGGGCGCCTCCACTTTGATAATTTCGGCGCCCATCGCCGCCATATAGCGTGTGGTCGTCGGGCCTGCGATCACCCAACTAAAATCGAGCACGCGCACGCCGGAAAGTGGCATGGCACGAGTCTCAATCACCGTCGCCCCTTCCACCGAAGCGTTCTGATCGGCACAACTCTGCAGACCGTAGGCTGGCCCGGGTACCTCTAGCGTTTCTCCATCTATTTGGATCGACCGAAAGAACCCGCGATGGTGCAACTGTTCGGCATTGAGGTGTTCCGAGACCTCCATGAGCGGAAAGGATGGTACATGGGCGGCCTGGGCCGCATCGGCGATGGCTTGTTTGCTTTGGGTCCGCGTCCAGTCGGACATCAAACCATGCAGCTCATCCCAATTTGAAACCCGATCCGGCTTGGTCTTAAAGCGCACATCAGCAGCCCACGTGGGCGATCCCATGACGGCAATCCAGGCCGTCCATTGATGTTCCTCACGCGGTGAAATCGCAACAAAGCCATCAGCTGCCGGCAAAATCGTTACTGTCGCCCCATTGCCATCGGCGATCCGTTTGCGCGTCCAGCTCTTCCCCGCCGCGCCGGCCCGGCTGAGTTCACGCATTGCCAGCGTGGCCAGCGCTTCCTGGACCGAAACGTCGATAACGACCCCAGCTTTGCCCGCCAGAAGCCCATGCATCCCCGCTGTTGCCCCGGCCAAGCCGCCAATGAAAGCGGACTGCTCCCCCACAGCGCGTGTCGGCGGTTCAGCCAAATCATCCACTTGGCCTGTGAGCATGCGCGCGACCCCGCTTGCACAAAACAGGGTCAAATCCGTCGCCGGCTCGTCCGCTCTTGGCCCGGTTTGCCCGAAGGGGCTAATCGCCACGATAACCGCTTGGGGGTTAAGCGCGCGTAACGTTTCAGGATCGCATCCTCCATCCCGTAGCGCTGACGGCCCCCCTTCGCAAACGATCAGCGCCGCAGATGCGGCCGCCTTCTCCAATGCCGCAGCATCAATGGTGTCGCCTGCGATTGATTTTGCGTGATTGAGGTAAGCCGAAAGGGGTGTCGAACCCATGGCACCGAGGCAATGAACATCCGCCCCCAAATCAGCAAACGCCCGCCCCGTTACAGCGGCAGAAAGGCCCGCCCCCAGTTGAAGTACATTTAAGTTTTTCAGCATTTCTCTATTGATCGCTCATGACAACGCATTGGTGGGTTTGGAGATTAGTAAGGCTCCTTCGTCGACCCTATCATACATCGTTTTCGGCTCGTCCATCTGCCCCATCGACTTTGATGCTGTGGAGGGTGCGGCGCTGTAGGTTGGTCAGTGCTTGGCAAAAGTGGACATAGTTTAATGCCAAAATCAAACGTCCGCTTATAGATGCGACCTCAACCG
>Ga0055584_100001723_pt1 | contig 21476 bp, 21 predicted proteins | sample OSDHelmetaG_FD_58716 | JGI IMG/M metagenome (GOLD analysis project Ga0055584, IMG submission 58716) | Pelagic marine sediment microbial communities from the LTER site Helgoland, North Sea, for post-phytoplankton bloom and carbon turnover... | ecosystem: Environmental > Aquatic > Marine >...
CGTAAGGGGGATCGGTCGGTGGATTTGCCGTGGCCTAACCCAGTGGGCCAGATCCGTGAACTGCTGCTCGAATACCAACTGCAGATGCTGCTGAACAGTTCCGGGAGTTCCGGCGAAATTCCGGGGGAGCGGAACACTTCAATCCCCGCATGGCAAGCGGGATCACGGGGTGTTTAAGGCATACTGTTACGCGAATTGCTGTTCCGGGGGCGCGGGGAATCCCTATGGCCACCTCGGCGTTCTACGAGGTCGCCAACCCGGCCTGGGCGGCTGCGGGGCTGGAGCGGGTTCCGCTGCAAGAAGCGCGCCACGGGTTCGTGTCCGTGGCAATCGCGGCGGGGTGGAGTGCCGCAGACGTACGACATCTACGGGAAGTTGATCGAGGACGTTACGGCCGAGAACATCACGAAGTTCGGCGAGTTGTGGCACAGCAATGCTGGCCCACACACTGGCCCGCAGGGGGGGCGAAAACCCCAGCGCGTAGGGGTTCGCGTTGGGCTGCGGGGAGTCTCAAACTCCGCTCTGGGCAACCAGGTGTGGGTTCGACTCCCACCGTCCCCATGATGTCCGGGTAGCCTCGCGCCATGCGCGCAGTCATCGCACGCGAGGCGGGAGATGCATCGGTCCTCGCCATCGGCAGCGCACCCGATCCCATCCCGGGACCCGGCGAGGCACTGATCCGGGTGCGCGGGACATCCGTCAACCGCGCCGACATCCTCCAGCGGCGGGGGCTCTATCCGCCCCCACCCGGTGCCAGCGACATCCTGGGCCTCGAGGCGGTGGGCGAGGTCGTCACCTCCCCACCGGGGGCGGCGATCGCACCGGGTGACCGGGTCATGTGCCTCGTGTCCGGCGGTGCGTATGCCGAACTGCTGGCCGCGCCGGCGTCGAACTGCATCCCCATCCCGGCGGGCATGTCGTTCGAGGAGGCGGCCGCGATCCCCGAGGTGTTCATCACCGCATTCCAGGGCCTCATGCGACTCGGAGGGCTACAGCCGGGCGATACCGCCCTCATCCACGCGGTGGCGAGTGGGGTGGGTACCGCGGCAGCGCAGATATGCGCTGCGGCCGGGGCCCGGTGCATCGGCACCTCGCGCTCTCCAGGGCGGGCGGCTGCTGCCGCGCCATGGGGTGCGGAGCCACTGCCCGTCACCACCGGGGAATTTGCGCCGTCGGTGCTGTCGATGACCAATGGGCATGGCGCGGACGTCATCCTCGACCTCGTGGGGGCGCGCTACCTGGAGGACAACATCGCCTGCCTCGCCCGCCACGGCCGGATCGTGCTCACGGGCCTGGTCGGCGGGAGGCGTGGCGAGGCGGACCTCGGCACGCTGCTCGCCCGGCAGGGCACCATCACGGGGTCGACCCTGAGGGGGAGCACGGTCCCGGAGAAGGCGGAGATCATGCGCGACTTCGCCGACTGGGCACTGCCGCTGTTCGCTGCGAGCACACTCCGGCCCGTCGTGCACGCCGTACTGCCCCTCGCCGAGGTCGCCGAGGCCCATCGGATCGTGGAAGCCGACGAGGCCATCGGATGCGTGGTGCTGGTGCCCTGACAGCCGTGTCACGGCCCGCGACGGGTCGTGTTACGTTTCCTTTGGGCCGCAATTACCGAGGGAGACCCATGAAGACCGTCATCAAGCTGCTCGCCCTGGTGGGCATCGGGGCCATCGTCTACTGGTTCGTGCGCGACCGCCTCGGCGGTGAGCCCGACGAGTTCACCTTCACCGAGGTCACGGCCGACGGCGCCGCTGCCATCGATGAGGCCGTGAGCGACGCCGCCGACGCCGCGGCGGACGCCGCCTAGGACCACCGCGGCGCCCGGTGGGAATCTCGCCCACCCCGGGCACCGACGCCGCCCTCGACCCCGATCTCGCCCACGCCGCTGGGGGGATCGGGGCGGTGGTGGCCATCCGCCTGCGGGAGCTCGCCCCCGCGCTCCGGGCCGTCGCGCCTGCAGGCGCCGAGCCCACCCTGGCGCTCGAGACGCTCACACTCGAGCCGGACGATCCCCTCGATGATGTGACACTCGCCGCCTGTGTCCACGCGCACGACGCCTATGTGGCTGCGCGCGGCCGCCCCGGGGCCGTCAGCCCCGGGGCATTGGCGCTGGCGCGCATCCTCACATGGGCGGCGCGGGCCGAGATGCTGGGCCGGGCGCCGGTAATCCGGTGGATCGGACCGCCGTCGCGCCGTCCGGGCGATGCCGCGGGCCATTCCGTCGCGGCGCACGTGCTGCTGCGCGATCCCGATGGAACGGCCATCCGCGCCGCAGCCGTCGCCGTGGTGGCCTAGCGGCCCGAACCCCCCCGAAGCGCCGCCTCGACCCGCTTCACCATCGCCTGCAGCCGGAGGAACTCCGCATCATCCCCCGCGGCCCGGGCGGCACCCATCGCGCGCTCCAGAGCGCGCTTCTCCACGCGCAGGTAGGCATCGCCCAACTCCTCCTCGGTACCCCCGTCGGCGGCTTCGGCGCGCAGGGCAGCCTCGAGAGGGGCGAGGTCCGACGGCCACCCCTCCACCCCGTCGATCACGAGTTGCCGTGCGGCCCGGTGCTCGGGGGACCCCAGGTGCTCCTCGCGCATGCCCTCCAGCATCGGCCGGCCCGCGGTGGGCATGGCGAGGGCCAGCGCCAGCAGCCGGCGCTCGCGCACTTCATCAAGCGAGGGGGGCTCCGCGGGCCCAGGTGCGGGGGTGGCCTCGCGGCGACGCGCCCCCGTTGCCTGCGCGCGGCGCATGAAGCGGTCGAAGAGCACCGGGGACACGCCCAGTGCGGTCACGCGCCGGATGGCCTCGTCCTTGTCCGTGGACTCGGGAAAGCCCTCGAGGAGGCTGCCCAGGTCAGCAAGTGCCCGATCCTGCTCGGCCGGTGATTCGCCCGCGCGCCCGATGCGACGATCGACCAGCCACGGCAACAGCGGATCCGCGCTGGCCACCGCAGCGGACAGCACCTCGCGCCCCGAGGACGTCGCGGCGAGATCACCCGGGTCGCTGCCCGGGGGCAGGCCCACGACCGCGAGGCGCACGGGCACATCACGCGCGGCCTCGATGGTGCGGCGGGCGGCCTGCTCGCCTGCCTGGTCGGCGTCGAAACACAGGCGCACCTCGGGTACCACCCGGGCAAGCAACCGCAGCTGCGTGGTGGTGAGCGCCGTTCCCATACAGGCCACGGCGCCCTCGACGCCCGCGAGGTGCAGGCCCATGACGTCGGTGTAGCCCTCACTCACCACCGCGAAGCCGGCCTTGGCCGCGGCCTGGCGCGCAAGGTCAAGCCCGAACAGCAGCTCGCGTTTGCGGAAGCGATCGCCTTCCGGCGAGTTGACGTACTTCGCGCGCTCATTGGGATCGAGAGTGCGCGCCCCGAAGCCCTGCACGCGCCCCCGGGCATCACAGATGGGGAACGTGATGCGCCCGGCGAAGAAGTCCTGTGCCACGCCGCCGCGCACCCGGGCCAGCCCGGACTGGTCGAGCTGCTGGCGCGAGAACCCCTCGCGAATGGCGCGCCCCGAGAGCGCCGTGCCACCCGCGGGAGCCCAGCCCACCCGGAATGTGCGCAGGAGGTCCTCCGGGAACCCACGCCCCAGCAGGTACTCGCGTGCGGGAGCGGCGTCGTCTGCGCGCCACAGCATCGCGGCATAGAAGGCGCATGCCCGCTCCAGCAACTCCCGGATGCGCTCGTTCTCCCGGCGGCGGGCGTCCTCCTGGGGCGAGGAGGCCTCGTAACGCAGCTCCACGCCGAAGCGGTCGGCCAACTGCTCCACCGATTCCATGAACGACCCCGCGCCCTCGCGCTCCTGCATCCACGTGAATGCGTCACCAGTGGCGCCACAGCCGTAGCAGTAGTAGGTGCGGTTCTCGGGCGGGATCAGGCAGAACGATGGCGTCCGCTCATCATGGAATGGGCAGCGGCCCCACCACCGCCCCCCACGCCGGGTCAGCTGCACCTGGCCGCGTACGAGTTCCAGCAGATCGGCGGAACTGCGGACTTCATCGATGCTCGCGTCCATCACGCGCGGCATCAGAGCGGCCCCTCGTGCGGGATGAAGATGTCACGGTGGGCCCGCAGGGCGTAGCGGTCGGTCATACCCGACACGAAGTCCGTGACACGGGTCAGCACGTCGCCCGTGCCGGCATCGGCCATCAGGCCCGGATCGTCCAGGTACGCGCGCACGAGCGCCTGCACCACGTGCCGCGCGCGATCGGCCTCATCCGCCGCCGGCGAGGCGAGGTAGACCTCCGAGAACATGTACGCGCGCAGCGACCGGAAGGACTCCCCCACCTCGTCGCTCTGCCGGATCTCGTCTGCATCGGACGATGCACGGACGATGTCGGTGACGAGGCACGTGATGCGCTCGGAGGTCGTCTCCCCGAGCACCGCGATCTCCCCTGCGGGAAGATCCCCGGGCGCGATGATCCCCGCGCGGATGGCGTCGTCGATGTCGTGGTTCACATACGCGATCCGGTCCACCAGCCGCACCACCTGCCCCTCCAGGGTCATCGGGCGGCCCGAACCGGTGTGGTGGCGGATGCCATCCCTCACCTCGCGGGTGAGGTTGAGGCCCCGGCCGTCGCGCTCGAGCACCTCGACCACCCGCACGCTCTGCTCGTTGTGGTGGAACCGGCGGCCATGCCCGGCACGCAGCAGGTCGTCGAGCGCGTGCTCGCCCGCGTGACCGAAGGGGGCGTGCCCCAGGTCATGGCCCATCGTGATCGCCTCGACGAGGTCCTCGTTCAGCCCCATCGCCCGGGCGACCGTGCGTCCGATGGCCGACACCTCGAGCGTGTGGGTGAGGCGCGTGCGGTAGTGATCCCCCTCGGGTGAGATGAACACCTGCGTCTTGTGCTTCAGCCGCCGGAACGCCTTGGTGTGGATGATGCGATCCCGGTCGCGCTGGAAGGCGGTGCGAAGCGGGCAGGGATCCTCGGGCCGGTCCCGCGTGGCATCCGCAGCCCGCGCGGCGCGCGGGTCGAGCGGGGGTTCCCTCACGCGCTCGCGGGCACCGGGTGCCCGAGCTGCACCGGGAACTCCCACGGGCCCGCGGTGGCCTCGTCGCGGTGACGCGGGTCTCCCACGGCCCCAACGGTGATGACCACCTCACGGGCATCCGCCGGCACGCCCGGTCCGATGACGAGGGCACCCTCGGTGCGGTTCTGGTCGTGGTGCCCCTCGGTGACCGCGGTGGTGTAGCTGCGGCTGAGGTCGTCCCGCACATGCACGTCGAGGAGCTGCAACTGCTTGCGCTTCCGGGCCTCCGGCGCCTGCACCATGAACCGTGCACGGGCACCGTCGCGGAAGCGCTCGAGCGACGTGATGGCGAGCGTCATCCCGCCTGCTGCCTGCACCTGATCGACGACATCCACCGCGCGCAGGGTTCCGGGGCTGAAGACCAACGCGCCCGGGAAGGGATCCACCACCTCGGTCCACTCCGGCTGCTCGAAGGGGGTGGCCATCGGCACGTCGGCCGCCATCTGGTGGATGCGATCGGCCCCGCGGTGCTTCCAGATGTGGGGGCACTCGCGGAACATCGAGATGAGCGCACGATGCGACAGCGCCCGCCCGTCGTCCGGGATCACGATTCCGTAGCGGCCCTGATCCGGTCGCACGAGCTCCACGAATGCGGCGGGCACGTGGGCATCGTCCTCGCCGAGGGCGGAATCCTCGGCGTAGTGCAGGCGGTCCACCTGCCACCCGTCGATGATCATCTCCATCAGGTCGCCCAGGCTGCCTGGCCGGTACCGCTCCTCAGTGGCGATCGGGCTTTCCTCCGCGCGTGCGCTCGACGGCGCCGATCGTACACCCGCTCCTGCCGCGCGGCGACCTAGGCGCCGGCCCCATGACCTCCGCGCAGCGCAGCCTGCCCGGCAGCCGCCCGGGCCACCTGCACCCGGTACGGCGAGCACGACACGTAGTCGAGGCCGACGTCGTGGCAGAAGCCCACGGACGCCGGGTCGCCCCCGTGCTCACCACAGATGCCCATCTTGATGCCCGGGTGCACGGGCCGCGCCCCCTGCGCGGCGATCCTGATCAGGCGACCCACACCATCGACATCGAGTGTCTCGAAGGGGTTGGTTGCGAGCAGATTGGACTGCAGGTACTCCGTGAGGAACCGGCCCTCGGCATCATCGCGGGAGAAGCCCAGGGTGGTCTGGGTCAGGTCGTTCGTGCCGAACGAGAAGAAGTCGGCCTCCTCGGCGATCTCATCGGCCGTCAGCGCGGCCCGCGGGAGCTCGATCATCGTGCCCACCAGGTATTCGATCGCCGGGCCCCCGGCCCGGCGCAGGGTGGCCTCGACCTCCTCCACCACAACCTGGCGCGCACGCCGGAGCTCCTCGCGGAAGGCCACGAGGGGGATCATGATCTCGACGATCGGCGGCTCGCCGAGCTCGTCGCGGACCGCGATGGCCGCAGACATGATCGCCGAGGCCTGCATCCGGTAGATGTCGGGCATCTCAAGCCCCAGGCGCACGCCGCGGGTACCGAGCATCGGATTCATCTCGTGAAGGGCCTGCACCCGGGCCAGCTGGGCATCCAGTTCCGGGTTGCGGTGGCCCTCGCGCCGCGCATGATCGGCCTGCACCGTCAACTCCGTGAGGTTCGGCAGGAACTCATGGAGCGGCGGGTCGAGCAACCGGATGGTTACCGGCAGGCCGCGCATCTCCCGGAAGATCCCGGTGAAGTCATCCACCTGGAACGGACGCAGCAGCGCCAGCAGGCGCCGCCGCGCATCCGGATCGTCACTGAGGATCATCGCCTGCATGAGGGGAACACGTTCCTCGCTGAAGAACATGTGCTCGGTACGGCAGAGCCCGATGCCCTCCGCACCGAGCTCCCGCGCGCGCCGGGCGTCATCGGGCGTGTCGGCGTTCGCGCGCACGCCGAGGTCACGCACGCGGTCGGCCCACTCGAGCACCCGCATGAGGAACGGGTTCCGGGGGTCCGGTTCGATCACCGGGGCGGCGCCCGCGAATACCGCGCCCGAGGTTCCGTCGATGGTGATCACCTCGCCCTCAGCCAGATCGCGCCCCGCAAGACGCGCCGCGCCGCCCTCCGGGAACTCCAGGGCATGCACGCCGCACACCGCGGGTCGGCCCATCCCCACGGCGACGATGGCGGCATGGCTGGTCTTGCCGCCGCGCGCGGTGAGGATGCCGCGCGCGGCGATCATGCCGTGGAGGTCATCGGGGGTCGTCTCGTCGCGCACGAGGATCACGTCCTCACCACGGGCCGCCCGGCGCTCGGCCTCATCCGCTGAGAGCACCACGGCACCCACAGCTGCCCCGGGTGATGCATTCACCCCGTGGGCGATCGGGCCGCCCGCGGTCGCGGCATCCAGTTGGGGCAGGAGCAGCTGGGGAATCTGTCCGGGGTCGATCAGGTCGCGCAGGGCCTCGTCCTCGGAGACCAGCCCCTCGTCCACCATGTCCACGGCGATGCGCACGCGCGCGAGGGCGCTGCGCTTGCCGCTGCGGGTCTGCAGCATGTACAGACGGCCGTCCTCGATGGTGAACTCGACATCCTGCATGTCGCGGTAAGTGCGCTCGAGCAGCGCCATGGTGTCCATGAGTTCGGCGAACGCGTCGGGAAGCACCGCCTCCAGCTCATCGAGCGGGCGGGGGGTGCGGATTCCCGCCACTACGTCCTCGCCCTGCGCGTTCACCAGGAAGTCACCGAATGGGTGGCCCCCCTCCCCCGTGACGTTGTCCCGGGTGAAGGCCACGCCGGTGGCCGACTGGTCCCCGGTATTGCCGAACACCATCCGCTGCACATTCACCGCGGTTCCGAGGTCGTGCGGGATTCCGTGGAGGCGGCGGTAGTCGTTGGCCCTCCGGTTCTCCCAACTGCCGAATACGGCCCGGATCGCCCCATCCAGCTGCGCCCGGGGATCCTGGGGGAACTCCTCGCCGAGATGCTCCTGGAAGATCGCCTTGAAGGACGCCACGAGCTCTTCGAGGTCCGCGGCGTCCAGGTCCACGTCAGACGCCACGCCGCGCGTGGACTTGAGCGCGGTGAGGGTCGCCTCGAAGCGCTCGCGTGGCACCTCGCGCACAACGTCCCCGTACATCTGGATGAACCGCCGGTACGAATCGAACGCGAACCGCCGATTGCCCGTCGCGGCGGCAAGCCCCTCCACGCTGGCGTCGTTCAGGCCGAGGTTGAGGATGGTGTCCATCATCCCCGGCATCGACTCGCGCGCACCGCTGCGTACCGATACGAGCAGAGGGTCGGCGGGGTCCCCGAGACGCTTCCCCGCCTCGTCCTCCAGGCGTGCGAGATGCAGACGGACCTGCTGCTGGAGGCCGTCCGGGTACGCACGCCCCCCCTCCAGGTACGCCATGCACGCCGCGGTGGTGATCGTGAAGCCCGGGGGCACCGGCAGCCCCAGGCGAGTCATCTCCGCGACGTTCGCGCCCTTGCCGCCAAGGAGATCGCGCATGTCGCGTGATCCCTCGCTGAACGCGTACACCCAGGTGGCCGACACCGCCATCACTCACCGCCCTTCAGGACGAGGACCTCGAAGTCCGCGACCCGACCGTACGCCTCACCCGCCCTTCGCACCAGCGCGTGACGGCGGTCACGCACTGCGGGATCGTCGGCGTTGACCATGACATCCTCGAAGAACGCGTCCACGGCCCCGGACAGCTCGGCGGCCGCCGTGATCGCGCCCGCGGCATCGCCCGCGGCCCGCGCGGCCTCCACGGCCTGCTCGCCCACGGCGAGGGCATCGGCGAGCCGGTCCTCCGCCGGGTCACCGGCCGAGGAGTACCCGGATATCCCATGCTCCGAACCGATCACGATGCGACGGCAGCGGTTGGCGCCCATGGCGGCGCGGCCCAATCCGGCATCCTCGCGCGCGGCATCGAGGGCGCGGGCCCACGCGGCAATCGAGGCGACCCCGCCCACATCCGCGGCCAGTGCCGCGCGCACCGCATCGGCCGGCACTCCCTCCTGCCCCATCTGATGCACGAGCCGGTCGGCGATGAACTCCCCGAGATCCTCCAGTGCGGCGTCATCGGACAGCGCGAGGTCGGCCCCCTGTCGCCGGAAGCGGTCCATCGCCGTTCGGAGGACCTCCGCGGGGCGCAGATCCCATCCGCGATCGAGCGCAACGCGGACGAGGCCGGCTGCGGCACGGCGCAGTCCATAGGGATCACGCGACCCGGAGGGGATCTCGTCGATCAGGAAGGCCCCGGCGAGGTTGTCCACCTTCTCGGCGCACGCGAGGAGCGCGCCGGGCATGGATGCGGGCACCGGTGAGCCGGGGCCCTCCGGCAGGTACTGCTCGGCGACGGCCACGCACACCTCGGCGGGGCGCCCGGCCAGCGCGGCGTAATGCGACGCGGCGAAACCCTGGAGCTCGCTGAACTCCGCCACGAGGATCGCACCCTGGTCCGACTTCGCGAGCGCCGCGGCCCCGGTCGCGGCCTCGACATCCATAGGGTCGGCTCCCACGGCATCCCCGAGGTCCGCCACGCCGGCAATGAGTCGGTCCCGCTTATCGGCCAGTGTTCCCAGGCGGGCGTGGAAGACGATCGCCCCAAGGCGGGCGTCCAACTCGTCCAGGCCCGCGGCGACGTCCCGCTCGTACGAGAAGGCGGCATCCTGGAGGCGCGCGTCCAGCACGTCCTCGTTGCCGCGGGCAATGATCTCCGCCGCACCCGGATCCCCATTGGATACCGCGAGGAACGCGGGCATGAGGTTCCCACCGGAATCGTGCAGCGGCATGTATCGCTGGTGGCTCTGCATCGCGGTGACGAGCACCCTCTCGGGCAGCGCCAGGTGCTGCTCTGCGATGCGCCCGGTGATGACGCTCGGCCACTCGACCAGGTGCACAACCTCCTCGATCTTCCCGGCGGGGTCGCTCCAGGTGCCGCCCGCCGCGGCCGCGGCGGCGTCAAGGCCCTCGAGGATCGCCTCGCGTCGCTCACCGTGGTCCGCGATCACGAATGACGAGCGCAACCGTGCGCGGTACGCATCGGCGGAGGAAATCTCCACCGGCCCGCCGAGGAACCTGTGCCCCCGGCTCCATGCGCCGGCGGGCACGCCGGCCACCTCGAACGTCATCGCCCGGTCCCCCACCACGGCCGTGATCCAGCGCACCGGTCGCGAGAATCGCAGGCCCGTGCCATCCCCCCACCGCATGGTCTTCCCGAAACGCAGGCCCTCCAGCACCCGCCGCGCGATGTCCGGCATCAGGTCGTCAAGCGGGGCATCGTCGGCTGCGAGGTCCACCCAGACGAACTCCCGCCCGCTGGAGGGGTCCTCGCGCACCACCAGGTCGGACACCTCCACGCCCTGGCCGCGGGCGAATCCCGCGGCCGCCTTCGTGGGGACGCCATCCTCGCCGAATGCCGCCTGCACCGCCGGCCCGCGGACCGCCCGCGCCTCTCCCCCCTGCCGGGCGGCCACGCCCTCGCAGGAGACCGCGATACGGCGCGGGGCCACCCACGCGCACGGCTCCCCCGAGGCGTGCAGGTGCAGGTCGGCCAGGGCGGCGGCCAGCAGGCCGGGCGCCTGCGCGATGGCCTCACGGCAGGCGCTCGACGGAAGCTCCTCGCAGCCGATCTCGATCAGCAGGTCAGGCACCGGCGGGCTCCGCATCGGATGGCGACGACGTCGACGCAAGCCAGTCCTCCGCGCATCGCGCGGCGAGGGCGCGGACGCGCCATATATAGGCCCCGCGTTCGGTGACGCTGATCACCCCTCGGGCGTCCAGCAGGTTGAAGGCATGCGAGCACTTGAGCACCTGGTCGTATGCCGGAAGCACCAACCCGGCATCCAGGCATCGCAGGCATTCGCGCTCATGATCGTCGAAGTGCCGGAACAGGGTGTCCACGTCGGCCACCTCGAAGTTGAACGCACTCCACTGCCGCTCGTTGTCGCGGTAGACATCGCCGTACGTGACGCCCGGGGCCCACTCGAGGTCGTAGACGGAGCGCACCCCCTGCAGGTACATCGCGATCCGCTCGAGCCCGTACGTCAACTCGACCGGGATCGGCGCAAGGTCGATGCCCCCCGCCTGCTGGAAGTACGTGAACTGGGTGATCTCCATGCCGTCCAGCCACACCTCCCAGCCGAGGCCCCACGCGCCCAGCGTGGGCCCCTCCCAGTCGTCCTCGACGAACCGCACGTCGTGCACCGCGGGGTCGAGCCCGAGCGCGGTGAGCGAGCCGAGGTAGAGATCCTGCACGTCCTCCGGCGAGGGCTTCAGGATCACCTGGTACTGGAAGTAGTGCTGCAGGCGGAAAGGGTTCTCGCCATACCGCCCGTCGGTCGGGCGGATGGAAGGCTCCACATAGGCCACCCGCCAGGGGTCGGGCCCGAGGCTGCGAAGCAGCGTGGCGGGATTGAAGGTGCCCGCGCCCACTTCGGTGTGGTACGGGTGCATGAGGGAGCAGCCGCGCGACGCCCAGTATGCGTGCAGGTCGAGGATGATCTGCTGGAAGGACGGGGCAGGCGCTGACACGGGGGCGCAGCATAGCCGCCGCGTCCGGCTGGGGCGTCTAGGGTCAGGACGCACCCCACGCATGCCCCGTCGCCCCACATCACCCGTGCTGACCGCCGCCCTCCTCGTCGGGGTCCTCTCGGCCTCCGTGGCCCTCGGATGGACCGTTGCCCGGCACACGTCGGGAGTCGCCACCAGCGATGAGCGGGCGGCCCGCGGCGACCCGGCGGAGCCCGCCTACGTCCCGGAGCCCCCGGAGGCCCGTCGGGCGGGACGCGCACGTCCGACACAGACCGTGCCCGCACCCGTGGCACCGATTCCATTCGGCCGTCCGGACGTGGACACGCCACCCGTCGCCGAGCCATCAGGGGCCGAAGGCGTGACGCCCGGTCGCACCATCCCGGCCGTCCCCGCGCCTCCCGCGGCAACCGCCACGACGGCCCCCCAGGCACCGGAACCCCCTGCCACGCCCGCCGACCCGTCCGAGCCCGCGCTCGAGCCATACGACCCGCCGCCCGCGATCGGCATCGCCGCCGAGGCGCTCCCGCCGGACGGCGCGGCATGGTCGGTGATCACGGGGGCCCGGCGCGCCGCAGCGCCGGGCTCGCAGGAGCGCATCGACCTCGACTGGTTGGTGCAGTTCGCCCGCGAGGCCGCCGCCCCGGGCCGGCCGGAGGGCCGGAGGGCCACCGCGCGACGCGCCCTGCGCGTGAATGCCTGGTGGTACGCCACGCGTGAAGCGCCCGGCGCACGTGTGATCGCCCGCGACCCCGAGGGCGTCATCCTCACCTACCGCCGCGGGCACGGGTTCATGGTGAATCCCGTCGCCACCATGGGGCGTTGGCGTGACCTGAACACCGCCTGGACTCCCGCTCAACTGGCCGACGCGATGCTGCCGATGATCGTGGAACGCGGGCACCCGGGCGGGGCGTGGGGAGCCCTCGAGTACTTCGATGTGCCCGGCGACCCGAGTGCCATCCGCCCAGGGGTGTCGGCCATGGCCCAGTCCCGCGGCGCCGCGCTGTTCGCCCGCGCGTGGCGGACCACGGGGGATCCGCGCTATCGGCAGGCGGCCGGTCGGCTGCTGCGGGCATTCGCGGTGCCGGTGGACGACGGCGGGGTGCGGTCGGAGGTCCCGGACCCGGCCGGCGGGGCCCCCGGCACGTGGTACCCCGAGCGCGCGTACCCCGGGAGCGCGCCGTGGACCGGCGGTGCGCTGAACGGCTTCATGGTGACCCTGATCGAACTGCGCCGCACCGCGTCAGGCCTCGCCGACACCCCGACGGGGACGCCCGGCGTCGTCGCCACCGCCGCGGGGGCCCCCGCTGACGGGATCGACGAACCCGGGGCGGGTGCCGACGACCCCGGGGCCGCCCTCGCCCGCGCGCTGGCCGATGATGGCGCCGTATCGCTCCGGCGGTTCCTCCCCCACCATGACAGCGGTTCGTGGTCCTACTACGGGCTGCTCACGCCCGGGAGACCGTGGCGCTCATACATGGCCGACCTCAACTACCACTGCTACCACGTGGCCCTCCTGCGCGACCTGCATCCGCTGTATCCCGACGCCGGCTTCGCAGGCGTCTCGGAGCGCTGGCAGGCCTACGTCGATGCGCGCGGTGCCCAGTGCCCGGCACGGTAGGCCCGCCGCGCGTGGTCTACCCTGTGCCGGTCCACGAACAGGAGCACCCATGCCTGAGTTGCCGCCACCCGCAGACCCGTCGAAGTCCTACACGGCCGTGTTCGACACGACCGCCGGCGAGATCCGCTGCGATCTGTTCGCCGCGGAGTCGCCCCAGACCGTCGGCAACTTCGTCGGCCTCGCGGAGCAGGGCTACTACGACGGCCTGATCTTCCACCGGGTCATCCCGGACTTCATGATCCAGGGCGGCTGCCCGCAGGGCATCGGGACCGGCGGCCCCGGCTACAACTTCGCCGACGAGATCAACAACCACCCGCTTGTGCGGGGCAGCCTTGCCATGGCAAATGCCGGCCCCAACACCAACGGGTCCCAGTTCTTCATCGTCACGGCTGAGGCCACGCCATGGCTCGACGGCAATCACACGAACTTCGGCCGGGTCGCGGCGGGACAGGATGTCGTGAATGCCATCGGCACCACCGCCACGGGCGCGAACGACCGCCCGGTGGACGAGCAGCGGATCAACACGGTCACGATCGAGGTCGCCTAGCACGATTTCCGGGCGCGCGCCATCTTTCGCGCAGACCCCAATCGCATCTAGGATGCCCGACGACCCGACCCCCATCGGAGACCGATGACGACTTCACTCACGCAATTGGCGGAGCTCATCGACCACGGTGAGTTCCGGACCCTGCTGCAGCGGGGGCAGGAGGTGGGCTTCCTCTCGATCGAGGACGTCGCCGACATGCTCGACCTGCTCAGCGTGGACGCCGGGCTGGCCGAGGACATCTACCAGCAGCTCGACGAGGCTGGTATCGAGCTGCTCGAGCCGGCCGAGGCCGCGTCCCGCATGGCGGAGATCGCCGAGCAGGCCGATCGCCCACGACGCCAGGCCGCGGTGGAGCAGACCACCGACGCCCTGCAGCTGTTCCTTAAGGACATCGGCCGCGTGCCGCTGCTCACCGCGGCGCAGGAGGTTGATCTGGCGAAGCGGATCGAGTCCGGCGACCAGACCGCGAAGACGCAGATGGTGGAAGCCAACCTCCGCCTCGTGGTGTCCATCGCCAAGGGCTACCGGGGCCGCGGCCTGCCGTTCCTGGACCTGATCCAGGAGGGCACCCTTGGCCTGGTGCGCGCGGTGGAGAAGTTCGACTGGCGCCGTGGCTTCAAGTTCTCCACCTACGCCACATGGTGGATCCGGCAGGCCGTCACGCGCGCCCTGGCCGACAAGGGCCGTACCATCCGCATCCCGGTCCACGTGGTGGAGAAGCTGAACCAGATCAGCCGCGCGGAGCGCACGCTCGTCGGTCAGCTCGGGCGCGAGCCCACCGCCGAGGAGATCGGCGCCGTTGCCGGCCTTCCGGCCTCGGAGGTCGAGGACATCCTGCGCAGCGCCCAGCCGATCGTCTCGCTGGAGAAGCCGGTGGGCGAGGACGAGGAGTCCGAGTTCGGCCGCTTCCTCGCGGACGAGACGAGTATCGCCCCGGAGGTTGCCGCCGAGCAGGCGCTGCGCGACGAGGCGCTCCGCGACGTTCTCGACCAGCTCTCCTACCGGGAGCGCCGGGTGCTCGAGCTGCGCTACGGCCTCGGGGGCGAGAAGCCCCGCACGCTCGACGAGCTCGGCCGTATGTTCAACGTCACGCGCGAGCGGATCCGGCAGGTGGAGCACCAGTCGCTGCAGAAGCTCGCGAGCATGGCGGAGGCCAACCGGCTCTCGTAGGGCCCGTCAGGCGGGTCGGATCAGTTCAGCAGGGGATCGTCGGGCGCCATCGCCATGAGGCGGTATGAGGCTCCCGCGCGTGTGAGGGCCTCGCGCCAGAGGTCCTCCGGCTGCGCGGTGAATACATCCGCGACGTCGGGCTCGACGTCGATCCAGGCGTCCTGCCGGATCTCCGACTCGAGTTGGCCGCCCCCCCATCCGGCGTAGCCGCCGAAGGCGCGCGCGCTGCGCATGCCGGGCAAGAGCCCGCCCTCGATGGATTCCGGATCGAGGATTCCCACCGAGCCGAAGGTGATGCCACCCGCCACCTCGGTGTCCTCGAAGTCCGCCAGCACGATGACCGTGCCGGGCTGGACTGGACCACCGCGGAACACCGGCGCGCCGTCCGGGACCACTGTCGAGAGCGGCTCCGGCAGTGCCTCGGCGGCCCGCACCTCCATCGGCTGGTTCAGCACGATGCCAAGGGCGCCCTCCTCGGCGTGCTCGAGCACCAGCACCACCGCACGGCGGAAGTTCGGGTCGTCATCCAGATGCGGAGCCGCCACCAGCAGGCGGCCCCTCCGCCAGCGGGGTGCACTCATGGCGCCAGCCCGCGGCGCTCCGTGCGCGCCCTACTGCAGCGCAGCGCGGCGACGACGGCCCTGCAGGGTGTTCCAGATGCCCCCGCCGATGATCAGCGCCAGGCCGACGACGATCCCGAACCAGAACACGCCATAGTGCTGCCACAGAACCCGGCCCACGTCCTCGAAGGCGAAGCCGATCTGGAACCACACGAGCCCGACGACGATGAGGACTGCCCCGAGGGTGAACGGCCATACCACCGGCAGGCCGGAATCATCCTTGTCGTCATGCGCCATTCGTCGTCCTCCGGGCGGATTTCCTGCGATTCGACGTCACGATACCAGCGCGCACGGCGCGGCACCGGCCCGCGCAGGGGCGAAGGGCCCGGTCAGACGGGCGGATCGTCCCCCGACGACAGTGCACGCGCCACACGCCGCTCGCGCGCGTCCACCGCGAAACGCCCGCCCGCCGATCGGTAGAGGCGCGCCGGGCGCCCGCGCCCCTCGGCACGGAGCTCCCCCGATTCCTCGACCACCCCGGCGCGCAGGACATCGCGGCGGAAGTTCCGGGCATCCAGCCGCCGGTCGAGCAGCACTTCGTACACGGCCTGCATCTCGCCCAGCGTGAAGAGGTCCGGCAGGAGGTTGACGGCAACCGGGGCGTAGGACGTCTTCGCACGCAGGCGCTGCAGCCCGTAGGCCACCACCTGCTCCTGGCCCTCCGCGATGGACGGCAGGTCGTCATGCGCGAACCACCGCACCTCCGCCACGTCCGGTCCGGGCGCGATGGGGTGGCGTCCCGCGTCGATCAGCGCCAGGTACGCGACCACCACCTCCTCCCCGCCGCGGTCGAAGGTGTAGAGCTGCTCCATCGCGATGCCGCGGACCCCCGAGGTGTCCTCCACGGCGCGGCCGGCGGCGGCCCCGAGCGCATCGGCCCCCCCGGGACCGGTGGCCGGAAGCGTCCAGGTACCACCGCCGACCCGGCCGAGCAGCACCTCGAGGCCCCCATCGCGCACCGTGAACACCGCCACCTCGATACGCACCCTCATGCGCGCTGCCGCTCCTCGCGCTCAGCCATGCCCTGCAGGCCGAGGAGGTTGTTGTCCAACCAGTTGAAGGCGGTCCAGCGCAGGAGCGCGTCGGGGGTCCGCAGCGCCTCGGCGGGGGGCCACGCGGCGTCCACGGCCACCTGCAGCGCCCCGGGGTCGCCCGGCGCCTCACGATGGGCCCGGCGGGCCGCGTCGCCCATCGCAGCCTGCGCGCGGCGGCCGAGGTCGATGGCCTCCGCCGGATCTGCGACCGGCCCGAAATGGCTCACGTACAGGCGCGCGGGCCGGAGTCCCTCCAGCACATCGAGGCTCGCGAGCGCGGCATCCACGTCATACTCGGGCGGCGGGATGCTCGGGTACATCTCGCCCCCGCCCAGTTGCACGCCCACCGCATCCCCGGCGAAGACGATGCCCTCCGCCTCGTCCAGGAGGGACATGTGGTGCCGGGCGTGCCCCGGCGTCCACACCACCCGCAGCGCACGCCCCGGTGAGATCGCCACGAGATCACCGTCCGCCGCCTCCCGGATGCGCTCCGCCGGGATGGCGGCGAGGCCGCCGATGGCCGGCGAGAGGCGGCCGAACAGGGCATGCGTGCCCGCCACCAGGCGGGCCGGGTCCACGAGATGGGGCGCGCCCCGCGGGTGGACCACCACGGTCGCCCGCGGGAATGCCCGCGCGAGGTCGCCGGCCGCCCCGCAGTGATCGAGGTGCACGTGCGTCAGCACGATCCAGGCCAGATCGTCCGGGGCGATGCCCGCCGCCGCCAGCGCGTCCACGACCGTCACGGCGCTGGTCTGCGTACCGCAATCGATGACCGCCGGCTGATCCCCGGGAACCACGTGCACGCCCGTCATGCCGGTGATTCCGGCCAGCAGGGTGTCGAACTGGATGATGCCGCCGGGGTGCCGGTCCATGCACGCGAGTCTCGCATACGCTTCGGGCATGGCGAACGACAGGGAAGCCGCATGGGCGGCCGCCGGCAGTGCGTGCGCGGCGCTGGTGCAGGACGGGATGCGGGTCGGGCTCGGCACCGGGAGGGCCGCGACGGCCGGAATCCGCGCGCTCGGGCAACGCATCGATGACGAGGGCCTGCGGGTGACGGGCGTGCCCACCTCCGAGGCGAGTGCACTGGTGGCCGCGGACGTGGGCATCCCGCTGGGCGACGCCGGGGTGCCGCTCGACCTGGCCTTCGACGGCGCGGATGCCGTGGACCCGGCGGGCCTCTGCGTGAAGGGTGCGGGCGGCGCGATGGTCCGCGAGCGCGTGCTGGCGCATGCCGCGGCCCGGTTCGTGGTGCTGGTGGATGCACCCAAGATCGTCGCGACCCTGGACGACTGGGGCGTCCTCCCGATCGCCGTCGTGCCGTTCGCCGCGGCGGATGTCATGCGGGAACTGGACGATCTCGCCCCGGATCGACGCGAGCGGGACAGTGATGATGCGATGGCGCTGGTGGACCTGCATGTTCCCGGGGGAGCGGACTGGCCCGCCGTGGCGGAGCGCGTGCGCGCCCTTCCCGGCGTGCTCGACCATGGACTGTTCCGGCTGGTGCTCGGTGACGTGCTGATCGGACACCCCGACGGAACGGTGACCACCGCCGGGTGAGCATCCGCGCGCGTACAGCGGCCGCCGTGGCGCGGGCGACCGGGCGTGCCTCCCGGGCGCTCGGCCGGGGCGGAGGCACCGCCGTTCCCGGTCACGTGCTCCTCCGGCTCGATCCGAACGGAATCGAGCACCTGTCCACCCGGATCGGTGGCGGCTCCATCCTCGTCTCGGCCACCAACGGCAAGACCACGACCACGCGGCTCCTGGCGGGGGCGCTGCGCACCGGGGGCGCTCCGGTGGTCACCAACGCCGCCGGCGCGAATCTCCTGAGTGGCGTGGCGACCACGCTCGCGGAGTCGGCGGGCAACCTCGGCGGGGCCACCCGGGGCGTCTTCGAGGTGGACGAGGCGGCGCTGCCCGAGGTCGCCGCCCGCATCCACCCCCGTGCCATTCTGCTGATGAATCTGTTCCGCGACCAACTTGACCGCCACGGCGAACTCGAGGCAATTGCCGCGCGTTGGCAGGACATGATCGGCACGCTGCCGGCGACCACGCGACTGGTGCTATGCGCGGACGATCCGCTGGTGGCATCCCTTGCCCCAGCAGGCGCTGACGTGACGTGGTTCGGCATCGATGACCCCGAGGCGGCAGCGCCTGCCCTCCCCCATGCCTCGGACTCGACCCGGTGCCGTACATGCGGGGAGCCCCTGGCGTACGCCGCGGTGTGGGTGGGACACATCGGTGCGTGGTCGTGCCCCGCGTGCGGGCTGCAGCGCCCCCGCCCGGCGGTCCGGGTGCTGCACGCAGGACTCCGGGGCACGGCGGGCTCGCGGCCCGTCATCGAGACACCGGCGGGCCGCGTGACCCTCGAACTCGCGCTGCCGGGTCTGCACAACGTGCTGAACGCGGCCGGCGCGCTTGCCGGTGCCATTGCGATGGGGACCCCCGGGGAGGCCGCCGCGGAGGCCATCTGCCGGGTTCCCGCGGCATTCGGCCGGGCCGAGCGGGTGGCGGTGGGTGACAGGGACGTCGTGCTGATGCTGGCCAAGAACCCCGCGGGGGCGAACGAGAACGTGCGCACCCTGCTGCTCGACACCGACGAGCATGACCTGCTCGTGGCGCTGAACGACCGCATCGCTGACGGGCGGGATGTCTCGTGGATCTGGGACGTCGACTGGGAACCCCTGCTGCCACGCGTCCGGCGCCTCACCGCCACGGGCGAACGGGCGCATGACCTCGCATTGCGCTTCCGCTACGCGGGGATGCCGCTTGAGCGCATCCACGTGCAGGAGGATCCCGGCCGGGCTCTCGATGCCGCCCTCGCAGCGGTGGCCCCCGGCGGCACGCTGCAGGTACTTCCCACGTACACCGCGATGCACCAGATCCGCGCGGACCTCGTCGCCAGGGGCGCTGCCAGCGACTTCTGGGAGGCCGGCTGAGATGGAGGGCACGGTCATCACACCGGCCCGCGGCTTCATGGCCGAGCACGGCCACTACCACGACGACGACGGCTTCTGGGAGGCGCACGCCGACCGGCTCGGGGGCCCGGTGTGCGACGTGGGGGCGGCCGCGGGGCGGATCACCTTGCGGGTGGCCGCCCGGGGCCACGATGTGTGGGCCGTCGACACCGACCCCGAAATGCTCGAGGTGCTGCGCGAACGGGCGGCCGGGGCCGGCATTGCGGACCGCGTGCACGGGGTCCGGGGGTCCATGACGGGCCCGCTTCCGGTGCGCGGCGCCGGGCTGGTGATGATCCCGATGAACAGCCTGCAGCTGATGCGCTCGGGAGAGGATCGGCGTGCATGCTTCGCGGCGGCCCGCGATGCGCTTCGCCCCGGGGGCGAGATGATCTTCGACCTCGCCATGCCGCACTTCCCGGTGATCGGGGACCTCATCGGGGTGCTCCTGGACACCGGCCATTCCGTGGATCCGGACACCCGCGACCTGCTGATGCACCAGGCGGTCTTCGAACGCGTCAACCCCGCATGCGGCGAGGCCGACATGCGGATCATCATCGAGCGGATCCACGCGGATGGCACCCGGACACGCGTCGAACGTCCGCATCACCTGCATCTGTACGAGCCCGACGAGATCCCGGCGCTGGCATCGGATGCCGGCCTCGAGGTGGTCTGCTGCAGGGCGGGCTTCCGTGACGAGCCCCTGGTCCCGGACGCCGAGCGTCACGTCTGGCGCCTTCGGAGGCCCGACGCATGAGCGCGCCGGACGATGAGGTGCGCCTGTGCCACCTGTATCCGCGCGAGCTGAACATCTATGCCGACCGGGGCAACATCGCGGTGCTGCGGATGCGCCTTGCGTGGCGCGGCATGCGCCTGCTGGTGGAGGAGGCGGGAGTGGGTGACCCGGTGGCCCCCGGTCGCCATGACCTCTACTACCTGGGCGGTGGCCAGGACCGCGACCAGGCGATCGTGGCCGAGGACATGGCACGCGGCAAGGGCCGGGCAATCGTCTCCGCCGTGGAGGACGGGGCCGCCCTGCTGGCGGTGTGCGGTGGCTACCAGCTCGCAGGGCACCGCTACGTGGGCGTGGACGGCGTGGTGATGCCGGGCATCGGGCTGCTGGATGCGGAGACCACCGCCGGGGACGACCGGCTCATCGGTGACGTCCTGGTGGAGGCCACCCTAGACGGCGTCTCACGCGAGGTGGCCGGATTCGAGAACCACGCGGGGCGGACGCACCTCGGTGCGGGTGCCACGGCCTTCGGGCGGGTGCTCGCCGGATTCGGAAACGACGGCCGCAGCGGCACGGAGGGAGTCACCTACCGGCGCGCCATCGGCACGTACCTCCACGGACCGCTTCTTCCCCGCAACCCGTGGGTGGCCGACACGCTGCTCGCGTGGGCCCTGGCCCATCGCACGGGCGAGCGCGTGACCCTGCCACCGCTCGATGACGCCCTTGAGGACGCGGCTCGTGCGGTCGCGGCCGGTCGCGCCCGGGGCGGACGGCAGGAACGGCTGATCGGCCGGCGCGCCTAGCGCCCCGTCGAGCCGAAGCCCCCCTCACCACGGCCATCCGTACCCGGCAGGCGATCGGCCTCCACCGCCTCCCCCATCGCCACGGGCACGATCACCAATTGTGCCACCCGATCACCGGGATGGATCACCACCGGCGCATCCCCGAGGTTCACGAGGATCACGCGGAGCTCTCCGCGATAGCCGCTGTCGATGAGCCCGGGCGCGTTCGCGACGGTCAGGCCGTCCCGGAGGGCGCGACCCGATCGGGGCACGACCAGCCCCGCCATGCCGCCGGGGACGGCCACCGCCAGCCCGGTGCCCACGGCGCACCGCGCCCCCGGGGCGATATCGGCTTGCTCCACGGATACCAGGTCGAGCCCCGCATCACCCGGATGGGCGCGCTGCGGGATGACCGCCTCCGGCGCCAGGCGCCGGAACGGGATGTCAGGCGCCGACGAGACGGGAGATGCGCTCCGCCGCTTCGATCAGGCGGTCATCCGGCACCGTGAGGCTCATCCGCACGAATCCCTCGCCGCTGGGCCCGTATGCC
>Ga0055584_100001724_pt1 | contig 21472 bp, 23 predicted proteins | sample OSDHelmetaG_FD_58716 | JGI IMG/M metagenome (GOLD analysis project Ga0055584, IMG submission 58716) | Pelagic marine sediment microbial communities from the LTER site Helgoland, North Sea, for post-phytoplankton bloom and carbon turnover... | ecosystem: Environmental > Aquatic > Marine >...
GATCGCCACGTGCGGCTCAATCGTTCCAGTCTGGTCGATCAGTGCCCCAAAATAGGCGAGCTTCACAGAATGGCCGAAGACCTGGCAGACGCCTTTGGTGGCGACTATCTCGCGGCGGTCGAGTTTGCTATTGAGAAAGAACTGGTCGAGCACCGGTCCGGCAACGCCGGTGGTCAACATCAAGGCCATCGCGATAAAGCCAAACAGAGCACAATGGCTGAGCCTGTCGGGCGTCGGCAAGAAGGAAACACTCGGGAATCATCTTGCCGATGAAGGGCACAACGCCGAGGAGTAGCAGCGCGACGGCGACGCTCGGGACATACTGATAGAAATTCCAGATGAACAGTACGACCAGGCAGCCGCCGGCATAGGCAACGGCAACTGGCCAGCGGATATAGCGCCACCACAAGGCCGCCCGCCAGATATTGGAGGCAATCTGGGTGATCGCATGCAGGGCCATCGCCGCGGGGACCGGCATGATGAACAGCAGCACGCCGATCAGTACCAGCCCGCCCGCCATACCAAACAGTCCCGACAGGAACGAGGTGTCGATCATAACGGTGAAAATTACGGCGAGCAGGGTGAGTGACATTTCAATCCTCCACCATCTTTATGCGGCGTTTTGGAGTCGAAAAACAAACTGGTTTATTTTGCCCTTAGCATTAAATAAACTAATACTAACGACCCGAAAAATTCCATTTCTAAATGCTGCCCGTGCCTTCGAGGCAGCGGCGCGGCAGGGCAGTATCAAGGATGCGGCGAGAGACTTGAATATCACGCCGGCGGCTGTCAGTCGGGTGGTCAAACTGCTCGAGCAACGTCTCGGGGTGAAGCTGTTTCAGCGGACGGCCAACCGGTTGGTGCTGACACCAGCGGGCAAAGCCTATCAGGCGGGCTTGACCCAGATCTTCGACGCGCTCTCCAATCTGACAGAGCAGGTCACCTCATTATCCAAACGACAGGTGCTGACTGTGGGCGTCGGTCCGAGTTTTGCGACCAAGTGGTTGATTCCACGACTCGGTGATTTCCAAAAGGCGGCGCCAGAAGTTGATGTTCACATTGCCACCGGCGGCGTGGCGGCGCCGTTCAGTGATGACTGGACCTGCGGGATCACGCTTGGTGACGGCAGTTGGCCGGATTTAACAACCGAGGCTATTGTCGCCGCGGATCTCACACCGGTGTGTTCGCCTGCTATCGGCAAAAAGCTCAAAAGCGCCGTTGGTTTGAAGAAGGCGACCTTGTTGCGGGTATCTCATTCTCCCGATGACTGGGAACTTTGGTTGAAGGCGGCGGGTATTACGGGAGCAACGGCGAACGGCCCGGAGTTTGATTTTTACGGGCAGGCACAACAGGCGGCAGTGGACGGGCTGGGCATTGCAATGGGGATCCGGCCCTATATTGATGATGATCTTGCGGCGGGCAGGCTGGTGGCGCCGTTTGATGTTTCTGTTCCCAAAGGCGTGCAGTGGCACTTGCTTTATAAGCCACACCGAGCCGAAGAGCCGGCCTTTCAGGCGTTTCGGGACTGGCTTGTTGGTCTGAGCTAGGCTGCGTTTTCGGCGGCAAAAGCGTCGAAATTGGCCAAGGCGATAGCCTTTTGATCGTCATCCATGAACGAGCCTAAATAAGCGTTTCGTCCGAGTTGACAAATTTCCTCGAGGGACATGTTTAGGGCTTGCTGTACGGCGAGAAAATTCTCCGAGATATAGCCCCCGAAATAGGCCGGGTCGTCTGAGTTAATAGTTGCGAGCAACCCCGCCTGCAGCGTGAGCCGGACCGGGTGTTGCGCCAGGTCATCAACAACGCGCAGCCGCAAGTTGGAAAGCGGACACATGGTGAGCGGGATTTGTGCCGCCGATAACCGGTCAGTCAGGGCAGAGTCATCGAGGACGGCATTGCCGTGATCAATCCGGGAAATTTCTAACAAATCCACCGCATCCGCGACGTTGGCAGCAGATCCTTCTTCACCGGCGTGGGCGACGGCAATAAAGCCGGCTTCCCGAGCGGCCTTGAAAACGCGCATGAATTTGGGCGGTGGGTGATCCTTCTCCGATGAATCCAGCCCGACACCGAAGATACGATCCTTGTGGGGCAGGGCGGCTTCCAGAGTCTCGAATGCGTCTTCCTCCGATAGGTGACGCAGAAAGCACATAATCAGTTTCGAGCTAATACCAAGCGCGCGTTCCGCTTCATCGAGAGCGGAGGTAATCCCGTCTAGAGCGGATTCGAAGGCTAATCCGCGTGAGGTGTGACCCTGCGGGTCAAAGAAAATTTCCACATGGGTAACGTTCTGGGTGAAGCAGCGGGTGAGATAGGCGTTGGTCAGGGCATAGAAATCAAACGGAGTCTGTAACACTTCCATGCCCTGGTAGTAGAGATCGAGGAAATCCTGCAGTGAGGTGAAATTATAGGCCGCGTGTACGTCTTCGACCGACGCATAAGGCAGGGAGACGTTGTTCCGCTCAGCGAGGCTGATCATCATATCTGGCTCAAGCGTGCCTTCGATATGGAGGTGCAGCTCTGCCTTCGGCATGTTGGCGATGAAACCCGTAATATCCATGATCCAACTCTATGCCAGAATCGTTGGAAATTGATGAATTTCTATCACGCGTTGTAAAAAAGTGACGCGTCGCCGGGTTTTGGCGGGGAGGTCAGGGAGACGACGCGTCAGGTTACGGTCAGAAGAAAGGTGTTATTGGCAGAACCAGGCTATTTTTTTGCCTTACTGATCGCCGTCATTCCGGCATTGAGTTGCTGCGTGCAGCCCGGCATGTTTTTCTGGGCCCGTAGCTTCATTGCCAGCTCATAGCGCGATCGAGCAGATGCCACCAATTGTGGATTGGCTTTACTGTCTTTGGCGCGAGTGATCTCTCCAAGCAACGCGTTAAAACCGCTGCTGTCAAAGGTGACAGTCTGGTTGGCGGCCCCGACAGGGCCCCCACCGGTGATAAAGGCGGCGGTGGCGAACGCGAGAAAAATCGATCTGGATTGTAACATGTGTCGTCTCCTTACTGGGTGCACTCATGAACAAGTTGGAGATAGGGCGTACGCCGTTGGTCTTTGCCGGGGGGACGGAATTGTTTCAAAAATGCCTGATCTTTGCCACAGACGAGGATAAAACGTCGGCACAATAGCTTGACAGCTGTCATGTCGTCGGCACGTTGCCTTGCCATTGAACGGGGCTGACTTTTTCGGTGAAGGCGCTGAACATCAAATTGAAGCTAACGCTGATGCGCAATTGATTAGAGGGGTTTGGCTTTACGGAATGAACGAGCCATGCCGGAAATAACAGGAGCATTCCTGGCTCGACATTTAGAATGGTATATCCAGAATTTTCTCCGGTCGATTTGTGAACTCGAGGCGAAATTAATTTCGGTTGGGCCCGTGGGTCTTCGAAAGTAATTGACCCTGAATTTTCGGGTGTGTCGACATAATAGACACCACCAAGATAATTGTTCGGGTGAGTATGTGGTTGAGTAACCCCGCCTTTGGTGTTGATGTTAGCCCAGCAACTGGTGATCTCGATTCCCTCTTCCGCGACCTGCATAAAGTCAATTACGCCTTTGGCTGCCGTCATAAGAACCTGATTGAATTCCTGAAATTCGTTTAGCGTGTGAAGGTTTTGCTCGGTCTGATGTCTGAAGTTCTCCAACTTATCTGCGCCAGGGGTTAGTAATGAGAGTAATTTGGTACGGATGGTATGGTTTATCCGGGTGGTGTCTTCAGGTGTAAGGCGATGCATCCAAACAAAAGTTGGAAATAGCGGTATAGCCTGATTTTCAGCGAACATTTTGTCCCTAACTCCCTAGGTCGGTCCTAGAGAGATACTACGTTGGACAATGCCGGTATATCAATTGGAAGAAAGCTACCGGGACTCTATTTACGCGCGTTCTGAATGGCTTTAAGGCCGGCATTGAGCTGAGCTGCACAGGCATCGGCGTTCTTCTTGCGACGTAATCGGCGGGCTTTGCGATAATGGTTTTTAGCCGAATTGATCGCGGCGGGAGCGAGATCGGTAATGCGGGCGGTTCGCATCTCGGCATTGAGGGCGCTAAAGCCGCTATCGTTACATTGAACGCCCCGGGCGAGAGTTTTGGTTTTTGTTGCCTGTGCTTCATGGGCGTTCTTAAGGGTTCGCAATCCAGTGGCAATCTGTCGTGCACAACTCTCCGCCTTGTTCTGTGCCAATATTTTTTTGGATATCAGATAGCGAGATTGCACAGAACGGATTATCGCGTGGTCGAGTTTTGCCTTGCGGCCGATAGCGATGGCATCAGACAAACGTTTGAGATTTGCCGCATCGCATCGAATGCCGACCGTTGAGGCCGAAGATTTTCCATCGGCAGCCCGCCGAAGGTCGGTGTATGCGTTACGGAGCAATCCCTGGCATTCCGCACCACGAGCCCGCATCCGCCAGCGCCGAGCGCGTTCATATCGTTTCTGGGCGGCGTCAATCAAAGCCGGGGAAAGACCGGCCTTCTTTGCTTTTTCAATTTCGGCGGCCAGCACCGCAAAGCCATTATTCTGGCAATAGATTGGTTTTTGTTTCTGCGCCTGTGCCGCTCCCGACGTGAAGGTCGCGCAGGTCAAAACACAGAGCAAACCGGTAAATAGGTTAAAGCCAGTTTTCATATTCCGATTTGTAACAGTCTTTAGGGATAATTGCCTGCCAAATGCGCGTTTATACGAAGAGGGACACCCGCAGCCGGGTGCCCCTGATCATTTTTAGAGCCGGGCATTCTTTCCGGTTTTGGCTTTGATGGCCTGTTTGATGAGATCAGTGCTTCGACTGATATGTTTGCTGCAGCTCGCGACCCGCTTCCTTCTTTCCGCCCTGAGCTGAAGAGACTTTTGGGCGCTGCTTAGGTGTCTCTTTGCCGAGGCGAAGTTCTTGTTTGCTGAAGCGATGTTCTGCGCGGAACCCCCCCCACACGTCTGGCGTAGCCTATGTACTCTCCGAGAACGGCAAGGGGATCTTTGGTGCAATGACCTGTCTTGGAATTTTGTATCCGCCCTGCGCGTGCCCTTTTATCAAAAACGTTAGTTATGATGGCATTGCCGGATTTTAGGGAGTGCAGGCAAACCGCCCAATTTCGTGCTGGCATCGCTTTCCGAGCATTTCGGAAATATTTTTTAGCATTCTCGATGACGATCTTGTCGAATTTCTGCTTTTCCAGAGGAATTTAAGATCATCGCTCGTACAGCTCGGACTTATTTTGCCGCGCGCCCTATTTCGGCAGGACTTATAGCCGCGGTTATTCTTTTTCTTTCCGCAAGCTATGACAGCAGCCGTTATTTGCGCCTTTTTCGTCTCCAAGGCTTTGCGGTGGGGCTCCAACGCATCTATTCCGGTTTTTACATTCCAGCCACAAGATCTTCTCTGACCAGACGATGACGCTTTTTTTGCTTTAGTGAGTTTTGCCTCAGCCGAAAACAGGGCTTTGGCCGGGAACATGTATTTATCACCGAGGGTGATGGTTTCCGCCAGGGTTTTCATGTCTTGTTTTGTGCAATATGACGCACTGCCCCGCGTCGGCTTCGCAGGTATTGGGCGAGCGTTTGAAAGAACGCGCTGGCTGCTTTTTATGGCGGCGATGCAAAGAGCAAATTCCTTTTCAGCGAGTGCCCGCTTGGCATTGCTGTATCGATAGCGGGCATAGTCGAGATCCTTCTTCTGGAGCTTCACCGCGCTGCCTTTTTTAATCATGCCTTCGAGAAGTTTGATGTTTTTAACGTCGCATTTTGGATTGGCAGTTGTGGCAATGTTTTTAAGGGGCGGCTGCACAGGGCGCTTGGAACCCTTTGCATAGGCGGATGATGCGATAAGTCCCAGCAACCCAATAGATGCCATTGTGACGGTTCCTGAACGACCTAATCTTGTTATTTGCATCATGGTTTTTCTCGCCTTGCAGTCTTTGTTTTGAAGAAAAGGGGTGCTCGTTGTCGGGCACCCCTGATCGTTGTTCTTAGCGCGTTAGAGTTTTATCTCGCTGCGCGCAAAGCAGTTTTCATAATGGTCCCGCCATTTTTGAGCGCCTGCCCACAGCTCGTCTTATTTCGATTTAGAAACTTTTTCGCCGTGCCGTATTCCCGTTTGGCTGCCTAAATAACTTTTGGGTCAACCTTTTTGCGGGTGCCGGCTTTGATTAACTTTTCCAGATTTACAAGATTTCGTCTGGTGCAGGTTTTTGCGTGGCTGATTGCCAAGGCATTGGCGTCGAGTTTGGAGCCTGGTGTGTTCCCTAGAACGATGTTCATGAGGTTGAGGCCGGTCTTTAACTCTTTACCGCAGACAACAGGCCTGTTCTTTTTGGCGTTTGCCTTGGCAGTGGCGTAGTGGCGCTTTGCGGTGCCGATGGATCTGGGGTTAAGCTTTCGCTTTGTCCCCGTCGAGATCATATTACCAAGCCGTTTGAAATTTCCGGGTACGCAGTGTTTCGCGTTGGCGAGACCACCGGGATTGAATGCACGGCTCAGCAAGGCGTGCCCGCTTCTCAGTGCGACGGTAAAAAGGCGCGGTTCCTCTCGGCCATTGCACGTTTCGCGACGGCGTGGCGGAACTTGGCCGCATTCAGAACTTTGGGGTTTACCTTCTTGGCGGTCGCCCGTTTGATTTGGTTGCCAAAGGCCGCAATGTTTTTTACGTCGCATCGCTGGGCCTGAGATGACGAGGGTTTCTCAAGTCCGCGTTTCTTTGATTGAGCGGAAGCGGGATCAGCCGCGATGCCAGTAATTAAGGCGACGACCGCGGTCGCAGCGACGGATTTTATCAATGTCTGTGTGTTCACGTAGAGTCTCCAATTGGTATTGTTGTTGTAATTTAGAGATACGGTGGGTCTTTCTGAAATTTATGGTCCGCCAGCTCGACGGCCCCACGAATGCGATGGTCACAAATACAGCCCTTACCCCTGCGTTGCGTAACACGTGGAACGATTCCCCGATAACGCCAGCGTTCTTTATGACTCAATTTCGGTGAGATTAAGATGAATAAGCCTGTAGGTTACTGAAATGCCCCTTGATCTCCTTGTCGATGGCAGCGGGTGAACAATCGAATAGCGCACTGATCTCGGTGCTCTGGCATTCGAGCTCATCATAATTCAGCCGGGTGATCGACACGCCCTCGGCTTCGAAGTCGGCCATCTTGCCGTCGATAAAGCGATCATTCGCGTGTCATGTACGAAATTTATCAGGCCGCCTGTTGCAGAATGTCGGCCCCTTCGTATGACAGCCCAGCTTCCTCAATGGCAGCGCGGACACCGGCCAGCTCAGCCTCATTCAGCTTGACCAGCGGCGGACGCACCAAGGCTTTGGGCATCCGTCCCAGCATCACCAAGGCTTCCTTCATGCGGTTATGCATATCGGTGGCGGGCGGGCCGTAGAAACATTGGGCGGTGGGATAGATACGATCATTGATCGCCTGGGCGCGTTTTAGGTCACCCTGCTGTACGGCATCAAACAGCGCGACCTGCAGATCGGCAATCACGCTACCGGAACCTGACAGCAGCCCGTTGGCGCCCATGGTCAGTGAACTCATCAGCCAGGCGCTATTGGTGGTTAATACATTGAAGGGGCGGGACGAAGCTTGCAGCTCACGGATATGGCGCTCATGCATCTGGCCCATATTCCAGTCCTTGATCGCCACCAGATTGGGAATTTCTTCGATCATCCGGTGCAGGGTCTCCATGCGGTAGGCCTGCTCGACCGGATACTGAAAAGCAATCATCGGCAGATCAGTGGCATCGGCGATTGTCTTGAAATGAGCGATCCCCATTTCAGGCTTGAGCTGGCCCTGCATCATCATGATGGGTTGAGGGGGGAATACCAGCAGGCAGGACGCACCGGCGGCTTCCGACCATTTGGCGATGCGCGCGGCTTCGTGGCTGCCATCGGCCCAGACGCCATTGATCAAAGGCAGCCTATCGCCGACTTCTTCGAGCGAGACATCGAGAATACGTTGTTGTTCAGCATCGGAGCAGGCATGGACTTCCGAGGCATGACCGTTGACGGTAACGGCGGTGATCCCGACGACATTGCCAACATGGCTGAGATGGGCGCGGGTCGCGGCCTCATCAATGAAGAAATCATCGTTAAAGGCCAGCAGGGTGGCGGGAATTACCCCGGCGGGCATGAAATCCTTAAAGCGCGGCATCGAAAGCTCCTGCGTCAAAATGTGATGCAGAAGTCATAAGGGAACGGGATGGGAATTTCAAATCTGTATGGGGTTGGCATGGCAATCTCACCTGTCGTCATACCCGAGCTTGACCCGGGTATCCAGAAATCGCGAAAGGACTGGATTGCCGGATCAAGTCCGGCAATGACGCGTAGGCAACGTTTTGACGTTGCTGCGTATGATGCGGCCACCACCCGCACGGTGTTTATAGGGACTCGGATCGTGGTCCGGGGGACGATAGCGACTTGAATTTGTTGTCCTGAAAACTCCCACCGTCATCGTCAATTGGTGGGTTATTACGTTTACATTCTGGCGAGCGCTATACGTGGAACGCTTTATATCGGTGTCACCAACGACTTGGCGCGTCGTGTTTACGAACATCGTACCGGACTGGTCGAAGGATTTACAAAACGGCACGGGGTCAAGTCTCTCGTGCATTTTGAAACGTTAGCAGACCCGGCCTCGGCGATTGAACGGGAAAAGAAACTTAAAAAGTGGCGGCGCGCCAGGAAAATAGAATTAATTGAGCGTGATAATCCTGATTGGGCTGATCTCTACCAAAGCATAACCTGATTTCAACATGGACCCCGGATCGTGGTCTGGGGTGACGAAGAGTAGCTAATTTGTCAGATCCCATATTAATTTGATTTGGGATGGGTTCGATTGACTTGATTGGTTCTATTTTCAACAATTAGTTGAGACACCGTGCAAATGGGAGCGGGGCAAGATCGTGCGTTTAGATCTTTTAAAAAATTTCGTCGGGTGGAGCGTCGTTTGCTTTTTTATTTTGGCGTGCAATTCAAGCGAGCTGCAGGCTACCCAAAAATTACCTGACAGTAAAAAATCATCAATTGATGAAAATGGATTACGAGAGGCAGTCAAAGTCTTTGAAAGCGGTGATTTTCGATGGGGATACAAACTGCTTTTGCCATATTCCAAGGCAGGAAATGCTGAAGCCAAATTTTATGTATCCCATGTTTACCTTCGAGAATTAATTTTTTTCAAAAGCAATGCCAAACAAAACCTAAATTCAACTAAATATAGTGTTTACGCCGACCAAAAGAACTGGTCTGGTTTGTCAATAGATCAAAAGAAAGGTCTTCGATTATTAAATGAATCGGCAGAAGAAGGTTTCGCTATAGCGAAACTTTATTTAGCGACCCTGCACATGGAAAGAGGTCACTTGCCAGTCAATAAAGTGAAAGTGGTAAATTTAATGCATGAGGCAGTGAATCAAGGTGTGGTCCCCGCTTTTCATGCATTAATGCTGATCTACGGTGATAGAGAAATCGTGAAGCAGGATCTCGCAGAGGCCTACAAATGTGGCTATCTTTCGATAAATTGTGCCAACAAAGATTTGGAGCCAGAAGCAAGAAAAACTACTTGGGAGGCCTTTAAAGAAAGTTGGTTCGGATTCGTTTTGGAGCTTTCCAAGGCTCAAATTAATCGCGGTAAGAAGCTGTTGAATGAGTGGCGAAACAAACACAGGCTTATTTGTGTCAAGTTTGACCTTGAACCTCCGTTTGCAGACAATGCTGGGTAGAAAAATCAATATTCACAGGGAACAGGGATATGGCGCAGAAGAACGTGATCGACAGGCTTGACCAGGAGGTCAATGATTTCGTCAATCGGACGCTGATTTACAAGGAAGATGCGTGGACCAAGAACCGCTGTCGCGCCTTTGTGTTGCAGCATCGCCAGAATACCCGGCATCGCAATTCGGTGCTCAAGCTCAAGGTTGCGACCAACTGTCCGATCTGGGATATCAAGATCGATATCATTGAGGCCTGTGCGCAGGAGATCATCGCCGACAACGAGTTTGGCGGCGGCCAGCCGCATTGGCAGATTCTCGAAGACCTTGGCGTCAAAATCGGTATGGATCGCGCTGAGATTCAGGCCGCGACGCCGTCACAATGGACGCAGCTAAGCTGGGACGCCTGGGCGGGGCTGATGACCAATGCGCATTGGTTACTGGGGCTGATCGGCAATACCTGTTCAGAGCGCGTCAATGTACCAGGTTATGGCACTGGCCGGACCAAAGAGCTTGGCTGGTTTGGCAATGTGCGTGGCATCTGGCAAGAGATGTGGGCGCTGGAAGATTCCGATGTGAACTTCTTCAAGCTGCATACCGAGGCCGATCTCGAGCATTCCGAGCTAGGCTGGTGCAATGTCGCCACATATGCCGAGGATTTGAATCTGGAAGACGAGGTTATCGAGGCCTGCCACCGAAACCTTGTGGTCTGGGAAAATTACTTTAATGGTATTTGTCATCTCGGCGATACCTTCGACTAAACCGCCACACACTTACTTCGGAGCTTACGATTATGGCCAATTCCCGGCTGAAACTGACCTTTGCCAGCAGTGATTATGAACATGTCCGCGACCTCACAATGGGGCCGCTGGAGGCAGAGGGGATCGAGCTGACGCCGATCACCCTGCAGATCGAGGAAATGTTCTACCGTTTTATCAATTTCGAGGAATTTGATATCTCGGAAATCTCATCCGGCAAATACACCTCCATGATCAGCCAGGGCGATGACCGTTTTGTCGGGCTGCCGATCTTCCCGTCGCGCGTAGCCCGGCAATCATCGGTCTATATCCTGCCGGACGGGCCGATCAAGAAGGCTGAGGACCTGCGCGGTAAACGGATCGGCGTGCCGGAATGGGGACAGTCAGCCTCGGTTTATTCACGGGGCTGGATACAGCATGATGTCGGCATCCCGTTGACTGAGATTGAATGGTTTCAGGCCGGCGTCAATATGCCGGGCCGCAAGGAAAAGGTCGCGCTTAACCTGCCCGATGGTATCAGTCTCACACCGATGCCTGACAAATCACTCAGCGGCATGCTGCTTGATGGCGAGATTGACGCGATCCTCACGGCCCATGCGCCAGAACTGGTGGAGCAGCGCGATCCGCGGGTCGTACGGCTCTATCCCAACTATCGCGAAATCGAGAAGCAATACTACCGCGATACCGGTATCTGGCCAATCATGCATCTTTATGCCATCCGGCGTGAAGTGTTTGAGGCCAACCCGTGGGTGGCGCAGAGCATGTGCAAGGCTCTGACCGAGGCAAAGGACCGCTCCATGGAACGGATGCTCGATATTACGGCCTGCCGCGCGCCAATCGGTTGGATATATGATATTGCCGAGGAAGCCCGCGAGCTGTTCGGGGATGACTTCTATCCTTATGGCATCGAGCCCAACCGGACGACACTCGAAGCCTTCTTGTTGTATGGCTATGAGCAGGGACTATTCCACAGGCATATGACGCCGGAGGATATGTTCCCCAAGGAAGTCCAGAGCGAGTTTAAGGTCTGATCTGTTGCTTTTGGGAGATGATCGGACTATCTGGCTGAGATGTCTGATGATCCACTTGCCCATTGGCTGCTAACAGGCGGTGGGGATACCACTTCTACCCACTGCGTTGAACGTCGATATGCTGCATCCGGAGATACTGGCGGCGATGTATACCTGGCAACGTGGTGATAGATTCGTCAAACGCTCGGACACCCCGCACGGCATTCAAAGCACCGGCATGTATCAAGGCAGTCCGTTTCGCATGCTCAATGAGGGGGAGTCCTGTATTCGCCGTCGGCTGACAGGGCCCGAGGCCAATCTCGCTTCAACGGAGATGGAAGATTTTCGCGAGTTGGGGGCGACGGATTGCCTCGCTATGGCCCTGCCACGTAGTGACGGTGGTATCAATCGCTGTTCGTTCGCCACCGATCAGGAAGGCGGGTTTAGCGATACGCAGATCGCGCGACTCCAATACCTGCGACCCTATATCAGTATTATGGCTGAGGTGCATGGGCGGGCGCGGATGACGGGGACCCTGCTCGACCTTTATCTTGGCACCAATGCCGGGCCACGTATCTATGGTGGTCAGGTCAAAAGAGGTGAAGGTACAGTAATACATTCTGTGTTTTTTATCAGTGATTTGCGGGGTTTTGCTAAACTTTCAAAAGAACTTGAGCTGACGCAGATCACGGCTGTTTTAAACGACTATTTCGAGGCGATCATCGGGCCCGTTCAGGCGCATCGCGGTGAAGTCCTCAAGACGATTGGCGACGGCGTTTTGGCCAATTTTCCGATCGATAGGGAAAGCGAAACCGGTGACGTTTGTGAACGGGCGCAGGATGCCGCCGAGCTGGCGATTGCCAATCTGCGTATCCTTAATCGCCGTCGGGCGCGAGAGGATAAGCCGCCGCTGAATTGCTGGATCGGACTCCATGTTGGCGATGCGCTCTACGGCAATGTTGGGGCGCATGACCGGCTCGATTTCACGGTGATTGGTCCGGCGGTTAATCTCTGCGCCCGGCTGGGGTCTCTGGCGGGGCGTCTTGGCAAACAGATAATCTGTTCAGCGGATTTCGCCGAACACAGCCCAACATCCCTGAAATCAGTCGGCAAGCACGAACTCAAGAACGTCGATGGCGCCGTCGAAGCGTTCGTTCCGGACAATTAAAATTTAACTTGTGCAACCTCGATAACCGTCGGGATTCTTTACAGTTTTTGCTGGCCGGATCCTCAAAAATCAGCAACTCATTGATATTAATAATTATTGTCTAATTGGCATGGTAATTGCTTTTTGCAAGGGCCTAGTTCACGAGCGTGTTTTGAAAGTTTATCCCGAATGAGTTTCCGTAGCGTATTTTCAGTAGTCGCCACAGCCGGTTTCATGGTGTGCGCAGCCTCCGTTCAGGCGGTAACTTTCAATTTTGCCTCTATTGCTGACGTAAATAGCGAAGGCTCAATTGGTGGCGTCAACGGTGTCTATGACATTCCGGTCCCGGTCGCCCAGGGTTTTCCAATTGGTGGCGTGTCAATTACCTCCAACAGCACCTATAACCCATATCTTGACGCCGGGAATGCCGGTCTTGGTGATTGTAAAATTGTTGATAGCAACGGACAGTGTACGCCCAGCAGCGACGATAATCTGACATTTGGTGAAACCCTTACGTTCGAGCTGTCGAGCGGTGGCAAGTTTGACTTTTCGATGATTGCTTTCCGCGACGCTAACCACAATTTACTGGACGATCCAACAGAACTCGCCCGCACATTGCTGGTGAGTGTTGATGGTAGTTCCTTTGAAGAAATAACTTTTGGCGATGAACTAAGCACCGTTTATGCCGGTGTAACGTCGCTGAGCTATGGATATGGCGGCAGCAACGCCGAACAATATTATCTCGCCGCTGCGGATATTTCACCGAATACAATTAGCGATGATGTTCCTGAGCTAGGAACCCTGGCCGTGTTCTGCTTCGGTCTGTTGGGTATCGGCTATGTGCGCCGTCGAAGCATCAAGGGCTAGCGTCCTTACAGCGGCGAAGCCCTCTGGAATAACGACCCTGAAACCTTTGGGAAACGTCGGTTTTCTTTACAGTTATCGTTAACTTCCGGGGACAAGTTTCCGATAACCCATTGAATTATATAAAACACAATATCTGGTATGAAAATTGCGTACTGATTCGCTGTGACGCGTAGCTGTAGTATTTTTAGGTTTTGTCGTCATAGTGGTTGGACAAATTTTGATTGGGTAAGGGAAATCGAGATGCGTTCTTTTAAGAAAATGGCACTGGCCGTCAGCTTGGCTGTAACCGGTGTGACAGTGTTTATTCAATCCGCGCAAGCGGCCTCAATTGCCGGGATACCCGTGTCGGGTCCTGCAATTCTGTTGGCATTTGGTCTTGGTCTGATTGCCTTGGCTCTTATTCGTCGTCGCTAAACGCTCAATTGGATTTTTCCGTCGTTTGGCGCGATCTGACGGCATCGGCCCGTTCGCTAACGTTTAGTAATCTGATATCAACCGGTGAGCCTGGAGATGATCCTCAAGGACACGTGGTACGTCTGACGGGTTTAGCCGACCAAATCCGCAATAAGCGCCAACACCAAATTCCGGCAAATATTTACGGGCCGTCGCGATACGCTCGGGAAAGCGCTCCATATTATGGATAGCCCCGAGGTAAAACCGTGTGGTGCCTGGTTTGAGAGCCGCGAGCGGGGCGTAAAACCCATCATCGCTGCGGTCAATAACCGGGATATGCACCCAGTCGACCCGCCGTCTGGCCTGATCTATAAAGCCATTGGCAAGATTTACCGCGCCGCTTAGATCATCCGGCTCAAATCGTGGCCACCCGCCCAGCGTGCCAAAACAAAGATGGAACCCAAGCTGTACCTTTTCGGGAATTATTGGGCACAGACGTCGCATGTGGTCGACATTGCGTTCAATCATGCTTTCTAACGGCAGGTCCTCAATGGCACCATAGGCGTCCTGCATTTCGGTTGAACTATCCCATTGGATGGCAAGGTCTTCGGCCGGTATCCGCGTGACGATATTTTCCAGCTCGGCTTTGACGGCGGCCTCATAGCCCGGCTGCATTTTGGCGGCATCGCCAGGTTCGGCAAAGATACGCCGCGTTACAACGCTATTGACCGACGGCATCGAAACCTGGAACCGGACATCTTCTGGAATTTGACCGTTTTCACGGAGACTGCGGAAGACGAAATAGGAATTCACGGCATCGCGTGCAAACCCGAGACGCCAGCCATTATGTCCAAAGCGGATATCTTGTGCACCGTCCCGCACTTTAAACAGCCAGCTATCGGCGGCGCTCCGCGGGTTAAGGCGTTCAATACCATCCTCCAGCGCTGGCTTTCCTCCAGCGCTGGCTTTCGAATGACCTAAATATCGGGGTGGAGCGCCAGCACCTGATAGTGAACGCGGCTGATCCAGTGTGTTCGAAAGCCGACTTCGCCGTCAGGTAACGCATTGAGATGCGGGCCGAGCAAGGCACTCACCTGTGTAAAAACGTCTTCGACAGTATCGAGAGGAATACTGCCAACCAGCAGCAAATCGTCAGCCATGTCGTTTCTTCCTTGTTAAAAGGGGACCATAATCCCGTATCCCATCATCCGATGAATGTCCAATAGGCGTGATCCTGCGAGGCGCTAGGTCGGTTCACGCACCTTGAAAGGAATTATGTTTTAAGACCTGCTCACTATTTGCTATGGTGTTGAAAAAAGGCCCCAAATGGATTTCGACGGCATCATAAAATGGTTTACGGAAACGCTTCCCGCGATGCTGCCGCTGTTTTTTGAGCTGTTTATTGCCTTCGCCAAATCGTTGTGGAACAAAACCGTCGAGCTGATGTCTGGCTGGTTAGATCTTGCTGCAGCGTTCTTCAAGCAGGCTTGGAAGAATTTTCCAGCTTTGATGACTGATTGGGGGATGGCTTTGAACGAATTTGCCAAAGAATTACGCAAATCCTTACCTGACTATCTGCCAGACTCGGTTCTGCCATTTCTCAATACAATGCCGGATTGGGCCCTGTTTATTGTCGCGCCGGTTGTTCTCCTATTGCTGTTGATCTTTATTCTCAAGAAAATTTTGACGAGTCCAGATAAAGAGGAAAAGCATCTTAAAAGCGTTGAAAGCCCCGGAGTATCGACGTTTGGTGAACCGTTGCCTCCGGAACAGGCATCTGATTCAGGTGGGAACGAGGACAACGCAGAATTACCAGATATCCCGGCGCCAGAGCGTGTTGATCCGGTCGTTCGACTGAAAACGGTCCAAAAAGATGGTTCTGATCCCTCAGCAAGGCGGGAGCCGACGATTTCGGTACCGCCAGCGATAGAGGATGTTGCGCCCAACGACGCTGAAGAACACCGAGCACCGACAACGATCGGGCCGTTAGAATTGCAAACCCGCATTCGTGAACAGCTCGGTATAGATACCGAAATAGCAGAACCCGCCAATCAGGATAAGATTGATACAGAGAAAACCGATACCGAGAATTTACTCGATACCAATGCTGAACGTGATGTTTCCGAGAGTTTGAACAGGCTCCGGTCGATCCGGTCAGACAGCGAGGCAGGATCTCCAAGCCTGAATCTAACGGGAACCAGCGACGAGAAGGCAGTGGCGACATCGGAGGAACCCTTGACCACCGCGCCACTAGAACCTCATATTGTTGTGGTGCCAGCACCACCATCATCACTACACGCGGAAGCGGCAGGACCCGCTTCTGACAATACGCCATCGCCGGTTGAGGATCCCTCGTCAGGCATCCCTCTGGCGGCGCTGGCACCGGACACACCACCAATTGAAGACGCAGACGATGAGGTTGAGGAACCAGATGTCGATGAGACCGATCTGGAGCCTGAGGCATTATCTTCTGGTCCTGATGACGAAGAAGGGCAAATGGAGGATTCTGCGGCGAGTTCGAATGTCCCGGCACCGCCGGGGCCGCTCCTTGCTACCATTGCGCGACTGGAAGAATCGCTCTGGGTCAATGAACGTCTGGCGGCGCAAGACCCCGCAAGTGCGCAAGCCCAAAGAGATGTTGCGATCAGCATGAGCCGTCTTGCCGATGCCATGGTTGAAGCTGGCGATCTCGCCAATGCCATCCCAAAATTTGAGCAAAGTCTGGCGATTTCAGAACGGCTGGCGGAACAAAATCCGCTGAGCGCCGAAGCGCTTCGGGATGTTGCTGTGAGTTTGAACCGTCTCGGAGATGCGCTGACGAGTACAGGCGATATTGCCGGGGCCACTCAGCAATATGAAATGAGCCTCTCCGTGTCGAAACGCATTTCGGAGCAAAGTCCGGCCAATGCCCAGGCTCAGCGTGATGTGTGGATTAGTCTCATCCGCATGGGTGATGTGCGGAGCAAGGCGGGCAACATCGACGGCGCGATTGCCCATTTTGATACGGGTATGCAGATTTCAAAGCGTTTGGCCGATTTTAACCCGGCAAATGTCGAAGCGCATCGCGATCTGATCGTCAGCTATGCCAAGCTCGGGGAAGTCTGCCCGGGTCAAGGGTGGTGGGCAAAAGGGCTGGCAGTATGTGAACAGCTGGTCGCACAGGGGAAATTGCAGCCAGCGGATAGCTGGATGCTTGACGATTTACGGCGCAAGGCAGACGCCGACACGCCCCTCTAACAGATTATTCGGTCGCGTCCCTAAGCTCAGCCGAGCGGTCGAACAGGTTGGGCACTGCTTCATTGGAATAGCCGGAGATGAACTCTTTCGGCGTTCGGGTTTCTGCATCAAACACATGTCGCCGCACCGCCCCGATATTGGCGCCGTAAACATGAATACTGATCGATGGCCTGTCGCTCAGGGCGTTGGATACTTTGTGAATGTCGCCAATGGAAGGGGAAACGGCGCTGACCATCCCTTGTGTCAGAACCTCATCGCCGGTTTTGATCAGTGTGCCATCGGGTGCCGCTGAGAAGTTCTCGCCGACCTCGCTGCCGCGCAACATGCCGATCAGTCCCCACACCGTATGATCATGAACCGGTGTGGTTTGACCAGGTCCCCAGACAAAACTCACCACAGAAAACTGCTCCAGCGGGTCGCACCAGAGAAGATTCTGGCGATAGCTGTTTGGGTCAGGCTCGGCATAGGCGTCGGGGAGCCAGCTATCGTCGGTAACCAGCCGTTCGAGGAACGAGCTTCCTTTGGCGAGTAAACTGTTTTCGTCGCTTTCAGTACGGACAAGCCGTGTCATGTCAGCGACAAAGTCCCGTAAGGGCGAGATCGAAGTCATTCTTTTCCTTGCATGGTATTGGCTAGGGTTTAACCGTTTTAAGACGGACATAATCTTGCCTTATTTGATGAGTATTAACAATTTTTGAGGGGTATTAGCGGTACAACCTAAAAGGTCTCAGAGCCCTATTAAAAGGGGCAAGGGTGTATTGCGATGAAAAAAACTTTCCTTACCGGCATCTCTTTTCTGATTTCTGTCCTCGTCCTGTCGTCCTTTTCGATTGAACGGGGCGCTACGACTAATGATCAATAGCAACGACAGGCGGCCCTTAATGCGGTCAGCGCTGTGAGTACGGTTTTTAAAGGGCTGCAGCTAAAGGCCTTTCGCCAGAATTCGGGTTATTGGGAAGCGAAGACCAAACTCGGTGGGTAGAGCATCACGGTTGTTTTGTTCAAACAGAAAAATAAAAATTCCTACGATGTGGCATTTACCGCCCCATTTATCAAACTCGGTAATTTGATCGCTGTCGCGAATAAGGGTGAGTTCACCAAATAGTTAGCTCGATGCGAAGCAGGGAACAGACTTTGTAGGTAAGGTGCCAAAACCCATTCGAACCAAGGTATCGACGCTTCCAAAGCCGATTGCCCAGGCCATTGGTCAGGCACATCCGAATTTGCGGGAAATCTCTCTCCCCACAGGGATATTTCTGATCAACCAGTTTCTGCCTGGCGGCAACAAATTTGTTGGTGAAGTGTTTAAACAGTCCGGTTGTCTCTTTCGCCCAGCGCGATGCCAGCAACTATGCTGACATTCTCAAAGGCAAGGCGATGTTAAAGATGTCGTTCCTGTTGCGCCGCGATAACGCGGTAAATCGGGCTTTGGAGCTCACGCAAGTCTTAAAGTCTCCCAGGGATGCTGAACCTATTCTAACCCTCTCCGCGGCAACGAGCGGCGAAAGTTTCAAACTGGCCTACAAGGCACAATATCTCGTTGCTGGCCTATAGAAAGCAATCCAGACCGAGCTGTATTTCAACTATAAAAAGGGCAAAGTTTCCGGCGCGCTCGCCGTTGATCTCGGTGATCTGAAAAATCCAACGATTGTTCCCGGACTGGTCGAGCTAAAAGATGTCTCTATGGATGATGTGAGGCTCAGCGTGAGCTATGAGCCTGGTCCCAAAGCGACTGCGATGACCGTAGGGTTTCGGGCACCAAAGATGGTGGTAAAAAACCGGCGACGCTATGAGCCCGTGCAATTGCAACTGGCCATGACGCCAGCAGGGCTGACCGGTGCCCTGATTGATCTTAAATCCGAGAAAGTAGACATCGGAGCTGTTGCTGACCTGGCGGAGGTCGCGTTTCGCGCGCATTCGGCTTCGCAGGCAGTGCCGAATTGGGCCAAGAAAGATATTGCGAACAAGCTCCAACTCGACAAGTTGCCGCCCATCAACATCCATCAGGCCCAGATTTATCTTGCAACACCGGGCCAGAGTAAATCCAGCCACCTCGCAGATTTTCACGGGATTGGTGGCGCCGGCGCACTGGTTAAGGGCAAGCTGTATGCCTTCAAAAGATCTCTTGCGATGGTCGATCTGGTGCTGGATACGAAGGGGGGTTTAAAAGCCAGAGCAGGAATAGAGCCCTTTGCTGTAGGACCGCTAGCGTTGAAGGACGCCTCATTCGATATCAAAGCCGGACCGGACGGGGCGCCACATTTTAAAATTCTTGGCAAAGGAACAATAAAGGGGGCCACTCTTGCGGAAACGGTCCTTAATTTGTCCAGGTCGGGTTTCAAATGGACTCAGGATTTTGGCTGCCTGCCGCCTATGCTCAAAGCATCGATTGCCACAAAAGGGTTTACGCCAAGTGATATCAGCGTCAACGCCTCGAACTGTGCCGCCGAAGTTGCCAAGGCGGCATTGAATGCCGGAAAGGTTGCGGCGGTTCAAGTCGCCGAGACGTCTGGAAAAGCCTTTAAAGCAGGCGAAAAAGCCATTAAAGAGGCCGGGAAATGGGTCGCAGGGGCCGCTGGCGCGGCGAAGAAGTTTGCTAAAGACACAGGTTGCAAAGTCAGTAGTTTCTTCGGTGGTAAATGCAACAAGCGTAAGCGGGAAAGAGAACGCAAGGCCAAACGGGATGCGGCGCTCGCCAAAGCAGCTCACTATCGCAAGAACGTCCCTACGCCGGGCCATTGTGGTTGGGGCTGGTCCTGGAACCATAAATACCGGACCTGCTGGCACAGCCCGGAGGCCAAAATGCTGGTCTATACGCTATAGGGCGCAGAAAAGGGCCGCTGTGTGAATATCATGGGCAAAGGGGTGAAGGCGGGATCGCAGCTAAAGCTGTGGGACTGTCTGGCAAAGGGTCGACAGCAATTTACCCAGGAACCAATTAGTGAGGGACCCTACTTTTACCTTAAATGGGCGCGCGATCTTTGCCTTCGGGCAGAGTCTGGCAAGGCGGGCGCTAGAGTATTTCTGGCCAAATGCCGCAATCAGGCCGCGCAGCGTTGGCGTGAGGCGCATGGTCGCCTGATAGGTCGAAACAAACTGTGCTTGCGGGCAAAAGATCTCAATAAAGAGGGTAGCCCACTTATTTTGCAGGAGTGCAACGCCGGTATAACGGTTTCTAAAACGGTGAAACCACCAATTGAATGGGTTTTTGTGACGCCGGAGAAAAATACCGCGAAAAACTATCACAAGAAATTTGGCGTTCGGACGAACAGCAAGCTGCGGATTGGTGGTTGGTGTCTTGAATCGCCTTCATTGCTGCCCGAAGAAAGGATTCGTCTGTAAAAATGTAATAATGATAAGTCGAGTCAACTCATTGCTATCGGCAATGTTCATGGCCATTATTTAGCGCTCGTTCCGCAGAATTCTAAAATGTGTCTCGATGTGTTCGCTTATAAAAAACACGACTTTGCCAGGGTGGTCACCTGGCCGTGTAATTTTGGCGGGAACCAGCAATGGATTGCTGTTATCGGCGATGACAAGGTCACAACGGTCAAAACCCTCAAACATAAGACCGGGTTTATGATCAAGAACCGTTTCAGCGGCAAATGTCTGGCGCCGCACGTGAATATCCAAGGCAAACATCTGGTGCGGGCCTCGCAGGGGGCGCGTTTGGTCCAGGTTAAATGCAACCCGCGTGACCCAAACATGCGGTTTAAATCAGCGTCACGATAATCTGCCTGTCTGCTCAATCGGGGATTTTGCCGTCCGACATTGCCGAGTGGAGATGGGGTCTCTACACTTTCTTGATCAGAAAAAGAAGGTGTAGAGGGAGGCCGGTTCATGCTGTTCATTCATAATGATGTCGTCGAAGAAATCCTCAATATAGAGGATTGTATCGCGGCGCAGGAACAGGCGTTCCGCGACCTGGCGGAAGGTAAGGCAACGCATCGGCCGCGGTCAGATATTTATGCGCCGTGCGAGCGTGATGATGGCTATTACCGCTGGGGGACGATGGAAGGCTGTTCCGGCGGCTATCTCGCCATCCGGATGAAGTCGGACATCATGACCTGGCCGCGCGCCGAGGATGGCAGCTGGACCGAGGATAAATACTGTGTTGAGCCCGGCACCTATTGCGGGCTCATCATGTTGTTCTCGGCGATGAATGGTGAACCGCTGGCCTTTATCAATGACGGCGTGCTGCAGCATATGCGGGTCGGTGGCGGCGGCGGTATCGGCGTCAAATATCTTGCCCGCGATAACGCCACGACTGTCGGTATGCTGGGTTCCGGCGGCATGGCCCGGACCTATCTGCAGGCCTATTGCGCGGTGCGCGGGATCACCAAGGTAAAGGTCTATAGC
>Ga0055584_100001725_pt1 | contig 21442 bp, 21 predicted proteins | sample OSDHelmetaG_FD_58716 | JGI IMG/M metagenome (GOLD analysis project Ga0055584, IMG submission 58716) | Pelagic marine sediment microbial communities from the LTER site Helgoland, North Sea, for post-phytoplankton bloom and carbon turnover... | ecosystem: Environmental > Aquatic > Marine >...
CACTTTGACATTTTTTGGTGTGAAATGTGTATTGTAATTAGAATCTTTCAACAAAAAACGAAATCTATGAAATTGAAGATTTGGGCTTTATGTAGCCTAGTTGTATCTCTCCTATTTCTTTTTTCATCAGTACAAAGTCAAGATGAACCGGGCGAGGTAACTCGTACCTATGCACTGACTAATGTACATATCACGACAACACCTGGTACGATGATTAAGAATGGCACAGTGGTCATTAAGGACGGGCTTATCCATAGTGTAGGCCAAGATGTAATTATCCCAGCTGACGCTCAGGTTATTGAAGCCGATACTATGTTTCTCTATGCTGGATTTATTGATGGTCTGTCTCACATAGGGATACCAAAACCAAAGGAAGCCGAGCGGAAAAGAGAAAAAGACCCAGGTAATCCTACAAATGAAAGAGCTGGTATCACACCTGAGAAAAGTGCAACATCACTCCTTAAGGCAACAGACAAATCTATATCTGACTATAGAGCAGTGGGTTTTACAGCGGCCCACACAGTACCATATGGAAGAATGTTGCCAGGTCAGGGTTCAGTTATTTTATTAGACGGTGATAATGCGTCAGATTTAATATACAAATCAGATATGAGTACTTATGGACAGCTTTTAGGATCCCAAGGAGTATTTCCAAATACTATCATTGCGGTCATCACTAAATACAGAGAGCTCTATAAGCAAAGCCAACAAGCTAGCTCACATATGACAAAATATAAGAGTAATAGCATAGGAATGAAGAGACCTGCATATGATGCAGCTACATTGGGTTTAATACCAGTGACTAAAAGGCAGTCAACTCTATTTATGTCAGCCCATGATCATTTGGATATTCATCGAGTTTTAGGACTCCAAAAAGATTTAGGATTTAAGATGGCTTTAGCTAATGTCAAAAATGCATACCGTCTAACTGATCTCATAAGAACTAAGAATATACCTGTATTACTTTCTTTGGATCTTTTCAAAAAAGAGAAGGAAAAAAAGAAAAAGAAAGAGAAGAAGGAAAAGGACATGTGGGATAAGGAGAAAGAAGCGCTGAATAAGAGAAAAGCAGAGGAAAGAAAAAGTATAGAAGGACAGGCTGCGGCTTTTAGTAAAAAGGGCATAAGATTTGGATTTTCCACAGACGGTGCTTCAGCTAAAACTGTAATGGATAATGTAAGACGTCTTATAAAAGCAGGACTTTCTGAAGATGCTGCACTTGCCGCTTTGACGACTTATCCGGCTCAGATTTTGGGAGTAAGCCAGACTATGGGAACTGTTCAGAATGGAAAGATTGCAAATTTAGTGGTTTCCAAAACACCAATTTTTGATGAAAAGTCGAAGGTGAGATATGTTTTTGTAGATGGAAATTTGCATGAATATGAGGAAAAGAAAAAGGACGCTAAAAAGAAGGAAGGCAAAGTCAGTGATAAGAATAAGGCTTATGCAGGGACTTGGGAGTTTTCAATTAACATAGGTGATGATGTTTTGAAAGGTGAGATAGTAATAACTGAATCTGAAGATGGTACCCTTCAAGGAGAAATGACAGGTGCACAACTAGATAGTACAGTAGAAATAGAAGAAATTACTATAGATGGCGATGAATTGTCATTCACTGCTGATGCAGAGGGTGATACTATAAGTTGGAAAGGAACAATAGATGGAGATAGTATAGAAGGCGAAGTGAATGCAGGACCTATGGGAACGTTTCCTATCACTGCAACAAGGACTTCTTCTCCTGAATAAATTTAAATTAAGAAAATAGAATATAATGAATTTAATCATAAAAATAGGAATACTGATCCTCTTCACAACTGGGCTTTTGGCTCAGCAAGGTGGAAGTATTCTCATTAAAAATGGTACTGTAATTACTGTTACAAATGGTGTAATAGAAAATGCTGATGTGCTAGTACAAGATGGTAAAATCAAACAAATTGGCCCAAATTTATCAGCAGGATCATCTACGAAAGTTGTGGACGCGTCTGGCCAATATGTTATGCCGGGAATCATAGATGCTCATTCTCATATTGGAATAGATGCAGTAAATGAGGCTACTAATCCTGTTACAGCTGAAGTTTTCGTAGGGGATGCCATAAACCCGATGTCTATATCTGTCTATCGGGCTTTAGCAGGGGGAGTGACAGTATCTCATGCTATGCATGGTTCAGCCAATGCTATAGGAGGACAATGTGAAACTATCAAACACAGATTTGGTACTTGGGATCCTGAAGAAATGAAAATGAAAGGTGCACCTCGAACAATCAAATTTGCTCTAGGAGAAAACCCAATGAGAGTACATGGCGAAGGAAGAGGAATTCAACCTAAAACAAGGATGGGTGTAGAGATGGTATTCAGAAGTTCTTTCAGCGAAGCCAAAAGATACATGGAAGCTCAGAAAATGCACCAGCAAAAAATGAGTGACAAAGCCTATAAAGGTGTGCCTCCGACTTATAATGAAAGACTGGAAGTGCTGGCAGATATCCTAAGGGGTGAAATCATTGTCCATTGTCATTCATATAGAGCTGATGAAATCTATATGTTACTTCAGGTATTAGAAGATTTCGGTGTAAAGAAGATTTGTTTTCAGCATGTGAATGAAGGATTTAAGGTAGCTCCTGAGTTAGCAGCATATGGTGCAGGAGCATCAGTATTTGCGGATTGGTGGGCTTACAAATTTGAAGTGTATTATTCTACAGCTTATAATGCTACTATTCTTACTAAGAATGGAGTTCTGACTTCAATTAATTCTGATTCTGGTGAGTTGATTAGGCATCTCTTTCATGAGGCCGCCAAAACCCAAAGATATGGTGAGTTAAGTGATGAAGAAGCACTAAAACTAATCACGATCAATCCTGCAAAACAACTAGGAATTGATAATAGAGTAGGGTCTTTAGAAGTAGGGAAAGATGGAGATATTGCGATATTTAATCACCATCCTTTATCAGTTTATGCCATTCCTCAGATGACTATTGTGGATGGAGTAGTAAGATTTGATATCAATAACGACAAAGATGATATGAGAATGGCTGTAGACCCAGAAGAAGAAATTCCAGCATTTTTTGATTACCAAAATGAGAAGCATCACGACAGATGCATGGAAGGAGTAGCAGAGCAATTATTCCAGTTTTCATCTCATAAGCATTAATCACTTTATAAAGAGAAAGAAATGAATTTAAAATATATTATTGCCGGTTTAGCTATCAGCCTTTTGGCATCATGGTCAATGGAGGGTCAACAAATAGGTAAAAATCAAAAGGGGAGTTTTGTTCTACAAAACGCAACAATTCATACCGTAACAAAAGGTGACGTAAATGGAAGTGTATTAATAGAAGATGGAAGAATAAGTGCCGTTGGGAACGTAACAGCCCCTGCCGATGCAAAGACTATTGATTGCTCTGGATTACATATCTATCCAGGACTAATAGATGGTGGAACTACTCTTGGATTATCAGAAGTAAATAGTGTATCGGTAACAGATGATAGAAATGAGATAGGTGATTTTACACCACATGCACAGTCGCTTACCGCGGTGAATCCCAATTCTGTGGCTATACCAGTGACAAGAGTCAATGGTATTACCTCTGTGATCACAAAACCTACTGGTGGTATGTTTCCTGGTACAGCTTCTTTGATAAATTTAGTGGGGTATACTCCCGATCAAATGTATGCGGGCTTCAAAGCGGTATTACTAAATTTTCCTTCATCTGCAAAAAGACACCGAAGGGATAGAAGATCTGTTGAAGATCGTAAAAAAGCAGGTGAAAAGGCGATGAAGAAACTGGATGATATCTGGAAAAAAGCAAAACTACATGCCGATTTGCTCTCTAAAGGCCAAAAAACAGAATACAATCCTGATCTAGATGCACTAGTTTCTGTAGTTGCAGGAGATACACCACTTATGATTGAGACTAATAAAAAGGAGGACATTCTAGCTGCAATTAGCTGGGTAAGGAAAAATAAGGTGAAAGCAATATTAACTGGGTGTAGTGAAGGGTTTAGAGTGGTTGATAGTTTAGTAGTATCTGGAATTCCTGTGATTACTGGACCTATGATGTCTATGCCACCAAGATCATCAGATAGATACGATAAGGCATATAGTAATGTTGGCCTTATGGCAAAAGGGGGAGTTAAAGTGGCTATTCGATCAAATCAGAATGAGAATGTAAGAAACCTTCCTTTTGAAGCTGGATTTGCTGCTGCATATGGATTAGGTAAAGAGGAAGCACTAAAAGCAGTAACTATTAACCCTGCGGAGATATTTGGACTAGGAGATCAGTTAGGATCAATAGAAGCCGGTAAAATTGCTAATATAATTGTAACTGATGGTGATCCATTCGAAACTAAAACTCAAGTGAAGTATATTATTATCAATGGATGGCAGGTACCCACAGAAAGTAGACATACATTGCTCTATGATGAATTTTTAGAGCGGAGTCCTGGATTGGATAAGTAGATTCACATCATAATATTGAAGTAAGATAAAACGCTGTCAGTGCTCTTTGTGTTGACAGCGTTTTTTTGTACAGTTTTTGATAGAATTCTAACATTATTGCTATAGAAACTTCTGAAGATGCTTCTTCAAATACTCAGCACTATCAGCAGCACTTCGAGTAGAGTTATGAGCATAATTTCCTCCTTGTTCTATGTAATAGAACTCTAAGCCTGACTCTTGTGGATCAGGTAGAATATCTAGATAATCTATTGACCCATTCCCAAGTTCAGTATAGTCACGACTTACTTTATCCATGTCTTTTATATGCCACATAACATATCTGCCAGGCTGCTTGCTGATTAATTCTTTTGGAGTAGTATCGGATGAATGCATGACCCAGTACATGTCCATTTGCAATTTTACTAATTCTGGGTCTGTACCAGCAATAATAATATCAAATCCATTTTCACCATCATGATCTTCAAATTCAAAGCCATGGTTATGATAAGCAAAGCCAAGTCCAGACTTACTCACTTGTTCTCCTATTACATTGAGTTTTTCAGTCATTACTTTGAAATTTTCAATGTTCCTATACTTTGGATCCAGCCAAGGCCAAGTGATATAATTGCTGTTCATAGCTCTGGCTGCTTTTATGCATTCATCTACAAACCATCTAAGTTTCTCATCTGACTCATGTAAATACGGAGAAAATCCATAATGACCACTAGTTACAGAAATACCCAAATCGTCTAATATTTGCAAAAAGTCTGATGGTGAATGACCATAGATTGTACCTTCTTTTTCATCATAACCATACACCTCAAAATCTTCATACCCCATAGATTTCAAAGACTTTAAAGTGGCAATAGGATCTTTTGCCATTTCATCTCTAATGGAGTAGAGCTGGTAACCCATTTTGAATTTTGGCAATTCGTCTTTTATTTTCGAGGATATTGGAAATTGACTTGCTGCAGTCATTGTAGCAGTGTTTATTATAAATTTTCTTCTTTTCATATTCTTAATTTAGCAGAGATCATGTTCTATTCACATTAAAAAAAATTAAACGAAACAAAAGTATCAGTCCTATTACGACTACCAAGATCAATAAACCAATTAATCCTACTATGACAATACTATATTCCATAACTGAAGAATGTTCTGGTGCTGTCATCACTGCCCCAGCCATATGCATTGTAGCTAAGGCGAATGACCATCCTCCTAATAATCTTTTACTAGATCTTAAAGTCCCTCTTCTAAAAGCTCCAATGAGCAACCAAATTACGATGATATAATCTATAATCCATAAAGGTGCATATTGCCAATTTCCCTAGTTGATATAAGCTTCACCAATGCCTAATACAACAGCATAGAAGGTGGCCATCAATCTATTCACTCTGTCCATGACCAGTAAAAGTGGTAATAAATGAGGAGAAAATATGTGATTTTGTATTGGATTTGAGAGTTAACTATTATGCATGTACATCCATCATATTCAAATTTCTAAAAATCGCTTCATGTACTTTTCCCAAATACATCAATGGTATGTCATGCCCCATTCCATCTATAAATAACTGCTCAGCATGAGGGATCAATGGTGCATATTTTAATGCATGATCAAAAATGATCAATGGGTCTGCTTTTCCATGGACGATTAGTGTTGGCATGCTAATTTTATTTAACTCCTCTAGTCTTGATCCAGATGCTTCTATAGCTTTTCCTTGTTGGTAAATCGCTCTTTGATTAAATCCTCTTCTATTTTGGGTTTCATATAGCATTATTTCTGAAGCGCCTTTTATATCAATTTGATATGGCCCATCACCTCGAAGTGTCTGTAGAATAGCTACAAAAAATTTAGGACCAGCACTTTTGCCTCCAAGCAACATATATCTCATCCCAAATCGGATAAAATTTTGTGTAAACCATTTTGGAACAGGTGCAATATCTGGATCCATCATATATCCAGTGGACATTATAGAGGATAAGGATGACACTCTAGAACTGTGACTTATTGCCATTCTTTGGGCTATCATTCCTCCCATTGAAGCTCCGATCACATGAGCACTTTCTACACCTGCATCGTCCAATACAGCTATTCCGTCAGCAGCCATATCTTCTACTGTATAAGGATTCTTTCTATCCCAATTTTTTATCCAGGTAGACATTCCCACATCTCTGTTGTCATATCTTATGACTTGATACCCTTCTTTCAAAAATGGCTGATAAAAATGCGTTGTCCATAACATTGAGGTACTATTGTGTCCCATAACAAGAAGGACAGTTCCTTTGATTTTGCCTTCTGGATCTATTTTTTCATACCAAATATCAAGTTCACCAGATTTAGCAAAATTCGTTTCTCCTTTCACCATTTCAGGAATAGGTGCAGCTACAGTATCTGCTATAACTTCATGTGCTCCTGAAGGTAATTGTACACCAGAATGTATAAAATATAACAGCCCTAAAGAGGCGATGGCTATGACAGAAAGAATTATATACAGTAACATATCTAGAGTAAGTCTTCTATTTTGTTTTTTTGAATAGCAGCCCATGATAATGTGCACATAAGTCGGGCTGCATGGTTTAAATTGGCAAATTTCTCATCTGAAGTATGTCCATGATGATACCTATAATATATCTGCTGGATTATTACGGCTATTTTAAACAATCCAAAAGCATAATAGAAGACCAAATTATTAATTGGCCTACCACTCTTTGTTGCATACAATTCAACAAGTTCAGAGCGACTTGGATTTCCTTCCATTATTGTTGGTGATTTTAGTCCTTGGATGATCATAGGGTGGTCATCTTTTGTACTCCAGTATGCTACTGATGTTCCAAGATCCATTAGAGGATCACCAAGCGTACACATTTCCCAATCTAAAACAGCATTAATTTTTTGCCATTTATCATCAGCAAAAACAACATTGTCATATTTATAATCATTATGTATCAAGCTGTGATCATAATTAGAAGGTTGGTTTTCATCTAACCACTTCATTACTTTTTCTGCTTCTGGTATATCTTCTGTAGCTGCTTTGAGATATTGCTTTCCCCAGTTTCTTACTTGCCTTTCTACATAACCATTAGGCTTGCCTAAATCACTTAGTCCAACATCCTGATAATCTAACTTATGCAACTGTACAAAAGTGTCCAGCCATTTGTCAGCAATTATTGGAAATTCATTAGCCGAAACATTTCTTTTTTGAGCTTCTTTAGCAGACAAAACAATACCATCTATCTTTTCCATAATATAAAAAGAAGAACCAATGATACTGTCATTTTCTGTGTACGCATAAGCTTTTGGTGCTTTCTCAAAGCCCTTATTTAGACCACTTAAAACTTTGAATTCACGACCCATATCATGGCCGTGTTTTATGGCTCCTTTAGGTGGCCTTCGCAGTACTAATTCTTTGCCTTCTATTTCTAATAAGTAAGTAAGGTTAGAAAATCCAGTTGAGAATTGACTCACATTAAGTTCACTTCTAAGATCGGTAATTAGATTGTGATCAAGCATGTAAGCCTTTATGTTTTCCTCGTGGAGTTCTTCTCCTTTTCTTACTTTTTGCGCCATTTCTTCCTTTTAAAATCTATGCAGTGAGTCCACCATCTACAGGCATAGCATGCCCAGTGACATAACTTGCTTTGTCAGAACATAGGTACATCATTGCTCCCACTTGCTCTTCTATTCTACCAAATCGTTTCATTGGGATTCCTGCTTTTAGTTTTTCAGATATACCTTTTACCATTCCATCTAATGCCTCAGGATCGAACATTGGAGATATTGTGAATACTGGGCAAAGTGCATTAATTCTGATGTTACTCTTGGCATATTCCATAGCTGCTGTTTTGGTCATTCCTACCACAGCATGCTTACTTGCAGAATATGCTATGCTATTTGGTAATCCACGTAAGCCAGCTATGGATGCAGTGTTTACAATCACTCCACCTCCTTGTTTTAGCATAATAGGAATTTGGCATTTCATACAAAAAAAGACACCAGATGCATTCACGGCCATTACTTGTTCCCAAGACTCTACAGAAGTGTCAATGGTTCTGGCTATTTGCCCCCCAATACCTGCATTGTTTAGAGCAATGTCTAATCTGCCATATTTTTCTTGAATATTCTTCGTCAGATTTTCAACTTCTTCAAAAACAGCTACATTAGTTTTAATAAAATCGGCATTGCCTCCATTTGATTTTATCATTTCTACTGTCTTTTCCCCTCCATTCTCATTGACGTCAGATACGATGATAGTTCCTCCTTCATTAGCAAAAGCCAAAGCAGCAGCTCTACCTATTCCAGAAGAAGCTCCAGTTATTAGAATTATTTTGTTTTTATGTTCCATTACCCTCTTCAAATTCTAGTGAGGATGCAAATGTAATAGTCAGGATTCATTCTTGTAAGACAAGTTGATATACCGTGTTTTAGAATTACACCCTTTTGGTAGAAATGAATGGAATTTCTGGTCTTTGATACCAGCCTAATTTGATGCCTAGTTCTATACCTAGCCAAATCATAAGAAATGTTGCTAATAAGTTTTTAATGAATTGAATAAAAGTATTATCGACAAGACCAAAAGTAGAAATCAAGAAATTTAGAGAAAATGATACTATGGCAAATATTAAAAAACATAATACAGTTCGTAATATTCGATGAATAATGGAGCCATCGTTTAGAGGTAATCCTTTCTGAGCCAGTATTATAAAGCTAATTCCAAAACCCATCAGAAAGGCTACTAGAGAGAATGCTTTTATGGGTAAAAAGAAAAGTAATATTAATGGGGCTATTGTAAGGAATGCAGTTTCTAAATTAAGCAGTAGATCATATTTATGGCTTTGAAGGTAGCTGGACATTTTTTTTGATTGTAGCAATTGCCAATAAAAGATGGCTAAAATTGATGCTCCTAGAACCAAACCACCAAGTACATCTGCTAAAAAATGAACACCTAGATAAAGCCTTGATATCGGTATTAATATAATAAGTGCCAAACTAAGTCCATAAGCCCACTTTCTTCTATATATAAGAGCAAATGCACCCCAGAATGCAATAGCAATGCTAGAATGTCCAGATGGGAATCCATATTCTATATGATCTGCCTGTCTAACTCTTTCCAAGACATCATCTGATAATCTACTCCAAAATCTCGTGGCACCTTTTCGATTGAGATCGAAATTTGCCTCATCAGGTAACTGGCCATCGAGAAGTAATAATGAATTATCGACATGGAATGGCCTTGGTAATGAGAAGTAATCTTTTAGAATGTACGTAATACTCCCTGTCCACATCAATATTAAAAAAAGAAGAAATGCTTTTTTAAAGTGGACTGCAAACAACAAAACACTAATGAAAACAAGAAAAAATAATGGGTACCCCAATGAAGTGATAAACTGCATGAAAATGGTCAGTGTATCACTAGCAAAAGACTGAAAGAAATGATTTATTTCTGTTTGAAACATGTAGTGAAGATTATATTTTTATGTGAAAATATCATCAGATATGAGCTTTGAATCGAAAAAGTCATGAGTGATAAGTAATGTATAAATTTGCGCCTTCATAAGATTAGAATTTATTGGGTAGAATATTAGCAATAGACTATGGTAAAAAGCGTACTGGAATAGCTGTATCTGATCCGCTTCAGATCTCTATTAATCCAATGCCTACAATTCTCACTGATGGTCTTTATGCTTTTATTGAAAATTATCTCCAAGTAGGAGTAGTAGAGACTTTAGTGATAGGATATCCTACCCACAAAGATGGGACTCCCACTTATCTTGTAAAAGATATCGAAGCGTTTTTATCAAAATTGATAAAGAAATTTCCTTCTTTAGATATAGTGAGAGAGGACGAGTTCAATACTTCTAGAGATGCACGGAACAATATGATACTTATGGGGGTTAAGAAAAAGAAAAGACAACAAAAGGAGGAAGTAGATAAAGGAAGTGCTGTCCTCATTCTAAAGTCTTATTTAAATAGAAAATTTATGTTATGATTTTGCCAATTGTAGCTTTCGGCAACAATGTTTTAAAAAAGAGAGCCGAAGATATTTCTGAGGAGTTTGAGGAGTTAAAGGAGCTCATTTCTAATATGTGGGAGACTATGTATGGTGCTCAAGGAGTAGGCCTTGCTGCTCCACAAATAGGTAGATCAATAAGACTTTTCTTGGTAGATACAGTTCAGACTCAAGAAGAAGGAGATGAAGATCAAGGGATAAAGCAGGTTTTTATTAATCCAATTATTCTGAGTGAGGAAGGTAAGTATTGGTCATATGAAGAGGGGTGTCTGAGTATTCCTCATATCAGAGGTGATGTGGATAGACAAGAAATAGTGAGAATAAGATACAAGGATGAAAATTTCAAAATTAAAGAAGAAGAGTACGATGGTATCAATGCAAGGGTAATTCAGCATGAATATGATCACTTAGAGGGAATTTTATTCACAGATAAGATGAAACCTCTTAAAAAGAGACTAATCAAAAGAAAACTTGAAAGTATAAAGAGGGGAGAAATAGAAGTTGACTATAAAATGAAATTCAAGTTTTAGGTATAGAATCTAAATGTATGAAAAACTAGAAACCCGATAAATTCCACTTTCGCTTTACTTATCGGGCTCTGTTTTTTTGTATTTCAATATCACCTTAGACATAAGTGGCTTTCTTAGAGGCCTTTTTTAGTTTTAGATGATATCTCTATACCCTAATAGTCGCCGTAAACATAAAATATTTTATATATATAAAATATTATTTTCGTCCAATATTTTCATGATATGACATTCAAAGCAACAATCGATATTTTACCCAGAGAGGAACTTCTTGATCCACAAGGAAAAACCGTAGGAAATAACCTTAAAAACATCGACATCTTAGGTGTATCCGATGTAAGAATAGGTAAGCACGTCATTATGACTCTCGATGCCGCATCTGCTGATGAGGCAGAACAAAAAGTAGAAAAAGCTTGCAAAGACCTACTTGCAAATGTGATCATGGAGACTTATAAATATAGTATAGCCGCAATCTAATGTTGTATCTCGTACCTACTCCAATAGGTAATCTTAAAGATATGACACTCCGCTCATTAGAGGTTTTAGGTGAGGTAGACCTCATTCTTGCTGAAGATACTCGTCTAAGTGGAATACTCCTCAAACACTATGACATCTCTACTCCTATGAGATCTTTTCATGCGCATAATGAACATGGAATAACAGAGCAAATAGTCACTCAACTTTCTGGAGGCATCAAAATGGCTCTTATCACAGATGCAGGGACACCTAGTATTTCTGATCCCGGATTTTTATTGGTCAGAGCTTGTAGAGCACAAGATATAAATGTAGTCTGTCTACCTGGTGCTACTGCATTTGTTCCTGTTTTAGCAGCATCAGGGTTGCCTTGTGATAAGTTTTATTTTGAGGGCTTTTTACCCAATAAAAAAGGAAGAAAGACTAGATGGGAATATCTCGCAACCCTTGATACCACAATAGTATTCTATGAATCTCCTTATCGAGTTCTCAAAGCTTTAGAAGAGATTCAAGTTCATTTTGGCCCAGAAAGAATGGTGAGTATTGGACGAGAGATTTCTAAAATCTATGAAGAGATAAAGACTGCAAGTATTACTGATCTATTAGAGGATTTCAAATCTAGAAAGAGTATAAAAGGAGAATTTGTTATAGTGGTCAGTAAATAAATATCACTTCTACCTTCTTGATCAATCCTACTGGAATAATCAAATTCCATAATCTCTTTTTGCATTTCCATTTTCAAGTCTTGCAACTATTGAAAAATTCGTAAGTTTTCTCTTTCATATACGCAAAACGAAGAATTGGAAAAACAGTCGGACAACCAGTTGATGGCCTTAGTACAAGGTGGTGATCTAAGCAAAGTAGGTACTCTGTATGAGCGGCATAAAGAGGGACTTTTTAGCTACTTCTATCGCTGTACGAGTGATAGAATGAAGAGTGAAGATTTGGTTCAAAATGTCTTTATAAGAGTAATTAATTATCGAAATCAATTTAAAGGAAAAGGAGAGTTTTCATACTGGCTGTATTTCCTGGCGAGGAATACTTGGATAGATGATTATCGAAAAAAAGATGCATTAAAACATTCGGCAGAGATAGAAAATGTAGGGCTAGGCCAGATGAGTAATGAAGATGTAGAAAATGGAGACAGGATGAAAGAATACAAAACACAAATGAAAGCAGCATTACAATTAATTTCTCCCGAAAAAAGGGATGCAATAATACTGAGTAGATATAATGGCTTGACTTATAAAACTATAGCCGAAATGTCAGACTGCTCAGAGAATACAATAAAAGCAAGAGTGATGAGAGGGATAAAAGAAATCCAATTAGAAATTGTAAAAATGAATGGAGTATGAATGAAAACATTTACAATAATAAACTTGAAGTAGTTCTCGATCAGCTTCTCTCTATTATAGAAAGTAAAGGGGTGAATAGTGAGGAGGTGAGAGAGTTTTCTACGCAGAATCCTGATTTCAGAAGTGATATAGAGGACTATTGTGCGACATGGTCAGAATTGGAAAATGTTCCATCTGCATCTCCAAGTGCTGGAATGGATGCTGCCTTCTACCGAATGCTAAGTGAGCAGATATCACTTCTTAATGTGGAAAAATCGAACTTGTCAATTTTAGAAAAGTTGATTACTTGGATAAGCTCTGCTGTAAAAGATGTACGCACTTGGGTATTACTAGGAGCCTTGGTGACTGCATTTTCAATCGGGTGGTATAGCCGACCTGTTCCATTGAACTCGGAAGTAGAAAGAATTCCATCATCCGAAAGTGAAAGCACGATGCAGTTTGCCAGTTTGGAAGGAGCTTCAGCATTTGAAAAGATGGAACAAATTCAGAAAACAAAAGAGGTTACCGATCCTAATGATGTGGTTCTGGATATGCTTAGAAGAAGATTAATTTTTGATGAGAGTGTGAGTGTAAGATTAAGTGCTCTTGAAGTGTTGATGAAGTTTGCTAATCAGCCCAAAGTGAGAGGCTACCTCATAGAGTCTATTCCACATCAAACAGAGCCAATAGTGATAGTGGAACTGGCAGAGCTAATGAATCAATTAGACGAAAAAGATTCAGCACAAGAATGGAAACAATTACTAGAATCTGATTGGATGGAGACTGATGTCCGTCTTCAGATAGAAGATAAACTAGCTACAATTTTATAATACTGGTACCAATAATAGGAGATCTCTAAACAGATTTTTTCAATTTTTAAAAAACGATAAACATGAAATATTTATTAATGATCACGCTGTCTTTAGTGATGTTGAACATATCAGGTCAATCATCTGAAGACACTCAGGAATGGGATGTGGACGTAAGCGACATGAAGCAAGTCTTACTATTCAACAAAGAAGGTAATGTCAAAATAACAGGTACTTCTGGTGATAGAGTAAAGATAAAAGTGAAGCGAAAACTAAAAGCCAAGACTAAGGCAAAACTGACTAAAGCTAAGCAGGAGATCTATCTAGACACAATGATGATCGAAGGTAATCTTTACTTTTTTGTGCAAAACCCGTATACCATTTTAGAAATGGACAAAATAGGAGGAAATGCTTGGTATAACTCTAGAGACCAAGGTAAATGGAGATGGAATAGTCATGGTGATAGAGATGTGCATTGGGAAATGACAATAGAAATGCAAGTGCCTCGGAATATGCCTCTCAGAGCATATACTCATAAAAAGGACTTACATATATCTGGAGTGACAGGTATGTTAAATGCAGGAGTTCATCATGGAAGTTTGAATCTGAAGGACGTGAAGAATATAGAATCCGCCTCAGGGCATCATGGCGACATAGCCGTGTCATTTTCCGATCAGCCTGACGTGGACGGCAAGTTTGATACACATCATGGTGATATTAAGTTAGAGTTTCCAAGTGCCCCTTCTGCTAAAGTGAGTATGGACAGCCATCATGGGTCCTTTTATACGGATTTTGATTGGTCACCATTGGCTTTAAAAACAACTAAATCAAAATCAAATAAAGGAACAACGTATCGAGTAGGAGATGGTACATCTGTTCAGTTTGGAGGTGGAGCTCATGATATAAAAATGCACTCTCATCATGGTGACATGTATATCTTAAGACGATTATAAAAACAATTTTTAAAAAGAAAATCATATAATAATGAATATTAAAAAGTACTTAATCACAGCGATGATAATAGGCCTATTACCTCTGTTATCACTTGCTCAAGGGAATCATGAAAAAGTAACTATCCCATTATCTAAACCGAATAGTGCAGGAATTTTACACGTATCCACTCATAATGGTACAGTCACAGTAGAAGGATATAGCGGCACTCAAGTAGAAGTGTCAATGACAGCAAAGGAGGACGATCACAATAGTGGTAAATATGCTAAACAAGGGCTCAAAAAGATTGCCAATAACTCCATGGATGTAACCATAAGAGAAGAGGATAATGAAGTGAATGTAAAAGCAGGTCACAATAAGAATGTAGATCTTGTAATAAAGGTACCAACAAACTTTTCATTGGATGTAAATACTCACCATAATGGAGCAATTAGCGTATCTAATGTTAAGGGCGAGATCACCACAAATGCACATCATGGAGGTATTACAATTCATAATGTGACTGGATCTGTGATAGCTGACACTCATCATGGAGATATAGAGGTGACTTTTGATGGAGTGACATCTGGTAAGACCATGGCCTTTTCTACTTACCATGGCGATGTGGATGTTACATTTCCTTCCAGCATTGCTGGAGATGTAAAGATCAAATCAAGTAAAGGTGAAATTTTTACTGATTTTGATATTGCTTTAAAGAAACCAGAAATGGAAAAGAAAACAGGCAATAACGGAGCCAAAGAAATTAAACTCAGCGGATGGACTAGAGGTTCCATTGGCAGTGGTGGTCCAGAATTAATGTTTACAACATATCATGGTGATGTGGTAATAAGAAAGAATTAAAAAAGTTTTCTTTGCTATAAAAGTGCTAAGCGACTGATGTTGTTTAGCACTTTTATATTTATAAAATACAAGGTTAAAAAAACTCAATGTCTTTCATGTGATTAGAAATTTGATCTGTTATTTTCTCCCAAAATCAGCTGGTATTTCTCCCCACTTCTTTGTTTCCCATTTGATTATAGGATTCTTATAAGTATTCTCCTTAAGCCATTTCAATCCTCTATCTACTAGTGCAAAAGAATCTTGATTATTCTTTACTCTAGGTAAGATAGTTTTGACTTTTCTATTTCGAACCCAACTCATTGCTGTTCTAGAATCAGAATATACTGGAAGATTGTCTTTACCAATTTTTTTGAGGTAAGCCAATCCATGTATAAGAGCTAAAAATTCACCGATATTATTGGTACTATTAGTGAATGGACCAATTCTAAAAATCTCCACTGCATCACTGGTCCACACACCTCTATACTCCATAATGCCTGGATTGCCACTACAAGCAGCATCAACACTCATGCTATCTTGTATGATTTCATGAGTGAAAAGAGCAGGGTCTATTCTAGGTTTTGGACTTTTTTTCGAGATGTTATCTTCGTAATTACTTTCATGAAAAGCCGATTCAGCTAGATCTTTTGAAGCAAATGATTTATACTTGGCATTTGGGTACCCTTTTATCTGTTGTTGGCAATCTGCCCATGATTTATAGATACCGGGATTGAGCCCATCCCAAACCACATAATATTTTCGTTTCTTCGCCATTCTGATTGCAATTTACCAATATGCTAATTGATACACATACACATTTATACTTAGAAAAGTTTCATGATGACATTGATGATGTCATGCAAAGAGCTAAAGATTCTGATGTTGGATTGATGTTGTTACCTAATATTGATTTTGAAACAATGGATAGTGTATTTGAATTAGCAAACGCATATGAGAGTTGCCTACCAATGGTAGGTCTACATCCATGTAGCGTAAAAGCTGATTATAAGACTGAATTGGAAAAACTATATGCGTATATCGATAGAGAGAATGTAATTGCTGTGGGTGAAATAGGTATGGATCTCTATTGGGACAAGTCTTTTAAATCAGAACAAGTTCAGGCTTTTCATGATCAGATTGATTGGGCTTTGGACAAAGATTTACCTATAGTCATTCATTCAAGGAATGCCATGCAAGAGTGTATAGATATTGTAAAAGATCGCCAAGATGGTAACCTGAGAGGTGTTTTTCATTGTTTTGATCAAGACGAAACGTCTGCCTTGGCTATTTTGGATTTGGGATTTTATATTGGAATTGGAGGAGTACTAACATTCAAAAAAAGTAAACTTCCAGAGACAATTCGTGATTTACCATTAGATCGAATAATATTAGAAACGGATAGCCCATTTCTAACGCCTAGTCCTCATAGAGGCAAACGAAATGAGAGCTCTTATGTGCAGTTTGTAGCTGAAAAAGCAGCTCAAATATTTGAAAAAGAAATAAAAGAAATAGCAGAAATTACGACCACAAATACAAAAGCACTCTTTAGACTCTAAAAGTTGAAATAAGTAAATTAAGAATTATGAAAAAACCACTTGTAAGTCCATTAGATCGAAATGCAACAGAAGAAGCAGCTAAAATGGCTGATTTCTATCAGGAAACTCTCGGATTCACGCCAAACAGCCTTTTTACTATGATGCATAGACCTCGAATAGCCAATGCATTTGTGGAGATGAATCAAGCTGTGATGGAAAATAAAGGAAGAGTGACTAGTGCCCTAAAAAGGCTTATCGCCTATCTTTCTAGTATGACTACAGGCTGCAGATATTGTGAAGCTCATGCTATTAGAGCTGCGGAGAGATATGGCGCCGAAGAACAAAAAATGGCACACATCTGGGATTACAAAACTCATTCAATATTTAGCGATGCTGAGCGCGCTGCATTTGATCTGGCCATTGCGGCTTCAACTGTTCCAAATAGCGTTGATGATGAAGTTTCAGAAAATATGAGAAAGTACTGGGATGAAGGGGAAATCGTCGAAATATTAGGTGTTATTGCTCTATTTGGGTATCTAAATAGATGGAATGATAGCATGGGCACTCAGTTAGAAAAGCCAGCTGCTTCTGACGGTGATAAGTTCTTAGGAGAAAATGGTTGGAATATTGGAAAACATGATTACTAAGAAGGTATTCTAATTGAAATCATAGAATTCCAATTGATCTTTAGGGCATAAAACAACACTTGGATTTATATCTTTTGACAGATCACTAGGTGGATTAAAAGTCATACTCCTTTGTGTCAGAAAAGTCCGTTCGACTCCATTGATTTCATACGCACTTACTCTTATTGTTTGACCTTTAATTGCAACTAGGGAAACCGACATAACCCTGTCACCATCAATGATGTATTCTTGTCTATCTTCTGGAGAGGTCAGAACAAATTCTACCTGGAGAGCACTGCCACATTTCTCTCCACTTCTACGCACTAGATGTCCAGTGAAATTATAGATGTTGAATGTTTTCACATTGATGTCGGATGCTATACTGCTTGAAACAGAATCTGAGCATTGAGTCAAGAAAATTATAGCTACGAGTAATCCTATAATTTTAATAAATGTCAATTTGAACTCAGTGATCATCTCTAACTTATTTATTTATGCTCAATTTATGATGTCCAAGATATGATTTAATAATCATGACTGCTACCGACCTTTTTCTTTTTCTTTGGAGAATGCACTTCGTATCTTTTTTTGCACAAATCTTTTATCCACATTGACAAATATCAATATTCATAATTATTGTAGTCTATGTTTTAAATCAAATTTTAATTTAACTTGATTTTATTGTATTACTCAAAGTTCTTAAATCTTTAGACGAACAAATTTGAAAATAGAGATTAATGAAAAACATATTTTTGTAACTAACTCTTCTGAAAGATGAAGTAGTGCTTTTTAATATCAGAAGATCTTAGTTGGTAATAACTCGGAACTTGTTGTTATGGTACATAATCTATTGTTTCATAACAGATTACCATTATTGGTATTTTCTTGATGTCAAAAAAGTCTACGATACCATTTGCATATTCCCTTTACAATATCAGAGGCTTACCTCCCTAGTATTATAAATCTTTTTCTATTTTGTCAGGGTACATAAAAGTATTCTAATGAAAAGAAGATCATTCATAACTCACAGTGCAGCGATTCCTGCTGGAGTTTCTTTGGGACTAGGCTTAAATAAGAAGAAGGCGGATGTAGATCTAAAAAGTTACCCTTATAGATTAAAATATGCTCCTCACCTGGGAATGTTTAAACATCATGCAGGAGATGATCCGATAGATCAATTGAATTTCATGGCCGATATGGGGTTTAGAGCTTTTGAGGATAATGGAATGAAAGGAAGAGAAGTCGTACTTCAGGAGAAAATGGCCAGTACAATGGCTAGTAGGAATATGGAAATGGGTGTTTTCGTTGCACATAAAATTTATTGGAGACAACCCACTCTTGCTAAAGGCGATGAAGATTCAAGAGCAGAATTCCTAACTCAAATTAAAGAATCAGTAGATGTTGCTAAAAGAGTAAATGCACGTTGGATGACTGTGGTTCCAGGTCATTTGGACTTAAGACAAGATATGGGTTACCAAACAGCTCATGTCATTGAGACATTAAAGCGAGCAACTGAAATATTAGAACCTCACAATCTTACAATCGTACTTGAACCTCTTAACTTTAGAGATCACCCAGGATTATTTTTAACCAAAGCTGCACAGGCTTATGAAGTTTGTAAATCAGTAAATAGTCCTTCTTGTAAAATACTTTTTGATATTTATCATCAGCAAATCCATGAAGGAAACATTATTCCTAATATTGAAAAGTGCTGGGATGAAATAGGTTATTTTCAAATAGGTGATAACCCAGGACGAAAGGAACCGACTACTGGTGAAATTAATTACCCTAATGTTTTCAAGTTTATTGATGAACAAGGCTATGATGGAATTTTGGGAATGGAACATGGGAATTTTAATGAAGGCAAAGAAGGAGAATCGGCAGTAATGAAGGCTTATCAAAGTGTGGATCAGTTTTGATTGTTAAATATGGCATTATCTATTAAGAATTACTTCAAAAATAGTGGCCCCGGATGGATTCAAGCGGCGGTTACTTTAGGTGGGGGCACTCTGGTCAGTTCACTTTATTTGGGTGTGATAGGTGGGTATGATTTTCTTTGGTTGCAGCCATTGGCCATGCTATGTGGTATAATCATGTTAGGTGCCCTGAATTATATCACACTTAGTCAGGATGAACCAAAAAAAAACCGACCTTTCATACTTGCTAAAAATCATGTTTCTAACACTCTTGCATGGGGATGGCTTATAGGTGCTGTAGTAGCCAATATTGTCTTTTGTGCTTCTCAGTTTGCTCTTGGTACTGACGCCATTCAGGGTAATCTTGGATGGGATGTTTCTAGTCCTTATATCATTACGTTCATTTTGTTTCTGGTTGCTTTGGGATTAATCTGGTTATTTTCGGCGGAAGGGAAATTATCAGAATGGGTAAATAATGTGATCAAGGTATTAGTCGCTACGGTTGTTATTTCATTTATGATCGTAGTAGTTGTTTTAGGTATGAAAGGAGGCATAGAATGGGGCGCTTTTTTCAGAGGATGGATACCTGATTTCTCATTGCTTTTTAATCCATCTGAAAGTTATTCTTCTTTTATAGCGGACACCGGTGCATATTCCGATTTTTGGAAAGGTTATATAGCTGATAATCAACGAAATATAATAATTGGAGCATTTGGCACAGCAGTAGGAATAAATATGACATTCCTTCTCCCATATGCTTTAATGAAAAAAAAATGGAATAGGTCCGATAGGAAGTGGTCACAGTATGATTTAATCTTTGGACTATTTATTCCTTTTGTTTTAGGAGCATCTTGCCTTGTACTATCTACAGCTACCCAGTTCCACGCAAAAAAGAATGCAGTAATAAGTGAAAAAGCATACAATGATGTTCTAGACAAAAGACTCGAAGCAGAGCATGGAGAGTACATTCATCAAAATGGCAAAGAATATCTAGATGAATTGCGAAATAACGCGGGATTAGCAGATAAAAATCTAAGTATCATGTTGGCAAAAAGAAGTGCTACAGAATTGGCAACTGCTCTTGAGCCTTTTTTGGGAAAGCATGTACAGCTCATTTTTGGCATAGGAATTTTAGCAATGGCCATTAGCACGATGCTTATTCATATGATGATCAATGGATACGCTTTAAGTGAAGCATTTGGTCATTATGGAAGTAGAAAGTGGTTTCTCATTGGAGCTACTGTTCCAGCTTTAAGTGGATTGTTTTCACCTTTCATTTGGGCAGGAAGTGTAAAAGCTGCAATAGTAGTTCCTGCATCGGTCATTGCCACCATGTTTTTACCCATTGCATATTTGATTTTCATTTTATTGATGAATTCTAAAAAAGCTATGAATAATCAAATGGTGAGAAGAAGATTACTTTGGAACGTTCTTATGATTTTTGCTACAGGCATAGCCTCATTTGCTTCAGTATGGGCTCTTATCGGAAAAATAAACAGTGCTAATCCTTATGAGAATATGTTAGGGTTAGTTGGATTAATAGCTTTAAGTACATTGCTCGTTTTTGGACTTTATCAATTTTGGCAAAAAGAGAGAAAAGTGTTGTCATGATTGGTTTTGGTATTATTGGAGGGGGTATGATTTCAAGGTTTCACGCAGAGGCTATAAAAGCTATTCCTAATGCAAAATTAATTGGAATTTATGGTAGAAATGAAGGAAAAACAAAAGCTATTGCCACTGAATATAAATGTAATTACCACTCTAGTATAGAAGGCCTCTTAAGTGACTCATCAATAACCGCAGTATCAATAGCAACTCCTTCTGGAGCGCATTTGAGCGGATGTTTAGCTGCTGCTAGAGCAGGCAAGAATATCATATGTGAAAAACCTTTAGAAATCAATACGGATAGAATTAATCAAATTGTAAAAGTCTGCGAGGAAGAAAATGTAATTCTTTCTGGAATTTTTAATCGACGCTTCAATCCTGCTGTTGTTGCTTTAAGAAAGGCAAT
>Ga0055584_100001727_pt1 | contig 21430 bp, 20 predicted proteins | sample OSDHelmetaG_FD_58716 | JGI IMG/M metagenome (GOLD analysis project Ga0055584, IMG submission 58716) | Pelagic marine sediment microbial communities from the LTER site Helgoland, North Sea, for post-phytoplankton bloom and carbon turnover... | ecosystem: Environmental > Aquatic > Marine >...
TAAGGTCCGTCGCCACATTAACCAGTCTGCAGGATCTGGATTTTGAATCATTTCATCGGTGACCGGGGTAAAGTTTCCCATAGCAGCCATGGCTGAATTTGATTCAGCAATTTCATCAGCTGCAGTTGCTGAGTTCATTAAAAGTGGGCTCATAACTGCTGCGCAAAGTAGCAGTTTTAGCTGGATTTTTAATAAGTTATTGTTCAGGTGGTTATTATCATTGCTTTGGTATTGCACGGTTTCCCCCTACTGACGAATTGAGCTCTTTTCCAAGCACTCTACTTACAAGCGCTCTAGATGAGCAGTAAAACTATCTATATAAATTAATTTAAGTGATTGATGATAGCGTCTGGTTCTTTACATTCCAAATTTAAATAAAGACTTAATCGGGAAGTGAGAAGACAAACAAAAGATTAGCATCGGTAGCACCGGCATAAAGCGACAGCCCAGTACTAAATGCGATGTATTGTTTACCACCGGCCATGAAAGTAGACGGATAGCCGCTTACAGTGGAACCCACATTGATTTCCCAGAGTAATTCGCCAGTACGCTGGTCAATAGCTTTCATGCGGCCGTTATCGTCGCCGCCAAAAATTAGCCCCCCGTCGGTCGACATCAGAGACAACATAAGGGCTTCTTGCTCATAGGCCCACTGCACCGCCCCAGTCTCTGCAGAAATTGCGGTAACAGTGTTAAGGGTCGGAGTTCCATCTGGTAATGGAAGGTTGGAGGTGAAACCAGCAATTCCATAAAGGTTATCTAGGCTAGGTTCGCCCATAGTAGAGGTCACTTCGCCACAACCCCGATGCAGTGAGTAGTACATCATATTGGTGCTTGGGCTATAGGTCCCGGAAGGCCAGCCACGAGCTTCACCGCCACAGGTAAAAACTGTCTGCCCAATTTCAGTAAACAGGGTTTCTGGATTCAGTGAAACTTCACCTGTAAGACCATCAATATTGTCTATCAGATTCTGGTATACCACTGGGCTGGCCCAGAGGAACTCGCCAGTCTCTCGGTCTAGGGTATACATCAGTCCTGGTTTGCCGGGAATGCCAGTCAATACCTTACGGACTTCACCCGGTTCGATATCCGGATTGATCCATTCAACCGTATCAGGATCTGGCGCCACGGCAGTGTCGACCAGTAGTCTTTCAAAAGGGAAGTCGTAATCCCAATGATCTACAAGGTGCTGGTAATACCAAACCATCTCACCAGTATCGGCATCTAGTGCCAGGGTGGAATTATGATAGAGGTATTTATATTCATTGCCTGCCATGATGTATTTTGGTGCTGGTGAAGTCACAGATGTACCAAAGTAGACCAGATTCAATTCAGGGTCATAAGAAGGCACCAGCCATGTGCCGACATGCCAGCGTTCGCTATCGAGCATGTCACCCCAGCTATCACCATTTTCCTCTCCCACGCGGGCGATCGTGCTTGTGCGCCAGATTTCTCGTCCAGTTGTGGCGTCATGGGCTGTCATGATACAGGCATCAGGGCTGCCTTCTGGTTCACAACCCCGGCCTGAAATAGCCATACTATTGGCAATTATTGGGCCTGATGTTTGTTGAGCACCTTGATGATAGTCCAAAATCTGAGTTTCCCAGACCAATTCACCGGTATAGGCATTAAGCGCATAAATATAATCATCGGCACTGGTATCGATGATCAGGTCTCCAAAAATAGAGAGGTTGCGGTTAATAGAAGGAACCGGGAAATAATCCTCCAGGTCATTCGGCAAACGACGGCGGTATTCCCAAATCAGGTCACCGGTATTGATATCAATAGCCTGAACAACATCCATCGGATTCGGAAAAAACATGATGCCATCGTGTACCAAGGCCGTGCCTTCTTGGATGCCATCATCTAGGCCTCTAATCCATACCATACGTAGTTCGTCAACATTATCCGCATTAATCTGATCTAAAGGGCTATGACCCCATGAATTTAGAGTGCGACGCCACATTAGCCAATCCGCAGGATCAGGGTTTTGTAACATTGCATCGGTGACAGGTGTAAAATTTTCAAAGAGGGGATTTAATAAAGGTCCACCTTCAATCTGAGAAGGCTCATCAGCTGCGAGTGCTAGTTCAAACAAAAAACAACTAAACAGCATGCTAATGATAAATTTGAATTTAGCTGATACGTATCTATTATTATTTTTCTCTTGAAGTGTGCGCATGGTTTTTCTCGTTAATTATAATTTTAAAAGTTATCTTTTTTAAGTGCCCCAAATCATCGTTGCTCAGTAGTACTTTTTGAGTTAGTGATATGGCTTACTGGATTGTCTCGTTGATCAATATATCATTTAAACTCTCTTGCCAGCCAGTTGGATTATTGAAAAGTCTTTGATGATTCAGCATTTTCAGCTTCCCATTTTGCTCAAGGACAAAAGTTGGAAAACCTTGCCCGCCAATAGTTTGAAGTAAGATCCGGCTATCATTAATGTGCTTAACAACCGCAGCTTCACTTAAAACGTTAAATGCGTTTTGAAAATCATCAATATTAATACCACATTCAGCAGCAATTTGAACCAAGGTTTCTTCTTCAGCAATGCGCAAGCCATCTATAAAATGAGCCTTAATTAGAGCTTGGTAGTAGCTCAGAATATTTCCTCCAGCTTGCTCTGCAGCAAGGCAAGCTTTAATGGGAGGTGTGGAATCCAGCACTGCTGTACCGCTATTTAACAGCTGGCTCATTTTTTCAGCAGGCGTTTGATTAGTAAGTTGGGTGATCCGTTCATGGTGACTCATAATGTAGCGAACCATTGCTGCATCAACCTGTTGATTATTGGGTGCGCTAAAAAGCCCTCCAAGATGTAACTGGATAGGTAGATTTTCTACTTTCTGGCTGGCGGCTAGTAAGGGAGCAGCGCCAAAACACCAACCACAAAGAGGATCTGCGATATAGTGCAAAATAACATTCATGGCTTATTCTCTTTATTTTTTGAGTACATTTACTATTAATTTGCTCAGTATTCTAACAAGTAAAATAGTTAAGTAAGGTGACATTTTTTAGTGAAAGACATAATATGCTGCGCTTGTATGATTTATCTATAAATCTTTTTTTTAAACTATTCAACAAACTAACAACAGGCTGAAACAGCTTTAAATTCAATGGGAGTAAAGATGTATAAACAATCAATTATGCCTAAATTTACCAAACTTGCTGCGCTTTTATTAAGCTTAACAGCATTATTAATAGGTCCTGCTACTTCAGCACAAACTGCTCAAACCACACTTGAATCAGAATTTATTATGAGTATGGTTTTACAGTTAGGGGGTGCACCCATGAATGCTGGCAATACTCAAATTGCGCCGCTCGGAGGTGGGACTTTTTCGGGCCCGGGATTAAATGGAACAATTCTTCCTGGTGGCGCAGACTGGATGACTACAGTGTCAGGACACAGTAGTCTGGATGTTCGTGTAACACTTCAAACAGACGATGGTGAATATATTTATTTAAGTTATGTTGGGGTAATGCATGAAACTGATTCAGGCCTTTATTGGAAGGTAACGCCTAATTTCCAAACAGCATCAGAAAAGTATGATTGGCTAAATCATATCGTAGCAGTCGGCCAAGGTTATCTGGAAGGTGGCGATTTTGCTAACGGAATTTTTTACGATATATTCCAAATTTTATAACTTTATAAAAGAATGTCTAAAGCCTTGGGTTCGTATAGTTTCCAGGGCTTTTTTATTTTCATTTAAAAATTAGGAGCCGCTTAATATTTTGGCTAAATAATGCCCGGTGAAGGATTGCTTGATCTTGGCAACTTGCTCTGGGGTGCCGGTCGCAATAATTTGACCGCCACCATCTCCACCCTCTGGTCCAAGATCTATTACCCAGTCAGCAGTTTTTATCACATCAAGATTATGTTCAATGACGACAATAGTATTTCCGTCATCACGCAATCGATGTAAGACATTTAGTAATTGCTGGATATCATAAAAATGCAAACCTGTAGTTGGCTCGTCCAGAATATAAAGCGTCTGCCCCGTGTCTCTTTTGGATAACTCCTTGGCTAGTTTGACACGCTGAGCTTCACCGCCGGATAAGGTAGTTGCTGCCTGACCCAGTTTCACATAAGACAGACCAACTTCAATTAAAGTTTGTAACTTGCGGGCGATAACAGGAACTGGATCAAAAAACTCACGCGCATCTTCAATAGTCATATCCAGAACTTCAAAAATGTTTTTACCTTTGTATTTAACTTCTAAAGTCTCACGGTTATAGCGCATGCTTCTGCAAACATCGCAGGCAACATAAACGTCAGGCAAGAAATGCATTTCGACTTTTACTAGGCCATCGCCCTGGCAAGCTTCACAACGTCCACCTTTAACATTAAAAGAAAAACGCCCTGGTTTGTAACCACGAGCGCGAGATTCCTGAGTCGCAGCGAAAAGCTCACGCACTGGAGTGAATATGCCAGTGTAAGTAGCAGGGTTACTACGCGGCGTTCTACCAATGGGGCTCTGATTGATATCGACGACTTTATCTAAAAGGTCTAAGCCTTGAATTTTTTTATACTTAGCCGCGTTCAGCGTCGTGGCGCCATTTAAGGCAGTAGCAGCAAGCGGATAAAGTGTATTGTTAATTAAGGTGGATTTACCTGAACCGGATACCCCAGTAACACAAGTCATTAAGCCTAAAGGGATTTCCAGATTTATCGATTTTAAATTATTACCGGAGGCCCCTGATAAGACCAAGAGCCTATCTGCAGTGGCCTTAATACGCTTTGTAGGTGTTTCAATTTTCTTTTTGCCGGACAGGTATTGACCGGTCAAAGACTTTGCAGATTTTTTTATATCTTCGTAAGTCCCTTGGGCAACAATTTCGCCACCATGCACGCCGGCACCTGGGCCAATATCAATAACATGATCGGCACTGCGGATGGCTTCCTCATCATGTTCAACGACGATAACGGTATTGCCAATATCACGCAGGTGGCGCAGGGTATTTAATAAACGGTCATTATCGCGTTGATGCAGCCCGATTGAAGGTTCGTCCAGAATATACATAACGCCAACCAGACCCGCACCTATCTGGCTTGCCAAGCGAATACGCTGAGCTTCACCGCCAGATAAGGTTTCGGCGCTTCGGCTTAAAGTCAGATAATTCAGACCGACATCGACCAGAAACTTAAGACGGTCTTGAATCTCCTTAAGTATTTTTTCTGCAATTTTGGCCTTTTTACCTTTTAAATTAAGGGTGTCGAAATAATTGGCGGCTTTGCCAATGGTCATGGCTGTGATGGCCGGTAAATTCTTTCTGTTGATTAATACATGCCGGGCATCTCGGCGCAGGCGTGTGCCATTACAATCTGGGCAGGGTTGTGAATTGAGATACTTTGCTAGTTCTTCGCGCACCATTTGTGATTCAGTTTCACGATAACGACGTTCCATGTTGGGTAAGATGCCTTCAAATGGTTTGCGATTAATATAGGTTTTACCTTTTTCATTAATGAAGGTGAATTCAATTTCAGTCTTCCCGCTGCCAAATAAAATCAGGTCTTGGTGCTTTTTACTAAGCTTGTTATACGGTACTTCGACAGCAAATCCATAATGGTCTGCCAGAGATTTAAGCAACTGGAAATAATAAATATTGCGTCTGTCCCAGCCGCGTACTGCGCCTTCTGCCAGGGAATGTTCTTCATCAATAATAATCTTAGCCTGATCAAAATATTGCTTCATGCCTAGACCATCACATGCGCCGCAAGCACCAGCTGGGTTATTAAAGGAAAACAGCCTGGGTTCTAGCTCAGTAATACTATGGCCACACTCAGGGCAGGCAAAAAGAGATGAGAATACTAGATCATCGCCAGCGCCCTCATCCATATAAGAGGCAATAGCAAGCCCGCCAGCAATTTGCAGAGCAGTTTCAAAAGACTCGGCCAGACGCTGCATTAAATCAGGTCGAACTTTAAAGCGGTCAATGACTACTTCAATCGTATGTTTTTTATTTTTTTCCAGATCTGGCGGGTAATCTAACTCAGTGACGATGCCGTCTACTCTGGCTCGTATAAAACCGCCGGCTTTTAATTCATGAAAAATATGAACATGCTCGCCTTTACGTTCGCGTATGACTGGCGCTAACAGCATCATTGGGGTGCCTTCGGGTAAAGCGAGTACCTGATCAACCATTTGGCTGACTGTTTGAGCCTCCAGCTTGAGGTCGTGATCGGGGCAATAAGGGTCTCCGGCACGGGCAAATAATAGTCGCAGATAATCGTAAATTTCCGTAATGGTGCCAACGGTAGAACGCGGATTATGTGAAGTGGATTTTTGCTCAATTGAAATAGCGGGTGACAAGCCAGAAATCTGGTCCATGTCCGGTTTATCCATCATCGATAAAAATTGGCGCGCATAAGTAGACAGAGACTCTACATAACGACGCTGACCTTCTGCATATAAGGTATCGAATGCTAAGGATGATTTGCCAGAGCCAGACAGCCCAGTGATGACAACCAGCTTATCCCGGGGGATTGTTACATCGATATTTTTCAGGTTGTGAGTGCGGGCTCCCCTGACAATGATTTCGTCCATTTATTCTCTACTTCTTGGTTTGAAAGGCTAAACCGACCATTATACGTTGTAAGGTAATAGAAAGAAGAATCTAATCGAATTTTTTCTCAAGCATGCTAGACTTAGCTTATCTAAAGAGAGGAGATTTATTGTGGCAAGTAGAGGTATTAATAAAGTAATTTTAGTAGGAAATGTCGGGCAAGATCCAGAAACACGCTATATGCCGAATGGCAATGCAGTTACCAACATCAGTATAGCCACTTCTGAAACGTGGAAGGATAAAAACACTGGTGAACAGCAAGAACGCACGGAGTGGCACCGAGTCACTTTTTATCAGCGTTTGGCAGAAATCGTGGCTGAATATGTTAAAAAAGGATCTAAGCTATATGTTGAAGGGCGTCTGCAAACTCGCTCCTGGGAACAAGATGGCGTGAAAAAATATGCGACGGACATCATCGCTAATGAAATGCAAATGTTAGATAGTAGAGGAAGCTCCGGAGAGAGTTATTCACCTAGCCAATCTCAATCGGCTCCACCCCCAAGGAAAGAAACTCCCACGCAGCAAGCTCCAGTTGATGCGGATAGCTTCGATGATGATATTCCGTTTTAGGAATAATCTGAAACGACCTAAAACCAAGCAAGATAACAGTGAAACTTTTAGTTTTTGGATCCAACAGCCCGCTGGGGAAAAGTTTCACTCAGCTACTAAAACAGGAAACAGTAGCTTATATTGCCATCGATGATGGTGAGCCAAGCATCTATGATGCTGACAGACTAGCAACATTAATAAAGGAAGCGCAGCCTAGTCAGCTAATTAATTTGAGTTTGAATCCAGGGCTTTTTCAGTCTGAAGCGGTTATCAGTAAAGAGCGTATTAACCAGCTTACGCATGCCTGCACAGTTTTGTTGAAATCAGCTAAAGCCCTAAAAATTCCTTTCATCCAGCATTCTTCAGTAGCGGTTTTTGATGGCTCGAATCCTAAGCCATATTTAGAAACAGATAGTTGCTCTCCGAAAAACCCTCTGGGGAAATTAGCTTTTAGCCTGGAAAAGAAAGTTGCAAAAAATGAAAGGCATATAATTTTACGAACAGAAGGCATTTTTGATTCAGGCACTGCTTATTTCAGTAATACCATCAAGGAATGTATAGCCAATCAAGGTAAATTGGATCTGCTAGATCAACGTTGCAGCCCAACTCCTTTGACAGATGTGGCTAGAGTGTTGTTGGCAATTACTAGGCAACTGTCATGCAATGCCAGCCCTTGGGGCATTCATCAATATTGCGCCTTGAAAGCAACACATCGGCATACCTTTGTGGAAGATTTCTTAACAGTAGCTGCTGAAAGGGATAAAGGTTTAGCAAAAGTTATAGAAAGTCTTGAACTAAGGACTCAAGAAACCAGCAAAGCTCAATTAAGAAATTCGGTTTTAGATTGCCAGCACATTATGTCCAGCTTTGGTATTAAACAACGCTCGAGAGGGGCTGCCATAAAAGAACTCATTGCTAACTTATATGCATGAAGTGGCGAGGCTTACTGAGGCTTACAAAAGGTTAAGTGAATGAATAAAAATGCCTTAATAGTTATCGACGATGCTTTAGAGCACATACTTCAACAAGCTTTAGTGACTACTAATATTGAAGAAGTGGCGTTGAGTGGGCTGTCAGGCAGAGTTATTGCCGAGACTATAAAAGCAGGCATTAACGTACCCGGCTACGATAACAGTGCTATGGATGGCTTTGCTGTTAATACTGATTTTGTCCCTTCGCCTGAAACCACTTTAGCTATCTCACAAATTATTCCCGCCGGCAAAGTGGGCTTTACACTAGAAGCTGGCACAGCCGCCAGAATTTTTACTGGTGCACCAATTCCAGATGGTGCTAATGCCATCATATTGCAGGAGGACACTGAGCATGATGAGCATCAAGTGAAAATCTTGCAGGTGCCTAAAGCCGGGCAAAACATTCGATTATGTGGGCACGATATCAAACAAGGCGATGCTATTTTGGTAAAAGGACATAAGCTGTTACCACAGGATATCGGTCTGCTGGCCTCTCTAGGGCAAAGAAAAGTAAAAGTTTATCGGCCATTAAGCGTTTCTATTTTAAATACGGGCGATGAATTGATTACCCCTGGACAACGATTAAATCCGGGTCAGATTTATGAAAGTAACAGTTTTACCTTAGACGCATTATTAAAAAATTTAGGCATGCAAACTCGGAAAATAGGAATTGTTAAAGATGATTTGCCAGCCACACAAAAAGCGCTATTAAAAGCCGCCGAGGAGTCAGACTGTATTATTTCTAGTGGGGGAGTGTCCGTCGGAGATGCCGATTTCGTAAAAACCGCGGTTGAGAATTTAGGTGAACTTTCACTATGGAAACTCGCAATCAAACCTGGCAAACCGTTTTCTTTTGGGCACCTTGGTGAGATTCCTTTTTTTGGCTTGCCGGGTAATCCAGTAGCTGTTTTTGTCACCTTTCTAATGTTGGTAAAACCGTATTTGCTAAAAATGCAGGGGGGGCAAAATATTCACCCGGAAAAATACCAGTTACCTGCCGGGTTTGAAGTTCCTGAAGCGGGCAGTAGACAAGAATATATTCGGGTGCGAATAAATATAAATCAGCATAATCAGCAAGAGTTAATACCCTTTTCGAATCAGGGATCAAGCGTAATGACCTCAACATCCTGGGCTAATGGGCTGGCTATTATTCCAGTTAATGCCACGGTGAAAAAAGGCGATCTTCTAGAATTCCTGCCTTATACAGGTTTGCTGTAATTTCCAACAATACAGTATGATGCGCCTGTGATGTTTACTAAATTAACAAGTTACTTAATTGTCGTTGGTGCACTGCTATTACAAGCATGTGCTACGACAGATCTTAGTTTTCCTACACAAGAAACGACTTCAAGTAGTGAACAGGAAAGTATTGTTATCGAGCAAACGAGGACTGGGCGGATATCTGACCCTATTTTACGAGCTCGGATCTTGGCGGATATGCTTTTTGAAGCCAGCATGGCCTTTGATGATAATCGCTTGATGCTGCCGGCAGGAGATAATGCTTATGACCGGTATCTAGAAGTATTAAGTTTTGATCCGAATAACCAGATTGCATTACAAGGCGTAGAAGATATTGTTGAACGTTATCTTGTTATGGCGAATCAGGCGATCCAAATTGGACAGTTTGATGATGCTGAGAATTACTTAGTTCGGGCAGAAATTATAAATCCAGGCAAGCAAGATATTATTGAAGCAAGAAGAGTTTTGGCACTGGAAAGTAGAGTTACTAGGGATTATTTTGCTCTCGACCCAGAAGAACTGGCAGCCCAAAGTCTGATAATGATGTCGCAACTAGGTACTATCGGAGAGTTGGTCAGAAACTATGATGCAACTTTTTTAATTACCGCACGTAGCGATTCCGAAGCCCGTTGGATATATCAAGTGATGCGAGAAGCGGTCGGTGGATATCGATTGCGTGGAAATATAACTTTAGGTTCGCAACCAACCATTCAAGTGAATATCCCGCAAACCTGAATAAAGTTTGGAATATGCAAATGAAAAAAATTAAAGCTTTCTTATTCATTATTTGTTTATTGCCGATGACATCTCTTGCACAAATGAATATTCGAGTAGAAGATGCTTATAGTAGAGAGATGCCTCCGACAGCCACAAATATTGCGGTTTATGTCACTATAAGGAATGTTGGTAGCCATGGTGTTAGTCTGGAAAGTGTCAGTACTGATGCAGCAGAATCTGCAATGATTCACCGCAGTACAATGGCAAATGGCATGATGACAATGGAACATGTCTCCGAGCTATATATCGCTCCCAGAGAAAATGTCAGATTAGAGCCAGGTGGTGTGCATATTATGCTGGCAGGTCTAAGGCGTCCTTTAAGAGCCGGCGATCTAATCAGAATGAACCTTAATTTTAGTAATGGTGTTGTGTTGAGAGTAGATATTCCAATACTGGAAATGTAATTCGTATAGGTTAATAAATTGCTTTAATTATCCCTTAGATATTATGGTTAATTGCAAATAAATAGTTGTAGTAGGCGTAAAGAGAAGTTATGCAAAACCCTCAGGCTTTCATAGTCGCTATAAATACTTCTACTAATACATCTTCTATTAAAGGAAATTTACCTCTCATCACCAATGCAATAAAAATTAAAAGTCGAAATATTTTAGAAAAATATTTACAAGGTGATAAAGGGCTTGCGAGAAAAGAATTAATAGGGCTATATAAAAAGCATCCTGATTCGGTTGTGGTTAACCATCTAGCCGCCTTCATTCTATACAGAGATAAAAGATTTGATGAAGCCTATCTGCAAATAAATAAAGCTCTCTCTACATCACCTAAAAACTCAATCATGATTAACCTTCGCGGCCTCATTCAAAGACAATTGCTATTATTTGAAGACGCTATTTCATCTTTTCAAAAAGCTATAAAGATAAATTCTGATTATCCAGATCCTTATAATAATCTTGGAATATTTTACCGTTACTATGGGAAACAAAAGGAAGCAATAAGCTGTTTTAAAAAAGCTTTGGCAATAAATTCTGAGTTTTATTCGGCCAGATATAATCTGGCATGCATGAAGGGGTATAAATTCAGTGAAAAAGAAATTAAGTTAGTTGAAGAACAGCAGCATAAGCTAAAAACACTTGAAGATAAGGCCCGCTGCAGCTTTACTTTATACAATGCTCTGCTGAAAAACAGCGAGCATCAAAAGGCATTCTACTGTTTGGAGGAAGGAAATCAGCTCTTATTTAACGGCAGCAAGCTGCATCATTACAAGCTGCAAAAATCGAAGCAGAGCAACAACAAATTGCATTAGAACACCTAAGGCATGAGCAAACAGCACAAGAACAGATTGCATTAGTTGAAACCCGCAATGAAGCAAATGAGATGGCTTTTGGCTTGCAATATACAGATGAGCTTGAGAATGAGGTGGTCGCGGTAATAGATGCTTGGGCTAGAGCGTGGTCTACACAGAATGAATCTCTCTACCTTAGTTTTTATTCCGATAACTTTGTTGTTCCAGGTGGAATGAGTCGTGATGTTTGGGAATAGAAAGAATTCGTAGAATTAATGCACCGGATTTTATTCAAGTGGATGTTGGTTATGCTCAATTTGAGTTAGTAGGCGAAAATTCAATTTGTGTTTATCTAAGGCAGGGCTACAGCTCAGATTCATACAGTGATTTCACTAATAAGAAAATTGAATTAGAGAAAGTAGATGGACTCTGGAGAATTCTCACTAAAGAGTCGATTTAGATTGTAAATTTTATTAAATCCATCGCTGAGATAAATTAATCTATTCTCATAAATACCTCTTGCAACACACTGATTTCAATTCGATAACTGTCGTTAAAAAATGTGAAGCCGAACTAACACCGGGGCATTTTTCATGTTAGTATTTCTACAAGTTCAGATGTGGAAGAGGCTTTTAAATGTTCCGAAATCCATTAAAATCGATACAAATGATCGTCCACGTCCTTTACTCTATTATTACCCTCCCCAATAAGGTTACGTTTATGAAAAGACTCTTACGTGGCATTGCTTATATGTCAGTCTTCGCCATATTGGCGGCCTGCGGTGGTGGTGGAGGTCAAGATTTTACCGTGTTTGGCAATGGAGGGCTTTCAGGCGAAGCTGGAACAGGTGCTGGTGGAACTGATGGCGTAGCAGTCGTGCAAATTGGCAGTGGTGTTAGCTCTGCATTTGTTTTGGGTGCTGCTACGGCTAGTGAGACCAGCCTGCAAGCTGGTGAGTCAACTACAATTACAGTAAATATTGTGGATGTAAGTGGGAATCCTGTGATTGAAGGGGCTGTTGTTACTTTCTCATCGACTTGCTCAGCTAGTGGTTTAGCAATCTTTAGTGAGACGCCTGTTAGTACTACGACAGGACAGGCTCAGACGACGTATACTCCTCAAGGGTGCTCAGGGACAGATACAGTCACTGCAGTGCTTCAAGAAAATTCCACAACAGCGACTGTTGATTAGCTGAAAGTGCTAGCGATTTGCTGTGAGGTTATTTACCACTGCCGGTTCGGCCAAAGTTGAAGTGTCTCCCAGGTTATCCAGTTCATTAGCCGCTATCTTGCGCAAGATACGACGCATAATTTTACCTGAGCGGGTTTTTGGTAGGCCAGGAGCCCATTGGATGACATCAGGCTTAGCAATTGGGCCTATTTCTGAGCTTACCATAGCAATTAACTCTTTCTTCAGTTCATCACTTTCATCTACATCTATCATTAGTGTGACATAAGCATAAATACCCTGACCCTTAATATCATGGGGAAAGCCAACAACGGCTGCTTCTGCAACAGAAGGGTGTAAAACCAAGGCGCTTTCAACTTCGGCCGTGCCGAGTCTGTGGCCACTGACATTAAGAACATCGTCAACACGTCCGGTTATCCAGTAAAACCCATCCTCATCACGACGGGCACCATCACCGGTAAAATAGTAACCAGGATATGTGGTGTAATATGTGTCAATACAGCGTTGATGGTCACCATAAACTGAACGGATCTGACCAGGCCAACTTTGAGTGATGACCAGATTGCCTGAAGCAGCCCCGTCCAGAATAATGCCTTCAGGGTCTACCAAGGCAGGTTTAACGCCAAAAAAAGGCAAGGTGGCTGATCCAGGTTTGAGATCCGTCACGCCTGGTATAGGAGTAATCATGACCCCGCCAGTTTCTGTTTGCCACCAGGTATCCATAATTGGCGATTGTGCTTTACCAACTTGATGGTAATACCATTCCCAGGCTTCAGGGTTGATTGGTTCACCCACTGTTCCTAATATTCGCAATGAATCTCGGGATGTGTTTTGTAAAGGTTCATTACCTTGTGCCATTAATGCACGTAAGGCGGTTGGGGCGGTATAGAATGAATTCACTTGGTATTTATCGACAATTTGCCACATTCGGCTGGCATCTGGATATGTGGGCACACCTTCAAACATTAGTGTTGTTGCACCATTAGCGAAGGGCCCGTAAACAATATAAGAATGGCCTGTTACCCAACCGACGTCAGCAGTACACCAATATATATCGCCATCATGATAGTCAAAAACATAATAATGGGTCATGGCAGCCTGAAGAAGATATCCAGCAGTGGTGTGAAGGACTCCTTTAGGCTTACCTGTAGAGCCAGAGGTATAAAGAATGAAAAGCGTATCTTCACTGCCCATGGGCTCAGGTTCACACTCAGAACTTACATCCTGAATAACTTCGTGATACCAAATATCACGACCCTCTTGCCAATTTATATTGTTACCGGTTCGCTTAATCACTAAAACGGTATGTACATTTGGGCAGCTGCTAAGGGCTTTATCCGCGTTGACTTTTAGCGGAACATATTTACCACCACGCATACCTTCATCAGCAGTAATGAGTGTCTGGCAGTCTGAGTCTAGGATGCGGTCTTTTAAAGCTTCTGGAGAGAAACCGCCAAAAACCACTGAATGCACTGCTCCAATCCTTGTACAAGCTAGCATGGCAAATGCTGCTTCTGGGATCATTGGCATATAAATACAAACTCTGTCGCCCTTACTAACGCCCCGTTGTTTTAAAACATTTGCCATTTCGCAAACATGGTCATGCAATTCCTGGTAAGTAATTGTTCTTTCTACGCCAGGTTCATCTCCTTCCCAAATTATAGCGATTTGTTCAGCGCGATCTGGTAAATGGCGGTCTATGCAATTAGCGCTTACATTGAGTTTTCCATCACTAAACCATTGGAACTTACCTTCTTCCATGTTGCCTTGGTAAACATGAGTAAATGGTTGGATCCAATCTAGAAAGTGATTAGCCTGATTGGCCCAGAAAGTATCTGGGTCTTCGATAGATTGTTTGTACAGGTTTAGATATTCGTCTAATTCAAGGTGTGATTGGGCTACAGCTTTTTCAGTAACAGGGTATAGATGTTGCTCGGACATTACTTACCTCTTGTATAAAGAAATCAAGATTGTGCAATCAAATTAAATAATTCAGTGCCACAACTTTTAATTAAGCAGCCTGGACTGGAATGGCATTACTTGAGCGCGTAATAGTATTGTTTTCATCCAGATACACTAAGCGGGGCCTATAGTTAATTAATTCCTGATCACTATAGCCACAATAGGCACATATGATTAAACGATTACCAACGGAGGCCTTATGTGCCGCGGCGCCATTGACAGAAATTATTTTTGAACCAGCTTCAGCTCTAATTGCATAAGTTGTAAAGCGTTCACCATTAGTCACATTATAGATCTGGATTTGTTCATATTCGCGGATACTAGAGAAATCTAACAAGTCTCCATCTATGGCGCAGGAGCCTTCATAGTCAAGCTCAGAGTGAGTGACACAAGCGCGGTGTAATTTTGCCTTCAACATTATGCTGTTCAATCTAGGCTCCTGTTAGCTACCATCACTGCCAATGCAATCATAAAAGGGGCGTAATTATCGCTGAAACACGATAAACGCGCAAATACAGCCTTCCTTACGCTCTATCAGCAGCTTTATTTTCTCATGCCAATTTAATTGAAATATTGTCAATCAATCGGGTATTTCCTAAATAGGCGGCAGCCAGAATAACCAGATCTTTGTCGTTTACTGTGGCAGGGAATAGAGACGGAGCATCGCAGATAGAAAAGTAATCTGGTTTTAAGCCTGCAGAAGATATATTTTCCAAAGCGGCTTCTTCTAATTCAGAATAATTAGGATTCTTATCTAGCTTAATTGAATCGGCAGTAAGCTGAAGAGTTTTGTAAAGAACTGCAGCCTGCTTAAGCTGTTCAGCATTAAGGTAGTTATTACGTGAACTTAAGGCTAAACCTGAAGTATTCCGCAAGGTAGGGACACCAATAATTTCTATAGGAATATTTAGGTCATGCACCAGTTTTCTGATAATGGCTAGTTGCTGATAGTCTTTTTCACCAAAATAAGCTTTATTAGCCGGACAAATATTAAACAGCTTGGTCACAATTGTGCAGACACCATCAAAGTGTCCAGGCCTACTAGCCCCGCATAACAGCTTACTTATATTTGGAACACTCACTAGAGTTTCGAGTTTTGGGCCCTGTGGATATAGCTCTTCAATATTGGGTGCAAACACGGCATCACAATTAATTAATTTCAAAGCTGCAATGTCATCGTCAAAACTACGAGGGTAGTTTTGAAAGTCTTCATTTGGTCCGAATTGAGTTGGATTAACAAAAATTGTGGCAAGGACGAAGTCACACTGTTCTCGGGCTAAGCGAGCCAAAGACAAATGTCCTTTATGTAAATTGCCCATAGTAGGGACCAGTCCGATGCTTAGACCATCATCCTTAACAAGCTGAAGGGCTTGCCTTAAGTCCGCAATTGTTTGGTAAATGTGCATTTAGATTAGAAGAACTTAATTATAAGACTGTTCTGAACTTGGGAAGCTGCCATCTTTGACAGCGGCGATATACGACTTTATAGCGCCTGGGATGCCTTCTTTAGATATAGCTAGAAAGTTTTTTACAAATTTTGGGGTAACTGGTGAAATGCCAAGTACATCGTGCATAACCATGATCTGCCCATCGACATCTTTTCCAGCTCCAATTCCTATCACCGGTATGCTGAGTTTTTCACTAATGGTTAAAGCTAACTTGGCAGGAATACATTCCAATAAGAGCATGCTGGCACCATATTCTTCCAGCATTAAGGCTTCTTCAATAATAGTATTGGCTTGCTGCGGGTCTCTACCCTGCACCCTAAAGCCTCCCAGTCGATTTACTGATTGTGGAGTTAATCCCATATGAGCACAAACTGGAATTCCACGTTGGCTCAGCAAACGAGTGCTTTCAGCTATCCAGGCTCCGCCTTCTAATTTAACGACATGTGCGCCAGCTCGCATGAGTCGAGCAGCATTTTCTAAGGTCTGGCTTTGAGATGAGTAAGACATAAATGGAAAGTCGGCAATTAATAAAGCGCCCTGATTCCCACGCTTAACGCATTGCATGTGATAGATAATATCTTCCATAGTTACCGGAATAGTAGAGTCATGCCCCTGCAGAACCATGCCTAGTGAGTCTCCCACCAAAATAACTTCAATACCGACTTCGCAAAATAGTTTTGCAAATAAGGCGTCATAGGCCGTGATGCAAACAAACTTTTCACCTTTTTGCTTCATCTCCTGCAGAGTATGTACGGTAACTGGAGTCAAAATTAGTTCCTATTTAGCATCTATTTAGTATCTGCTTATTAACTATATTAAGGCTGGTTTTGGGTTGAAAAAATGACGGGTACCTTTTTGGGTACTTAGAATATGCTCAACAAGTTGCGAATAATCCTCGTCATTGTTTACAAGGTCAATATCAGCGCTGTTGACTACAAACAAGCTGCTTTTATCATAGTAGTGAAAAAAATTAGTATAAGCATCAATTAAATTGAGTAAATAATTTCGATCTATAGATTGTTCATATGCTATTCCGCGGTTTTGGATACGTTCAAGCAATACTTCTACTGGGGCTTGCAAATAGATAACCAGGTCTGGTTTTGGGGCATCAATAGTTAAATGATCATATACATTTTCATAAAGCTGGTATTCATCTGTATCGAGGTTCTGGCTCGCAAAGATGCGATCTTTTTCAAGTAAAAAGTCAGCTACTCGAACGGGTTCAAACATGTCTTCTTGGCGTAATTCTTGAAGTTGTTGTGCGCGTTGAAAAAGAAAAAAGAGCTGTGTTGATAAAGCATTTTGTTTCGGGTTTTTATAAAAGCGACCCAGAAAAGGATTTTCTTCGCTTTTTTCCAAAAGTGTATCGTAATTGAAACTTTCCGCCAGGCGTTTGGCCAAGCTAGTTTTACCCACACCTATTGGGCCTTCAATAGCGATATAACGTGGAATGTTAGGACTTGATACAGGAATATTTATTATGCTATCTGACACATCGTTACCATTTGTATTAGTGTGATAGAAAAACTGTTTTCAATCTACAGCTTTTTTATTTCGTTGCCCAGATTTTACCCTGCGCTTGTGGGGCTTTGAAAGCGTGGTCTTTTGTTGCACTGTTTGTTGTTGTGGGTTGGCTTCTTGGTAGTTTGTCCACCATTGCCCCAATCCATTCAGTTTTTCGCCACTGGCTTCTCGAAGTAATAGGAAATCATAAGCTGCACGAAAACGTTTTTTAGTAATTAAAATTGCAGCTTTCTTCCCATTGTTGCGCTCCAAGCGTAGCTGGTACTCCCAGATTTCTCGCATAGGAATACTAAAGCGTTTAGGTATGGCAATTTGAGTGAGTTGCAAATCAATAATTTCTCGTCCAGCTTCATGCATGGCTGGCATAGGCGCGAGCTTTTCGGCAATTTTTTGTTGAAAAACTCTTCTTACAGCTGGCCAAAGGATTGCAGCAAGCAAGAAAGCAGGCGTAACACTTTTCGCATTCATAATACGATCATCGGTGCTTTGAAATGCACCCTCAAGCATTATTCTGTCTCTAGGAGCTGAAAAATCAATCAGCTTCTGAAGCGGAGGAAATAAAACGCTAAATACACCATATGAATTAAGCATATGGAAAGTTTGTAGACTATTGCCATTGAAAAATAATTTAATAAACTCATCAAAGAGTCTGGCAGGTGGAATGGATTCAAGTAGATTGGCGCAAGCCTTGATTGGCGCTTCAGTATTTTTTTCAATAGAAAAGTTCAGTTTACATGCGAGTCGAATGGCTCGTAATATTCTGACCGGATCTTCTCGATAGCGCTGTTCTGGATCTCCAATTATTCGCAAGGTACGATTATGAATATCTTCCAGGCCGTGACAAAAGTCATGCACGGTAAATCCCTGAACAGTGTAATAGAGAGCATTAACGGTGAAGTCTCTTCTTAATGCGTCTTCTTCAATAGTCCCGTAGACATTGTCTCTAAGTAACATGCCACTTTGATTATGGGCTGAATCAAGATGTTTAACATTTCGTGCCAGACTATTTCCTTCTACTTTTGTACTCTGACTGGCTTGGGCGCGAAAAGTAGATACTTCAATAATTTCCCGTCCAAAATGTACATGTACTATTCGAAAGCGTCGGCCAATCAATCTGGAATTTCTAAAAACCTTAGCGACTTGTTCAGGGCTGGCATTAGTTGCGATATCGAAATCTTTTGGAACTAAATTTACCAAGAGATCACGTACACCTCCCCCGACAATATAGGCATCGAAACCAGCATCGTTTAACTTATAAAGTACTTTCAATGCAGAGGGACTGATTGATTTTCTAGAAATCCCATGATCGCCGCGACGGATGATGGAAGATTCGAGAGTAGGGGGAGTTGCTTGTTTTGAATACTTGGTCAAAGTTATTCGCTAATAGACTAAAGTGGCCATTCTACACAAGTGTACAGGAAATAAAAAAGCCGATAAGACTTTAGTCTTATCGGCTTTTAAAGCGTTGGTTTTTATTATTATTAGTTTGAATACTTCCCTGTAGCAAAATTCGGAGACAAATTGCCACCTTTTTCAGGGTATTCTTATCCCATAAACTGACCTCACGCTTCCCCCTTTGCTGTGCTGATTTTTCAGTTCTTCCAGCTTAGGTACAGCTTATCGCTGCATACCTGAGTCATTAAATTGCACTGTCATTATATTTTTATTATTTTATTATTTTAATTTTTGGAGACAGGCAAAGTAACCATTATTAACGCAGCATTCGTGCCAAGTTCTCGATTTTGCTAAATTATATATATAAAACAGTAAGATAAACTAATATTCCAATTATTTCATATCAGCAAATACAGTTAAATTATTAAATTAATGTGTAGAAATGTAACTTATAGGGTGCTTAGGTAACGGTTTATTGTTTATTCTAATGCTAGAACTATCAATAATTGTTTAGTTTTCGATCGATTTTTTTTGCCGTGGCATGTCAAAACGTTGGCGCCTCTCCCATAGGCACTTGCGACTAATTCCCAGTTTTTTGGCTAATTGTGTCTCGTTCATTGAGTCCTGATGGTCAAGCACAAAGCGTTGAAAATAGTCTTCCAACGATAAATCCTCTGGGGGGTCATTATCGATATCTCCTGTTTTATCGATGTCTTTTTCCATCAGCTGAATGGTTTTATTACGATTCTTTTGTAATTGCTCTAAATTTAATGCATCAATTTCTATAAGTTCAACATCAATTCCAAGCAGGTCCAATGGAATTTGTGAGCTTTCTGAAAGTATCACCGCACGCTCTATCGCATTTTCTAACTCTCTGACATTACCGGGCCAGGGATACATGGTAATTGCTTGAATAGAATCAGCGCTAAAATGCATAGATTCCATACCTAAACGCGTGCAGATTAATCGTAACTTAGATTCAGCTAGTGCCAAAATATCTGTCCCTCGGTCTCTAAGTGGAGGGATTTGTAGCGGCATAACATTAATTCGATAAAATAAATCTTCTCTGAAAAGTCCTTCCATAACAAATTGCTGCAAATCTCTGTGAGTAGCTGCAATCAGGCGAACATCAACCTTGGTTGATTGAACTGATCCGACCTTACGGATTTCATGTTCTTGTAATACACGAAGAAGCCTTGCTTGTGCTTCAAGAGGTAGTTCGCCAATCTCATCAAGAAACAATGTGCCATTATTAGCCGCCTCTACAAGCCCAGTACGGGTATTGGTAGCACCAGTAAAGGATCCTTTTTCATGACCAAATAATTCAGACTCGATTAGGTTTTCAGGGATAGCAGCACAATTAATTGAGATTAAGTTTGAATTTTTACGTGAGCTTGCTTCATGCAGAGCTTTTGCAACCAGTTCTTTACCGGTCCCTGATTCACCTTGAATTAACACTGAAGAATTTGTTAAGGCTACTTTACGAATTCGCCTAAACAACTCTTTCATTGCTGGGCAACTTCCTACCATGCCTGGAACGGGCTCCTCACTGGATTTGGGTATATTTTTGTTTTTATTCGCAAGAATTTCAGAAATGATTTTTTTTATTGCGGCAAGTACTTCATCAGCTTCATAGGGGATAGATAAGTATTCCATGGCGCCATTCTTTGATGAATCAATCGCAGAGCGTAGGCTGGCAAAATTACTAGTAAATAAAACAGGCGTAGCTGTATGTTTAATTAGCTCAGTACCTGGAGAGTCAGGTAAGCGCAGGTTGCAGATTATTGCATCAAAAGCATTCAAATCGAATTCACAAGCTGCTTTCAGGTTAAAGCAGGACTCAGTCTTAAAGCCTGCTTGATCCAGTATTTCAGTGAGTTTACCAAGAGTTTCTTGGTCATTTTCTACTATTAAGATATTTGACATAAATAGATATTGGCTTATTAAAAAGGTCTAGGTAGCATCATAAAATGGTCTTTTTTGCTTAAAACTGTTTCCTTTCTACTCACATTTAACTAAAAGTGCAATAGTAAGTATCAAGATGAGGACGACAAATGAAAATTGTTGGATTGTTTAGTTAGCATTTTAACTTTCCGTACAAAGTTTATTTTTTAATAAATACAGGTATTTATTCCAGAATTGTTTCATCAATTTTGTGCAAATTCTGTAATCTTGTAATTCGCCAGTTTTCAATAGCCCAGAGCAGAATGTCAGAGGGCTTGTTGGTTTTAAGCTCAGCGGGTGGGCTTTGTTGTAAATAAACTAAACCTTGATACAAAGCTTGAGATGGATCAGCTAAATTTATTGGCGTTGCATGATGTTGTTTGCTAAGTTTCTGGCCGTAGCTATTAATAATGACAGGAATATGGCCATAAACAGGTTGGGGCAATGTTAATAAACCTTGTAGGTAAATTTGCCTATAAGTTGAATCCAGCAAATCGATGCCGCGAATAATATGAGTAATTTCTTGAAAGGCATCGTCAATAACTACGGCGAGTTGATAGGCATATAAACCATCCTTACGTTTGACGATAAAGTCGCCTATTTCCTTGTCTAGATTTTGTGATTGTTTC
>Ga0055584_100001731_pt1 | contig 21416 bp, 20 predicted proteins | sample OSDHelmetaG_FD_58716 | JGI IMG/M metagenome (GOLD analysis project Ga0055584, IMG submission 58716) | Pelagic marine sediment microbial communities from the LTER site Helgoland, North Sea, for post-phytoplankton bloom and carbon turnover... | ecosystem: Environmental > Aquatic > Marine >...
AAGTCTGCCAAGTCTGCCAAGTCTGCCAAGTCTGCTAAACCTGCCAAAGTTAAAACACAAAAGGCTGGAAGTGAAACTGAAGGTGATATTGTAACTATTGATGACAAACAAGTACGATCTTTCAAAGTACAACTTCCTGGAAATGAATTGTATGAAGGTCGTTTTACTGGTTTGACACCTTACCAGGCAGCTAATAAGGCTCTTTCCAAGTACTATCGTGAGACTGAAGTTCCTCAAAAACAAATTGTATTTTCTATTCGCGAATCCACCCGAGGTAGTAAGCGATCAACCTATACTTATAATGGTCGACGTGAAAAATTAACAGTACCTGTTGAATATGCTATTAAAGATGGGCGTACTATTGTAAAGAATTTTAAGAATCGTTTGACAAAGGTAAAGAAAGCAGATCTTACAACTACTGTTGAAGCTTAAATAATATAAGATGAGACAAGGAAAGCAAATCTGTTTATATAAAAAATTTATTTTTCAAATTAGTTTTAATATCAAGTAATTTTTGATTAGATAATGTATCGATCATTTTATTTATAAGTATAATTTTTTCATTTAATATTAAAATAGTATCACTATCTAATATTAATTCATTTCTTTCTATTTTTTCTTCAATCAAATTAATACATTGTTTTAATTCAAATTTTAATTTATAATTCGTAATATCAATCATCTCTTCATCTACTATCTTGGTATCTTTAATCACAAGATTCAAACAATATATTCGACATAGTAATAATTTTGTTTTAGTTGATATTTTAATTATAAGAAACATCATTGGATCTACAGTCGATTCAATATAAATAACTTTTTCGGGACTACATATATTTATACAATCTATAAAACTACAATTTTTTGATAATATATTGGTACCACAATATAGATCAAATATATAGTTTTTATTTATATTCGAAACACTGAATGATATTGTATTAGTAGAAGGTATTGATACATTCTTATTTAGTAAAATAGTAATTAATTGATCACCAATGTCAATTCCAATGTTGTATTCTAGATATTTTTTAATTATTATTTCCATCTATATAAAATAATTGAAAAATAAAGTTTAAATATATAAACATTAATCTTAATAATGGGAAAAAATATACCAAGATTTGATACTGAATCGGATTTAGTCTATTTATATAGAGTAAATTTTATTAAAAATTGTACTGAATTTACAGAAATACGAGATTTAATAAAATATTCTAAAATACTTGCAAATATTAAATTTAAGAAATGTAAATATGAACCAAAAATATATAATACAATTAAACAATATCTATAGTATTATATATGGAAAATAATATAAATAAAATACCAAGTGTTGAATATAATGTGGTAAAACCATCTGAAAAAACTATTCTTTATCCACCTATAAAATCAAAATTAATATGTAGAGGAGAATGTCTAAAGTGTATAGATAAATACTGTCTTACTATTTAAGAAATTAATATCAATATAGTTATAAATGGAAAACATTACAAGTGACGCGAAAAAAATTTGTTTTATATATTGTGATATCAATGGAATACATTCATTGAATGAAACAGTTAGTAAAAAAAACTTATATGGTTATGCAAGATTAGTTGCATTATATTATACGATAGGTTTTTATGTAGATAGTAAATTTGATAAATTGATAGAAAAAAAATTTATTTTATATCCTGATACTATTAACTTTACAGATGAGACAAACTCAATCCATAATATTACTATAAATGATGCGATAAAAAAAGGTATTAAAAATAATATAGTGATATCAGAATTAAAAGAAGATCTAAAAGATGTAGAAGTAATTATATCTCACGATTTACCTTTTCACATAAAGGCAATACAAGTAGAATGTTTTCGAACTGCTACAAGTATTGAATTTAATAAAATGACATTAATAGATACAATCTCATTTGGTCACGAGTATAGTTTACCAAAATTAATAGAATTAGGTAAAAATTTAAAAGTAACTAAAACTAAAAATTATACTACCATTTCAACAAATTTAAATTTAGTAATGAAAATATTTTTTATTTTATATAAAAAATACAAAGTAGATAATACTATTTTATAATCATATAATTGATACTAATTGAAATAATAAATACTAATTTAAAATTAATGATAATTTAAAAATAAATTATCATTAATTATAATAATGTTAGGAATCGATATATATTCGCGAACATTCTTTGTACTGAGTACTACATTTATAAATATGTTTGTTTCTTGGGGTTTATCAATTCCATATTTATTTTTAGATATCTATCGGAAACCAGAGTTTCTACAACAGTATAAAATACAAAAAGTTTATCCTATTTTAAATAATAGCAAATGTAATCATATACGATTAATTAAAACCGCTAAATTAGTATTATGCAACCAACTAATAGTAACACCCATCGTATCATATTTTTTATATGATATGATTAGATATAATAATTATATTTCACTATATACTATTCTTAGAGATATAGTGGTAAGTACAATAATGGTTGAAATATTTTTTTATTATAGTCATCGTATTTTACATCTACCTATTTTTTACCGTACTATTCATTCAATCCATCACGAATATACGGCACCTGTGGCAATAAGCGCCTTATATTCACATCCAATTGAATATGTATTTTCAAATATAATACCTGTATTTATTGGTCCATATTTATGCGGTAGTCATATTTATACTATTTTAATATGGGAATTGATCGCTATATTAAATACTACTATAGTACATTCCGGGTATAATTTTTTATTCTTAATTGATTCTAATAAACACGATATTCATCATTCATCCTATAAATATAATTTTGGAGTTTTAAATATACTGGATAAAATACACGGAACTTTAAACTAAATTACAACCTGGGGGGGGGTAGATTGCAATTTAGAGTAGATTACAGCAAGATGGAATTTCATATACTTTATTTGCAAATTTATTCCACTTTTTATTACAAAAAATGTTTTTACTTGTATCATATAATTCAAAACTAATAATTGCTTTCATTAATTCACGTTGGGTAATAATATTATCATTCATTATATTTTCAGTAAATTTATCAAACAATTCAATTTGTTCATTTGATAATTTCATATATTCTTTTTTTATATTTTTAGTAAAAATGATATCACTATCATAATATTTATCGGTTCTAAATGGTAACATTATATCAACTGTATTAAATTCCATTATTATAAGTAAAAGACAAAATAACTATAACTATATTATGAGTCAGACTAATATTATTTCTCTTAAAGAGTTAGGACAAATTATAAATACATCTTTACCAAAAGATAAATTGACAGTAAAAGCAGAAGTAAGACAGCCTAAAAAATACAATAGTGGTCATACCTATTTAGAATTAAAAGATGATGACAATATAATAAAAGCTATAGTATGGAAAAGTAATAATACAATTAATATCAAAGATGGAGATATGGTAGAAGCTCAAGGGAAGATAGAATATTATTCTAATAAGGGGAATATGAATTTTGTAATAAATAAAATTAAATTAATAGATACAGTGGGAAATATGCTATTATCATTTGATACAATGAACCAATTCTATAAAGAAAATGGATATTACGATAATAAAATGGTATTACCTAATATTATAAGAAAAATATTAATATTAACAAGTGAAAATGGAGCAGCTATACACGATTTTAATTATGTTATAGAATCAAGTAATATTTCTCTCAATAGAACCTTGGTAGATGTTCCCGTTCAAGGTCCCGATTCTCCAATTCAAATAGCAAATGTATTATCTACATACGATATAGATTGTTACGATATTGTAGTAATTACAAGAGGAGGTGGAAGTATGGAAGATTTATGGGGATTCAATGATAAAAATATAATTGAAAGTGTCCATAAATGTAAAAAACCTGTTTTGAGTGCTATAGGACATACTACCGATACAACTCTACTTGATTTTGTATCTACAATAAGTAGACCTACTCCATCTTTAGCGGCACAATTTATAGTAGATCATAATAATTTGTATATTGATAGAATTAATAAAATTAAAGATACAATATATTTAAATCTTGTAGAAACTATAAAACAAAAGATTAATCGATTGGATGAAATAGTAAATTCTTATAAGAATAACCGATATAAAAAACTCTTAGATAGAATGAAAATGTGCATAGTTACTAGTATACAAAATAAAATTAATTCTAATAATAATATTTTATTAAAATATAAAACAGCAAATGATGGTATTTCAATATATAAAAATAATATAGAGATTAAGAATTCAATTGATTTTAATAAAATTATAGATAAGAAAGATGAATTTACTATAATGTGGAATAATGTTAGAATTTTAATAACAGATTATAAAATGATATAATCTATCTATCTCTCCATTATTTTTTAATATGATATAAATATTAGAATATTAATTAATAATAAGAATGTCCAATATAACTGATATTTGTAATATGATAGATAGCAATAAATTATCTAATTCATTAGATAAAAACAGCAAAGCTGACGTTAATCTAATGATCAATCAATTAACAACAATGGTAACAAATGAAAAAATAAAGTTAACCGAACAATTAAATAATATACAATCTTTTGATAGTAAAGTATTTAAAATACCTACAAAATATAAAAAAATGTCAATTGAAGAATTAGAAGAGTTATTCAATTCCATGGAAGAAATAGATAGTAAAATTTCAATCTATTATACTATTAGTAAAAAAATAGAAATAGGTTAATATATCGAATCATGATAATCTTGTTCTTTTCATAATAGATCGAGCGATATATATATAAATAAATATATTGATTTATATATTATGAAAGGAACGACATTAACCGGAATATTTTTATTGTATGGTGCTATTATTATATATGGTGCTAATAATATGATCCAATCTAAATTATCAAATATGATGAATAATACAACTTGTACTGTATTTGTATTTTGGCTATATATTTTATTGTTACAAGGAATTAGTAAAATTATCTATATATATAAAAAAGATTCAATCTATAAATATACAATATATTTAGTAAATAACAATCAATCAATTTGGACTACTGATTACCCACTTAAATTTTTATTACCTTGGAATTTTATTGGTTTATTATTAACCGAGTACAATACAAATTGTGACAGAGAATACGTATTTTTATTGAATAACTGGATTGACTTTAAAGATTCTATTACCTGTAATAAACTATATGTATCGATTTATATTATATTACAATATTTTTTATCATTCGATGTATTTAGTTTTATTTTTATTATATTATTAACATTTCAGTTCTTTTCATTAATATTATATTTACAAGAATATTATAACTTAAGTAGCTACCTTACAATATATTATATTCCAATTTTATTTATATTAGATAATGTGATTAATCGAATGTTTCATCAAATGTTTCATCAAATGTTTCATCGAATGTTTCAACTAACATTAATTTTACAAATTATTACTACTTTTATATATTTAATTGAATATAATTATCAATCTAAAATACAAAGTTTTGGTTCTACAAATCAAAATGCTAAGAATTTTCCAATTGGTAAATACTATATTGAAAGACCATTAGTATATTTAAATTTATATTGTATTGTAGTTCCAGCCTATTTACTTTATAGTATTATGAGCTAAAGCGCATATTTATTTTAGTAAGGGCCCTGATGTATAGCAGTTTGCAATTATAATAGATTTATCTCATATCAAACATTGCTGTTTTTTAATTGTAAATATTTCATTTTATATTTTAAATATTTTTTCATATATTCATCTTCCGATAAAGCAAAAAATGAAGGTTCATATGAAATACCACGATACATTATAGGTATTTTACTATAAAGTAAATTTTGTCTAACAGTTTCATAACTATTCGTATCATCTTGTAATTCAGGAGATGAATGAGTTGGGTTATCCAGCTTATTGTTGCCTTGGTTTTTAGATACTATACTGTTAATTATCTCATCTCTAGTAGTATTTATACTTTGAGCTATTTGACTAGCTGGTGACATTTTATTTATTTTTTCAATATCTTCATCTCTATTTCTAATAGATAATGTACGTCCTAATTTTGCTATACTGGGTTTTTTATTTTGATAACTATTACAAGTATTTAAAATAATAATATTATTTTTAATATTATTTTTATATAATTCTTTTAAAAATGAAATCATTGAATATTTAGCAGAAGGTACCTCATTATAAGTATTAGCTTTTTTTAAATCATTAAATTTTGCAATCATTGTTGCTGTTGTCGGAAAAATAGAATTACTGTACATAAATTCTATTGCTTTTAATACATCGGTACAAGTACTAACTTTAGTATTACAATCTTTAGTCGATATATTTTTTTTAAGACTTAAATTTTCATTTTTATTCTTAGATTCAATTTTAATTAATCCAGATTTATTAAGGTTCACTTTCCCTAATTTTTCATTAAAAACTAAACTAGTATTAAATGATAATGAAGGTAATGAAAAATTTTTACCAGATATATATATTTTAATTTCCATATTAAAATAATCTATTAGACTACTGAATAAATTGTAATCTAGTAAATATTTATCTACTAGACTAAGAATTAAATCATTACTATCGAATAGTGTCATATAATAATCTAAAATACTATAAAGTACATCTGTATAGTTAGATTTGTCTTCATTTAATACTATAGGATTTTCATTTGGATATAATTTATTGTACAGTTCAAATATATCTTGTAATATACCAGTATTGATTAATGTATATAATGTTGATTCTGTTTCATCATCTAAAATAAAATCTTTTACATTAAAATCATTCTTTATAAAATTAGCCATTATTTTCTGTATATTTCTAAAAATAATAGCTCTATACTCATATAAAATATGTGAAATCCCATATTTTAAAAAATTAAATTCCAAATAATGTTGCACATCGTCTAACTTTTCTTTTATTTGTTCACTTGATTCTATTAATTCTAGTTCTTTTTTTAAATTATTTAATTTTAATAATAATTCAGTAGTAAAGTTAGTATTAAATAATGATTTATGAACTATAAAGCCATAATAAATACTTGTTGTATTACCAGCAGGTACTAATGTTATATAGATATTATGATCATGATATTTATTACCATTTATATCTAGTAATTCATCTACTTTTATTCGTGGTGCCAAAGTATGATGTCGTGAACCGTGTGATTCAAATGAATAAATATCAGTATTTAATGGTTTTATTTTTTTTTGACTCATAAAAGCACTCATTATATATATCTTATATATATTTATTTAAAAAAATTTGATTTAAAAATATTATATAAAGATTTCTATATTATATCAATATAAGAATGTCTATGAATTCAAAATATTATGGAGAAGATATTAAAAATATAAAAGAAATACAGTTTGGTATATATACAAATGATATGATTAAAAAATATTCAGCGGTCAAGAATGATCCATTTGGTATAAATGTACCCGATTCGTATGATAATTATGAACCAAAAAAAGGTGGTCTAGTTGATTTACGGTTAGGTACTTGTGATATATATTTAAATTGTACTACTTGTGGAGCCAATTCATTAGATTGTTTTGGTCATTTTGGTCATACAGAATTAGCTGAACCAGTATTTCATTGTGGGTTTTTAACTCATCTAACTTCATTATTAAAATGTATCTGTCATAAGTGTTCCAATATATTAATTGAAAGAACAGATGATATAGTTAAATCTTTTAATAATAAGAATGGAAAAAATAGATTTAAGGAGTTGAAAGAATTAACAAAGAATATAAATTTTTGCATACATTGTGGTACGCCTGTTCCTAAAATAAAAAAAGAGATTAAAGAAACTTCAACCTCCATTCGCATTATATTAGAAAAAGAAGTAGGAAATGTTATGGTGGATGAAAAAACTGGAATTTCGACAGAAACAACAAAAATTATTAAAGAATCATTATCACCCAGACAATGTTATTACCTTTTACGAAATATATCAGATGCTGATGCTTTTATGATGGGATTTAATATAATAAACTCACGACCTGAAGATTTAATTATTACCCGATTTCCAATTCCTCCAGTTATTATTAGACCAACAGCAAAAATAGATTTTTTAGCTGCTGCATCGATGGAAGATTCTTTGACTTTAAAAATAGCAGATATTATTACTTGGAATATTAGAGTTAGAAATGATATGAATAAAGATTCAAATACTTTTAATGATACACATACTTTATTACAATATCACGTTGCAACTTATTTTGATAATGATTCGGCTTCATTACCTAGATCTGAATTTAAAACTGGTGGAAAGCCTACCAATTCTATATCGGACAGAATTAAAGGAAAAGAAGGCCGAATTAGATTAAATATTATGGGTAAGCGTGTCGATTTCTCAGCACGTTCTGTTATTACAAGTGATCCAAATATTGATATTGATATGGTGGGTGTACCATTGAAGATTGCTAAAGAATTAACTATCCCTGAAGAAGTAACTCCTCAGAATATAAAACATTTAAGTCAATTAGTTGTTAATGGTAGAACTACATATCCTGGTGCTAACTATATTTTTAGAACAACTATTATAAATGGTAAAACAATATCACAAAAAATAGATTTACGATATAGAAAAGCAAATATAAAATTATCAATTGGTGATATAGTGGAACGTCATATGATAAATGGTGATTATGTATTGTTTAATCGTCAACCTACGTTGCACAAGCCATCTATGATGGGACATAAAGCCCATATATTAAATCGTGATGATATAAATACTTTTAGAATGAATGTAAGTGTAACAGCGCCATACAATGCAGATTTTGATGGAGATGAAATGAATATCCATTTAGCTCAATCAATCCAAGCTCGTAATGAATTGGAAAGAATTGCAAATGTAAAGTATCAAATTATTGGAGGAAAAGATTCTAATCCAATTATTGGATGTAAACAGGATGCAATTTCAGGAGCATATTTAATGTCAATTGATAACAATATACCATATGATCTTGCAGCAAATTTATTATCTGGAACATCATCTACTACTAAGAACCAATTAGTTAAAGGAGAAACTATAACTGGAAGACAATTATTTTCATATATTGTACCACTTGGTATTAATTCAGTTAAAGCTGATAAGAACTTTCAAGTTAAAGATGGTAAATTATTGAGTGGAACTTTAGATAAATCACAACTTGCTACTAAAAAAAATTCGTTAATTCATTATATTTGGGATAAATATGGACCAACCAGTACACAACAATTTATAGATGATACACAGCGATTAGTATTAAACTATCTATTAAATAAGGGATTAACTGTAAGTTTCAGTGATTGTATAGTACAAAGTAGTTTAATTAAAGAGATTACCGAAATTATTCATACTAAAATACTTTCAGTTGATAGTATGATAACCCAATTTGAAAATGATAAGGATAAGATTACTCCTGATATGGGTGAAACTATTATTAATAGTGATTTAGGATCTATTCTATCTAATATTACTAAGATTATATTTGAAGTATTAGATAAAAAAAATTCATTCAATGTTATAATTGCACTATCTGGTGCAAAAGGTGCTATTATTAACTTTGGTCAAATTGCAGGATGTATAGGTCAAGTATCATTAGAAGGTTCGCGAATTAAGAAGAGAATATCTGGTAGAACTTTACCTATTTTTCATCAAAATGACGATACTCCTAAAGCAAGAGGATTTGTTAGTTCTAATTTTGTAGATGGATTGAAAGGTCATGAATTCTTCTTTCACACGATGAGTGGTCGTGAAGGATTAATCGATACAGCTATTAAGACTGCTGAATCGGGATATATTCAACGTAAATTAGTTAAAAGTCTAGAAGATATGTATGTAAATTATGAAGGTATGATTAGAACAGCTAATGGAGTATTAGTACAATACTTATATGGAGATAGTGGAATCGATCAACAAAGACAAACTGAATTAAAAATCAATTTAATAAATAGTAATAATGAAACTATTAAAGTTCAATATACATTCAATGCTTCTGAACTAGCTTCAATTAAGAATAGTTATAATAAAAGTACATATGATAATGATAAAATATTTGATACATTGATTGATTTTCGTGATAGATTACGTACTATATATTTTAAATCAACAAGTAATTACAAAGTAATTGGAGATAATTTTATGTTACCTATAAACTTGCGGCGTATTACACAAGATTATATTAATAATATAAAAGCTCCATTATATGATGAAATAGATCCACAATATATCATAGATTCTATTGATGGTATATTAAATAACTATAATGAACGATTAATTACTATTATGAAAAAAGATTCAATTTTATTAAAACGAGATGATACTGATTATAAATTTATGTTAAAAATATCATTATATGAATATATTTGTCCAAAAAAATGTATCGTAGAATATAAGTTAACTAAAGTAATGTTTGATAAAATGATAGAAGATATTATTATTGCATTTTCTAAAGCGGTAGTAGAACCAGGTGAAATGGTAGGAATAGTTGCCGCACAATCAATTGGTGAGCCCACATCACAGATGACGCTCAATACAAAGCATTTTGCAGGTGTATCGGGTAAAGGTAGTGCTAATATGGGTGTACCTAGAATTAAAGAATTATTAGGTTATAGTAAAAATATTAAAACACCACAAATGACTATTTATTTTGATGAAAAATATAGTACAAATAAATCGGATACAAATATATTATCATCTTATTTAAAACATCTTACTATTGGTGAATTAATAGATTCAGTTGAAATATTGTATTCTATTGTAGGAAGTAATGATAATATTAGTTCAACTATTACTAAAGATAATACGAGCAATCCATTTTATATTAATAATATGAAAGATAAAATAGAAACAATGCCATTTATATTTAGATTAAAATTAAATTTAGAAAAATTAATGGATAAAGAAACTACATTGTTAGATATTAAAACTAAATTTATTACTTATTGGTATAAAAACTTTTCCAACTTAAAAAATGTTAAAAAGAGTTTGAAAGATATATTGATTCAAGTAGAAAAAATAGCAATCCTTAGTAATAATGATAATATAATTCATATTCGATTTAAGATGACTAATTTTGATTATAAAACACTTACTAGTTTTTTAACAATAGTATTAAATACTATTACATTGAAAGGTGTTGATGATATTGAAAATATTTCACTAATTCAAGAAAGAAAAATAAATTTTAATAAAATGGGAGATATGAATGTTGGTAAAGAATACTTAGTAGTAACTGATGGTATTAATATTGAAGGTATTTTAAATATCAAAGGTATTGATCATACTAGAACCAAAATAAATAATATTGAAACAGTATATAGAATGTATGGAATTGAGGCAGCTAGAAAAATTATTATCGATGAATTACTGATAACATTCAATGCAGGAGGGGGTGAATTGAATCACGCCCATATATCATTATTAGTAGATTTAATGACATATAGTGGTGAAGTAATATCAATTGATCGCCACGGATTAAATAAAGTGGACAATGATCCTTTATCCCGTGCATCATTTGAGAAAACAATGGAACATTTTTTAAATGCTGCGCTATTTAGTGAAACCGATAAATTAAAATCAGTATCATCACGTATTGCAATAGGTAGAGTTATACCAGGAGGAACCGGAGCATTTGATCTAATCCTAGATACTGATAAGATTAAAAATAGTGAATATATTGAAAATGAAACAGGTGGCAGAACTAATTTCATTTCACTAGAAAAAGAACCATTATTTGAAGATATAATATTAAACGGATTTGGTGATGACAATTTCTTCCTTCCAAATTAGTTTAATAAATTTTAATTTTCTTTACTTTATATAATGTCACAATTACATATAATTACAGTAGCTACTGAATCAAAATATTATTTTCCTTATTTAGTAGAAAGTTGTAAAAAAAATAATATGGAATTAACTGTATTGGGATTTGGTGAAAAATGGAAGGGATTTAATTGGAAGTTTAAGTTAATGAGAACATATCTATCGACATTACCTTTAAATGATATTGCTTGTTTTATTGATGGTTATGATGTAATATGTACAAGAGATTTACAATTTATGACAAGTGCTTTTAATGAATTGAAAAATAAATATAATTGTAAAATTATAACGGGGTATCACTGTAATATAAATCCATTTTTTAGAAAAGTAGAACATTTATTTTTTAGCAATAGTATAAATTCAGGTACTTATATTGGTACTGTCGGTGATACTATTGAAATGTTAAATATACTAGATAGAATTGATTCAGGTAATAATGCCGATGATCAAGCTATATTAAATAAATATTATAATATGAATAAAAATATTATTTATATTGATAAGAAGAATGAATTATTTTCAACATTACATTCATATAAAAGATTTGAATTAGATAAATATTACAATATAATTGATAATAAAGTTTTTTTAAAAAATACTAGTATACAGCCATTTTTTATACACGCGCCAAATGCAAATTATTTAGATAATATAATTATAAAATTAGGATATGACTATAAATATAAAGTAAAAGATATTATAAAAAATACTGGATTATCGTCATTCGATAGATTATTTACTATATATGTTCCACAAATACTATCAAATTACTATTACTATATAGCAATTATAATTATAATAATAATAATATTATGTTTTTTTTATTTTATATAGTGGTTTAATAAATAGAATTATTAATTTAATAATTCTACTTATTATATAATGGAAAAATTACATATAGTAACAGTTGCAACTGAATCAAAATATTACTTTCCCTATTTGATAGAAAGTTGTAAAAAAAATAATACTGAATTAACTGTATTGGGATTTGGTGAAAAATGGAAGGGATTTAATTGGAGGTTAAAATTAATGAGATCATATCTATTGAAATTACCATTAGATGATATTGTATGTTTTGTAGATGGATATGATGTAATATGTACTCGTAATTTAATGGAAATGATACCAGTATTCAAACAATTAAAATTAAAAAATAATTGTAAAATAATAGTAGGATATGATAATGTAAAAAATCCTATTGTCAAATTTATTGTTAGATCATATTTTAAAAATATAATTAATGCTGGTACTTATATTGGTGTCAATAAAGATATTTTAGAAATGCTAGATTCAATATATAAAATAGATTCAAATGATATATCGGATGATCAAAAATTATTAAATAAATATTATAATATGAATAATTGTAATATTTATATTGATATATATGGAGAATTATTTGGCACTATTATATCAGGTTTGCCGTTAAATAATATAGAAAAATACTATACAGTTAATGATAATAATGTAAATATTAAAAATACTAATATTTATCCATTTTTTATTCACGCTCCTAATGCAAACTATATATCCTCTATATTAAATAAATTAAATTATAAAAGTACTACCATTATTGATGAGAATATTAGAAAAGATTATTTATATAAATTTATAAAAATTATATATTATTTTTTAGTAAATCAATTGAATGCTATAAATCGATTCATATCACTATAGCAGTATTTTACAAATATGTATCGATATTATCAGGCATTTCATTAATATCTATTTTATAAGAATATTTCATTCGAGATAATAATTTAGTATCATATGGATCGGTCATTTTAATAAATGATATTGACACACCTTTTTTACCAAATCGACCACATCTACCAATACGATGTATATAGGTTTCTTTATCGAATGGTAGATCGTAACAAATTACTAGATTCACTTGTGGTACATCTATACCACGAGCCAATAAATCGGTTGTCAATAATAATCGTGTTTTTCCATCTCTAAACTCTTGTACTATATCATTTCTTTCTTGTTGGCTCATCTTTCCATGAATAGTAGTAATAGGAAAGTTTTGAGCGGCTAAATTTTCAGCCAACCAAGTTACTTTACTAATTGTATTACAGAATATAATTACTTGTGTGGTTGATAGTAATTTATATAAATCGATCAATACATCAAATTTATTATCTTCAACCTCTACATCTACATAAAATTGGCTAATTAAATCTACCATTATATTAACATTCTTTAATAGAATTTTAACCGGATCATTCATCCACTTATCTGTTAAATTAAATACTTGATTGGTCAATGTTGCTGATATTAATATTTTTTGACAAGATTCAGGCACTAATTTTATAATATTTAATAAATCGTGACTATCTTTTTCATTTAACATATTATCCGCTTCATCCATTACAAAAATATTTAATGTATTTATATTTAATTTTTTTATATTAATCATATGTTGAATTCTTCCAATTGTCCCAATTACTATATTGGAATGATGAGATGAAATCTCTGTACCTCCTACACATAGAGAGATTGTATGTTTACTATATCGGCATATACTGGTTGCCACTTCATATATTTGTTTTGCTAATTCACGCGTTGGTGCAATGATTAACGCTCGCATATTATTATTAGAATAATATTGATTGATAACACCTAATAAATATGTTGCAGTCTTCCCAGTACCAGATTGTGATTGGATAATACAATCTTTTCCAGTATTAATTGATTGAATGCCTTTAATTTGAATTGGAGATGGTTCGGTGAAACCATATAAATATAATCCTTTTAAAATATCTTGATCGATATTTAAATTATCAAAATTAGTATGTTCTATTTTGTCCATTGTTATATTTATATTAGTATAATTCTTTATATAATAATTATAACAAATAAAACAATGTTTCATAACAGTAAAGCTATAATATAAAGATATATGGGTTTATGTCAATATGGGTTTATGTCAATATGGGGTTATGACAATATGGGGTTATATAAAGAATAAATAAAAATTGAATAATAGATTATTTGGCTCAGAAAGATAATAATAAGATAATAATGTCCTTGAATAAAACTCAAAATACTACCATTTCTTTCGATGAATTTGAACCTTCTCACCTTGCTTTTAGCGAATTGGTAGATAATAAGAATTCTAAAAATAATTCAATTGGTTGGCCTAAATATAAGCATCCTCGTCTCGGTAACGATAGTAAATTGAAGATTCAATTACCTTGGATGGAACTCTTTACATATGGAATTCCCCGTCAAGGTGAACACTATGAGACTGATCAAAAACGAGCCTTTATTAAGATCCCATTAGATAGTACTAATCCTGATATGAATAATGTTATTACTAAGATGACAAAACTCGATACATTGATTGCAGGGGATGATATGAAGAAAACTTTATTTCCAGGTAAGAAACCAGATAATTATGTTTATATTCCTAGTGTGAAAGTTCCAGTCACCGATGAAGAAGATGACAAGATGCGACCTCCTCATATGAAAATTCGTCTTAATAATACTTGGCCTGATATTAAAATCCTAACAAAAGTTTTTACATCGACTACAAATGAAAATGGTGAAACAAAACGTGTAGAAGTAACAGTAAATACATTGGATGAATTAACACAGTATGTACGATATAAATGTAACTATAAAGCAATTATTGAACCTACTAATATGTGGGCTGATAAAAAGCCAAAGATGGGATTGAAACAATTACAATATGGAATTATTTGGAAGCTAGTTATGATTGAAGTTAAACCATCTGAGAATATGAGAACAACTAATACAAACACAGATTTTATTGATGATGATGAAGAAGAAGCAGTGGTTGTAGCTCCTCCTAGCAAAAAAGTAGAACCAACAAAAGTAGAAACTAAAAAAGTAGAAACTAAAGTTGAAGTAAAGAAAGTTGTAGAAGAAGATGATGACGAAGATGATGACGAGGAAGAAGAAGAGGAAGAAGAAGAGGAAGAAGAAGAGGAAGAGGAGGAAGAACCTGAACCTGTTCCTGAACCTCCTAAAAAGGGTAAGGGCAAAGTAGCTGCTGAGAAACCAAAGAAAAAGTAAATTATAGTATTGGTTTATTATAATTAATTAAATATATTTAATTTAATTTAATTTCATTTAAATAATTATTCATTTATTAAAAATAATGTCAAGTAAAGTGCCATATAGAATTAATGAGATCGATGTAGATAATATATGTTATACTAATATTAAATCAAATAGTAAAAAGACAATAGTTTATTTAAACTATATGGATTCAACTAAATTCAAAAATTTTGTATTCCAATCTCCCACCTTATTATCTTCAAATGATATTATTTGTAAGAATAACTTGTATGAATTAGATTTACCGTTGAATGGTAAATCGGATAGTAAAGTTAGTAAATTTGTTAAATTTTTAAATTCAATTGATAATAAAATAATTAAAGATGCTAAGAATAATCATCAATGGTTTTCACATATGGTTCATCAACCTAGTATTAAATATCAAAAAATAATTAGAGAGTCGACAGATGAATCTAATACTAATGGAGTGATTAGAATAAAATTACTAAAGACAAATGATTTTGAAACAAGATTAAATTTAAATAATAAAAAAATTGCAATTTCCGACGTACCTAAAAATTGTTGGATAAAAATGATTTTAGAAGTATATGCTATTTGGATTAATGAAAATGGATTTGGTTTATTTATAAGACCCATTTTATTAGATTTTAAACCAATAAATAAAATTTCATATAATTACAATATAATAGACGATAGTGATGAAAACGAAGATGATGAAATTGATTGTATTCAAGATACTATAATGGATACTAAAGAGAGTGTATTTATCAGATCGGAAAATGAAATAACCTCATCTGTATTAGAAATACCAAATGATTCATCGAGTGATACTGATAATGATGAAATTGTTGATTCTGTTACAAGTGATACAGCGTAAAAGTTAATAAAAAATTGAAATTTATATTTTTTTAAAAGTTAATAAAAAATTAAAATTTATATTTTTTTAAAAGTTAATAAAAATTGAAATTTATATTTTTTATTGAGACTATAAATAATATCAATTTGTCTATGGCTACTTCAAGTATTCAAGCAAATAACAATTCATCTGATAATTCTTTCGACATTCTATTTGAAATTATTAACAACAATCCCTTACAGTTTGAGGTTTACAAACATAACGGAAATGATATACATTGTTGTAAAATACACCGCGTATCTACCGAATTGAAACAACAAATCTACGATCTAGTATATAAATGTTTTCGGTGTGTTACTTGTGCTCGAAATGCCAAGAGGTGTTCAGTCTACAGTGCAAATGGAATATCTTTATTAGCAAATGAAAATATTTTACAACACGTTAAATCATTTCCTCAGCTAAATAGTTTCTATGAAGAACTTTATCAACACGCTACCAACGCTATCAAGTGTCCTATTATTAATATTGTAGCAATTGATAAAAATAATTTTAATAAAAAATTTGGTTTGCAAAATTGTGGAGGATTTGATCATATTGTACCATCTATCAAGATGTTAAAATCATATAATACTAGATTTTACCAAGCAGTATTTGATCGATATTTACGAACAAATCAATTGAATAGGTTGATCGCACTATTACTCGACCAAGAAGGTGGTCTAGCGAGTGCTATCAAGTCTATTGAGTTGATGGATGTTTGCTGCAAGGAAGCACCCTATGGAGATACATTTATTGGAACAGTATTGTGGTTAAAGACTTTTCTCATAAAGCTTCGAGATGAATATAAGGGGGTTCATCTCAATTCTATTGATCAAACGGTTCGATGGTCTACTCTAGTTGAGTTTATTTTTGCAGGAAATATTGCAAGTGATTTCAGTGGAACAGTCTGTACTAGTTATCACCAAGCTAAGAATAACGTTATTGATCTAATGGGGTGCGCAGAGTCAAAAGAGGCAATGGTCAAGATGCTAACCACTCGATTAACTCCTACAAATTATAAGCGTACTGATACCACCAAAGTATTATCACCTCAGAAAATTCAAATTGCGGTAAATGTACTCGGTGATTTTACAAATACATTAATGACATTAAATGATGCCAAGCAACTTCCAGGTGCAGTAAGTTTTAGCACTATAGTGCCACCAGATGTTACTAGCTCGACTAGTGGATTTGCTTCAATGCTAAAAGAAAGTACATCAGTTAAGAAAGGTTTTGCCGAGCGCGCAAAGCCTACAATTGCTGATATTTCTAAAATTACAACACTCTGGGAATTAACTGAATATATAAAAATAAATCCATCGACTATTGTTTCAATCAATGTATATGGTCTAAATACATTAAAATTAGTTGATACTACTCTTGCAGGAAGACTCGATAAAGATGGCGATCCACTAATTAAGGTCCCATATTTTTGGAGTTTTAATGGTTTTAATACTAGCCTTTTAAGTTCTGGTTATCACGAAGTATCTCTAATTGTTCCAATGATGGTAGCATCTTGGAAAAATGTATTTTTTGCTCTAAAGGTAAAATATCCTTCAGATACAGTGGTTGATAAGAATTGTTGTTTTCCAGATTTTTTAACTACAAAGTATGAACGGGTAGCTCGTGCAGCATTTGAAAAATTAGATACTAGTGTAAAACTAGTCGTACCACCAGGTCCATTAAGTGATATGGCGATTGGTGTTGGTACATCGTCTTCTGATCGAGATGGAAAGATGCATCGACCTCTCTGCTTAAAGATCAATGGTATTGAAAAGACAATTTTCAATATGGGTTGGCCTACCAAGTAATCAATTTATTTAATCATTTTATCAATATATTTAATCAATCAATTTATCAATATATTTAATCAATATATTAAAAAAATTGATCATTTGATAATATAATATAATATTATATTATATTATCAAATAATCATTTAATGATTTGGGATAACTATTATATGAAAGGTTGTATGAGTGGTATGTTTGGTATAGTATTATCACACCCAGTTGATTCAATCAAAACTTTTTATCAAACAAGTAAAATGAATAAATTGGAACTTTCTACAACCAAGCCGAGTTTTAAATATAATTTTACCAATTTATATCGTGGTATAACATCGCCGTTATTAGGTGTCGGTTTAGAAAAAGCCCTGGTATTTGGAACCTACAATTACTTTTTTAATAATATGAATTGTAGTACTGAATTGAGTGGAGCTATATCGGGATTAACTGCTGCTATCATTGTATCTCCCTATGAAAGAATTAAAATTATGAAACAAACTAACCAAGTTGTTACTAGTGCAATGTATATGTCACCTACTTTTCTATTTAAAGGACTATCTGCCACATTTACCCGCGAGGTTCCTGGATTTGCAATTTATTTTTCAACCTATGAAGCATTAAAGAAACATTTCTATACAGATTTCAATAAAGATATCACTATACCAGCTAGTTTTATATTTGGTGGAATGAGTGGTACAATGGCTTGGATCTTTATCTATCCCCAAGATCGTATTAAAACTTTACTCCAATCGAGTGAGAATAAAGATATAAAAACTATAATTACCGATATATATACTGCTGGTGGTTTAAGATATTTTTATAAAGGATTTTCATTGGCTGTCATTAGAGCAATATTACTACACAGTGGTACATTTTGTATGATGGAATACTTGAATAAAAATAAATCTTTTTATTAAATCTTATAAATAAACATTAATTATAATATATATATATTATAATTAATGACATTTAAGTGGAAACAATATAAAATGTTAAATCCCGATTTAGAAAAAAATGGTATTAAAACAGAATTAGAATATACTTTTCATTATAATAAATATGGTAAGAATGAAAATAGACCAACTAATATTTATCAATTATATCCAGATTTTAATTGGATGCAATATAGAGATAATTATATGATACGCGACTCTATCACAAATAATTTGAATACAATGGAAGAATATGAAAATCATTGGCTAGAATATGGTCGTTATCGAAATAAAATAAATAAGAATATAAATACAATAACATTTATAACACCTACAGTTGGTAGACTCACATTGATAAATACAATAAAATCAGTATTAAATCAAACTTGTAATAATTGGAAATATATAATAGTATTTGATGGTATTGCAATCTCCCCTATATTTGATGAATTAATTAAATCAGATCCACGTATTAGTAGTATAGTTATAGAAAAAACTAGACATAATAATTATGCAGGTATAGTTAGAAATAAAGGAATTGAAATAGCTGATTCAGAATGGATTGGTTTTGTAGATGATGATGATATAATATCACCATTATATGTTGAATATATGAATAATTACATCTATACATATCCAAATGTAGAATGTATAATATACAGAATGATATGTAGTGAAAATATAAATAAAAGAGGTATTCTAACCCCAGTACATACTATATTACCAAGTCCACATCATATTAATTTTAGTAAAGGATATATTGGAATTAGTTTTTGTTACAAATTAGATTTATTTAAAAAAGGTATTAAATTTGAATCAGAACAATTTAAAGATTTTATTTTATTAGATAAAATAAGAAAAAATAAACATATGATACTTTTATCTAACTATATATGTTATTTTGTAAAAAGAGAGCAAGAATTAACGAATGAATATACTAATATCTATAAATCAATTGAAAAAACTATTAATTTTTCAATAATATAAATATACATATAAATAAATATACATATAAATTTATAATTATATTAGTTTATAATTATATAATATATACTTATTTATATTATACATATGGATTACCCATTATCGGATGAATCGTTAAATTCAATTAGTTTAAATTCAATTGGTATAATTGGTCTGGGATTTGTAGGAGGTGCAATATTAAAAAGTTTTACATTAAAGAATATAAATGTTATTGGATATGATAAATATAAAATGATAGGAAGTATTGAATCTATATTAGATAGCGATATAGTATTTTTATGTCTACCTACATTATTTGATGAAAAGACACAATCCTACAATAAAGAATCAATCTATGAAACTTGTAGTATATTAAATGAAAATAATTATAATGGGATAGTGGTAATAAAATCAACTGTTGAACCAGAAACAACCACCAAGTTATCAGTTCTATATAAAAAATTAAATATTATTCATAATCCTGAATTTTTAACTGCACGAACAGCATTTGAAGATTTTCATAATATGACTCATAATGTTATAGGTTGTAGTAACAACTTATCTCAAGGAGATAAACTTGTAGATTTCTATTCATATTATTATCCAAATGCAACTAATAGCATATGTTGGTCAATTGAGAGTGAATCAATGAAAATATTTTGTAATAGTTTTTATGCAAGTAAAATAATGTTATTCAATGAATATTATTTATTGTGTCAAAAAAATAATAGTGATTTTAATAAAATAAAAGAATTAATGTTAAAAAATAATTGGATAAATCCAATGCATACAAATATACCTGGTCCCGATGGATTATTAGGATATGGTGGAGCTTGTTTCCCCAAAGATACTAAAGCATTATTGAATTATATGAAAGAACAAAATACTACAAGTGATGTATTGGAAAGTGTTATAAATAGTTGTGATAATATCAGAAAATAAATTAATTTCTTTGT
>Ga0055584_100001732_pt1 | contig 21408 bp, 16 predicted proteins | sample OSDHelmetaG_FD_58716 | JGI IMG/M metagenome (GOLD analysis project Ga0055584, IMG submission 58716) | Pelagic marine sediment microbial communities from the LTER site Helgoland, North Sea, for post-phytoplankton bloom and carbon turnover... | ecosystem: Environmental > Aquatic > Marine >...
TCTACCAGAAATCGAGCCCCGGGCCGCCGGGCTGCACTCTTTGCTTGGCTCCGGCCCCCGTCCTGGCACACTCCCGCCGCCGAACGGAGAGGCCATGGCCGAAGCCGCGCTGACGATCGTCGACCAGTCGCCTGCGGGGAAGCCGCTGCACCGGCGGACCCTTCGCCTGGTGAGCCACCGCGTGACCCTGCGCGAGATCATCGAGGCTCGGGTACGCCAGGAGGTCGAAGAGCACAATCGAAAGCCGCCGGCGACCTTCCGCGGGCTGGTCCAGCCGACGGACACCGAGGCCACGCTCAACGGCTACCGGTTTCGCAAGCCACGGGTCATCAAGGCCGAGCCGCAGGTCGGCAAAGCGCTGGCGGCCTTTGAGGCAAACGGGTTCTTCGTCCTGTTCGACGATCGGCAGCTGGAGGATCTGGACGAGCTCATCGAGGTGGTCCCCGACGTGGAGATCGTGTTCGTGAAGCTGGTGCCCCTGGTCGGCGGCTGAGCGTGGACTGGCTCAAGCGCATCTTCGGCCGAACCCAGGCGGCGGAGCTGGCCCCGGAGCTGGCGCGGCGGAAGATCGAGCTGGAGAGCGGCGGCATCCCCCGGCCCATGGTGCGAACGGACAAGCAGCTGCTGGCCCTGGGCGACCGGCTGTTTCAGGAAGCCGGCGACAAGCAGAGCTGGCGCTTCCTGGAAGACGCGCCGAAGGCCCCGGCCATGGCCGCCATCCGGGAGCTCCCCCGGCCTCAGGCGGCGCGGCTCGCGTTGCTGCTGTCCCGTCGGCTCGTGGGCACCGCCGAGGCCGACCTCGCCTGGCGCGCTCGGGGCCGTGGCCGCATCGAGTGCACGTCTATGCTCGTCGGGCTGATCCTGCGCAAGAAGCTGGAGTTCGAGCCCGACGACGTCGCGCTGTTGCTCGACGCGGTGCTGCCCAAGGCGGCGTGGTCCATCGGCCACATCAGCGGGGTGGTGAAGGTCGCCGAGCGGGTCCCCACGCCGCTCCCCGAGTCGGTTCAGGCGGCGCTGGATCGCATGCTGGAGCGGGTGCCCGACGGCTACCACGGGTCGTTCCAGACGGTGCGCCGCAAGGCCGCCCAGCTCGCCGGCCACGCCGACGCCGACCCCATCCCCGCCGGCCTGCCCTGGGCGGACGTTGCCCGGAGGTGGCGGGACGCCCAGCCGCCCGAGGCGCAGTCGGCTTGGAACATCCTGCTGGAGCACGCCACCTCGGCCACCGCCGGCAAGCCGAGCGCCCGGTGGAAGAAGGTGGCGAAGCAGAACCTCGGGGCCGCCGGCTTCGACGGGTTCCGCGACGCGGTGCCTGCCTGGTTTGAGGCATTCGCTCAACCCAACCCGGACATCGCCGAGCCCGAGCACACCTGGCAGCCCGGGCCGTACCACGTCCCCAACGCGGACCTGGCGATCCTCAAGGGGCTCGGATGGTACGCCGGCCTGCACGCCGACGCCGAGATCGCGCGCGCCCTGACGAAGCTCTGCGTCGCTGCGAACCGCAAGATCCCCGGCCACGGGCCCCGGGCCCAGCGAGTGGGCAACGCCGCCATCTGGGGGCTGGGCAACATGCCGGGCCTGGACGCGGTGGGGCAGCTGGCCGTGCTTCGCGTCCGGGTCAAAGGCCGAGCGGCCCAGAAGGTCATCAGCAAGGCCTTCGACGCGGCAGCCGAGCGCGAGGGCCTGCCGGCAAGCGAGATCGAGGAGATGGCGGTGCCGTCCTACGGCCTGACGGAGCCCGGGTTCCGCCGGGAGCAGCTGGGCGACTTCCGCGGCGAGCTGGTCGTCGACGAGCGCAGCCGCACCGTCCTGCGCTGGTTCAAGCCCGACGGTTCCCCGCAGAAGTCGGTGCCGGCCGCGGTCAAGCGCGACTTCGCCGACGAACTCAAGGAGCTGAAGGCGGCCGCCAAAGACATCGACAAGCTGGTGTCGGCGACGAAGAACCGCCTGGACGGGCTGTTTCTGCGGCGCGAGCCGTGGGCCATGGCGACGTGGCGGGAGCGGTACCTCGACCACCCGCTGGTGGGGGCCATCGCCCGCCGGTTGATCTGGGTGGTGGGCGACCGGGCCGGCTGCTGGCAGGACGGTGCGCTGCGCGACGTGGCCGGCGCGCCGATCCCGCTCACGGATGAGCTCACGGTCTGCTTGTGGCACCCCTTGGGCCAGGACCTGGCCGACGTGGTGGCCTGGCGGGAGCGCCTGGATGAGCTGCAGATCGTTCAGCCGTTCAAGCAGGCGTGGCGGGAGATCTACGTGCTCACGCCGGCCGAGGAGCAGACGGACGTCTACTCCAACCGCTTCGCCGCGCACCTGCTTCGCCAGCACGCGATGAACGCGCTGGCCGCCCAGCGGGGGTGGGCCTACGCGCTGCATCTGATGGTGGATCAGGGCTTCCCGCCCGCCACCCGGTCGCTGCCCGAGTGGGGGCTGCGGGCCGAGTTCTGGGTGGACGGTGCGGGGGACCAGTACGGCGGCGACACCAACGAGACCGGCGTCTACAACTACGTCGCTACGGACTCGGTGCGCTTCTATCCGGCCGATTCGGACGTGGTCGGCAACAGCCACTACGGGGAGCGCTGGGCAGGGTCCGCGTCGGAGTCCCTCCCGCTGCAGGGGATCCCGCCGCGGGTCTTGTCCGAGGTGCTCCGCGACGTCGACCTGTTCGTCGGCGTGTGCAGCGTCGGCAACGACCCGGAGTGGCAGGACGGCGGCCGCCAGCCCAACTGGGGCGAGTACTGGACGAGCTACGCGTTCGGCGCGCTGAGCGAGACGGCGAAGACGCGGGCCGCGGTGCTGGAGTCGCTGCTGCCGAAGCTCGCCATTCGCAAGCAGGTGCGCGTCGACGGGCGTTTCGTGGTCGTGGAGGGGAAGCGCAACAGCTACCGCATCCACATCGGGTCGGGGAACATCCAGATCCTCCCGACGAACCGCTACCTCTGCATCGTCCCCGGCGGCAAGGCGGCGGGGTCCAACGTGTTCCTGCCGTTCGAGGGGGACCGCACGCTGTCCATCATCATCAGCAAGGCGCTGATGCTCGCGAAGGACGACCGGATCAAGGATCCATCGATCCTCGCGCAGCTCTGAGCGCGCAGTTGATTCGGGCCGGCGACTCAACCGTCACCGGCCTCCTCGGCGCCCCGTGGTAGACGGGAGCCATGAGGGGATTGCTGATCTTTGTCCTGGTGCTCGGCGCATGCGCCGGCAACGCCCGCCCGCCTGAGGACTGCGAGTCGTCGGGGGCCTTGCCCGACGGGCCCTGGTTCGTGGACGCGAGCGAGGAGATCGGCCTGCGGGACGTCGCCACCGACGGCGGCAACCGGTCGGTCGACGGAAACCGCCTGGGCATCGCCGACCTGGACTCCGACGGCTGGCCCGACCTGACCGTCGCCCGCGTGGGCGATGGGGCCCGGGATTCCTTCGGCGAGCTGGAGACGGCGCGCCAGCACTTCGTCCTGCGCAACGACCGCGGGCGGGTCGTCGACGTGACGCAGTCGTCGGGCCTGTCGGCGACGCGCGACGGGGCCGAGGGCCGGGCCTGGAACTTCGCGCTGTTCGGTGACGTCGACAACGACGGCGACGCCGACGCCATCACCGTGGTGCACGCCCACGTCGTCGAGGACGACCGGCCCGACCTCGGGGACCGGACCGAGGTCCTGCTCAACGACGGCGCCGGCGGGTTCACGCTGGCCGAGCCGTCGACGCTGCAGGAGACCTGGTGGAACAGCACGTCGGCCTCGTTGCTGGACGCCGACCGCGACGGCTGGCTCGACGTGTTCGTGGGCAACCAGTTCGGCACCTTCGGCAACCCCGCCACCTCGCAGCAGGACCGCCTGCTGCAGGGGCGCGCCGACGGCCGATTCCGCGACCGGACGGTGGAGTGGGGGCTGGAGACGGTGAGCGGCGGCGGCCCCTCGGTGGCGGCGGCGGCCAACTACGTCGCCGACGACGGCGGCAACGTCCACTGGGCGACGTTCGGCACGGCGGTCTGCGACGTCGACGGGGACGGCGACGCCGACTTGCTGACCCAGAGCTACGGCCGCGGACTGAACCAGCTGTGGATCAACGACGGCGGGACCTACACCAACGCGACGGCGGCCTGGGGCTGGTCGCGGGACGCCGACGTCGGCGGCGACGACTACTCGGGCGACGAGCGCTTCCGGTGCTGGTGCGCCAACGCCGGCGCCGGCGACGCGAGCTGCGCCAACATCCCGGCCCCCCGCATCGGCTGCAGCGGCGCGTGGACTCCGGGCTGGGACGACCAGCCCCACCGGTTGGGGGGGAACACGTTCTCGGCCACCTGCGCCGACTTCGACGGCGACGGAGACCTGGATGTGGCGACCGGGGAGATCCGCCACTGGTGGACGCCCACGGCGAGCGACCCGTCGACCATCGCCTGGAACGAAGGCGGGCGGTTCGAGCGGCGGGACCGGGCCGAAGTCGGGCTCGAGATGGACTGGACCGGCATCACCGACTGGAACGAGGGCGACCTCACCGTCGCCGCCGCCGACTTCGATCACGACGGCCACGTGGACCTGCTGCGGCCTCAGTCCGACTACCCCGACACCCGCTTCCGCCTCTTCCACAACGACGGCGACGGGACCTTCACGGAGGTCGCGGCGGCGGACGGCATCGACTTCACGCGGGCCGCCAGCGTGGCCCTTGCCGACTGGGATCGCGACGGGGACACGGACGTCTTCACGTCCTTCAGCCGCATGCGCTGCGACCCCGAGTGCGCGCACGCAACGCCCGAGGTGCACTACTTCCGCAACGAGGTGGGCCAGGACCGCAATCGGCTGCAGGTCGAGCTCACGGGCACCGGCGCCGCCAACCGCAGCGCCATCGGGGCCCGCGTCAGCGTGACGGCGGGGGGGCGCACGCAGGTGGCGGAGCTGTCGGCGGGCGAGGGGCACCAGGGGGTGCAGCACGAGCTGATGCTGACCTTCGGCCTGGGCGAGGCCTGCTCCGCCGAGCGCGTTGAAGTGCAGTGGCCCGACGCCGACGGCACGACGGAGGTCTGGGAAGACTTGCCCGCCAACTGGCGCGTGCGCCTGACCCGCGGCGACGAGGCCCCGAGCTGGGCGGACTGGACCCCGTGAGCTCCCCCCGGGATCGCTTCGTCACGGTCTACGGCCGCAAGCCGGTGCTGGAGGTCCTGCGGGACGCGTCGCTGACGGTGGACAAGGTGCTGCTCGCGCGCGGGAGCCAGGGCGGGATCGTCCAGGAGATCCGGGCGGCGGCGAAGCGCCGGGGCATCTCGCTGCGGATGGTGCCGCCGGCGGAGGTGAACCGCGTGAGCCGCAACGGGCGCCAGGATCAGGGCGTGGTCTGCGACGTCGAGGCGCCGCTCATGAGCTCGCTGGAGGACTGGGAGCCCGGGGAGTCGGCGCAGCTGCTCGCCATCGACGGCGTGACGACGCCGGGGAACGTGGGCCTCATCCTGCGCTCTGCGGTGGCGGCGGGCATCGACGGGATCCTGCTGCCGTGGCGCGGAAACGCGGGGTTGGGGCCGCTGGTGATCAAGGCGTCGGCGGGGCTGGCGTTCCGGGCTCCGATCCTGCGCTGCGGCGACCTGGGCCTGGGCCTGGACCACCTGCGGGACCTGGGTTTTGTGTCCTATGGGCTGGCGGCCGACGGCGCGTCGAGCTTGTGGGATTTCGACCTCGCGCCCCTGGCGGTGTTCGTGGTGGGCAGCGAAGCCGAAGGCCTGTCGGAGCCCGTTCGGGACCGCATCGACGTCGGCGTGTCGATCCCCATGGCGCCCGAGGCGGAGTCCATGAACGTCGCTTGCGCGGCGACGGTGCTCGCGTACGAGCTGCGGCGGCGACGGGGCTGACCCGCGCCGCGACGGGCTTCAGCCGCGGCGGCCGGTGGCCTGGGTGATGCGCTCGGCGACGTCCTCGGCGCTGGCGACGCGGTCGGCCGGGTCCTTCGCCAGCAGCTGGCAGATCAACGCGTCGAGGGCTTCGGGCACGAGCTGGTTGTGCACGCGCGGCGGGATGACGTCTGCCGTAGTGACTGCATAGAGCAGGTGGGGGAGCGTCTTGCCGGTGAAGGGTCGGACGCCGGAGACCATCTCGTACAGCGCCACCCCGAGCGACCACAAGTCGGTCTGCTCGCTGCACTCGCCGCTCTCGACCCGCTCCGGGGCGACGTAGGCCGTGGAGCCGGCCGTGGCGTGGGTCAGCGAGACCTCCGCGGAGTCGGTGGCGAAGCGGGAGAGCCCGAAGTCGCCCAGCTTCACGCCGCGCCCGAAGTCGGTGAGGAAGACCTGGGACGGCTTCACATCGCGGTGGAGGACGCCCACCTTGTGGGCCGCCGCCAGGGCCAGGGCCATCTGCCGAGCCAGGACGACGGCGTCGCCGATGGGCAGCGGCTGGCCGAGGCGCGCATCGAGTGCGTCGCGCAGCGTGTCGCCGGTCATCTGTTCCATGGCCAGGAACATGCGGTCGTCGAAGTCGCCGAACGCCAGCGTGTCGACCAGCAGCGGGTGCCGGAGGTCCCGCATGCGGCGCGTGTCGGCCTCGAGGCGCCGCAGGTCCTGGTCGCTGGCGCCGTCGAGGTGGACGAGCTTGACCGCGACCGGAGCCTCTTCGAACTGGTCGAAGGCGCTGTAGACCTGGGTGCGCCCGGAGCCGCCGAGGAAGTTGCGAACCTCGAACCGATCGCCCAGGAGCATCCCGGGGGCCAGCTGGCCGGTGTTGGTTCGGCGGGCCTTGGATGCGGGGCTGCGCGGCGCGAGTGTCCTCTGGGCGCCGGCGTTTGCGCGGAGCACAGGGCCCGAGTGCGGCCCGAGGGGGGGGGGCTTCGCCCGCCCCGCGGACGGGCAGCGGAAGGGAGCTCTCGCCGGACTGCAGGATGGGCGGAGGCTCGGCTTCGACCACGAACTCCATGTCGTCGTCGGACGCGTCGCAGCAGATCGCCGGAGGGATGTCGACCGGGCCCGAGCGGCGTCGGGCGCCGAGGCCCGTGCGCAACGCGGTGGCAAGCGTTCGAGGCGGCGCCGGCCGCTTCGCCCTCTTGATTCCCGGATCCGTGCCGTGCCGCATTCGCTCCGAAGACCCCCGGGCCGTGCTGGCCCTCGACTCCCTGCCTGAGTCAGAGAATACAAGGGTGATCGCCGGATCCGCATCCCCCGGGCGGGGCCCTGCCGCGGGGGCCCGTTGGGGCCGGGTCAGCGGGTCAAGGGGACCCGGGCGGCTTGGTGTCGCGCTTGACCCGCAGGTATTGGACCGGTCCCGTCCAGCCGGTTTTCGTCTTGATCTTCGCCTTGCGGATGACCCGCAGCGTCACGCCGTGGTTGTCCCAGCGGGTGTCGGTCAGGACCTCCGACGCCCCTTCGCGCACCGTGACGGCGCCTTCGCCCAGGCGCCGCACGAGCACCCGATCGATCCAGTCCGCCGCGATGGGGTTGGGCTTGGTGACCTCCAGCTTGAGGTCGTGCAGGGCGTAGTCCTCGTAGTCGCAGCGGATCTCCGCGGTCGTCGACCCGATCTTGAAGTCGCGCTCCCGGCGGCCGTTGGCCGTCGAGCCGTCCTGCTGGGGGCAGAACCGGTCCGGGAAGGGGCACGACGAGCTGGCCGGCAGCACCGAGCAGATCGCCGCGTCGGCCGTCGTCCACTGGCTTCGCACCGTCTCCGAGAAGTCGATGCGCTGGTACATCGTCTTGCCTTCGTCGGTCACCGCGCGCAGCTCCACGCCCTCCCACGGCCACGACCACTCCCGCTTCTTGCGGGTGGCGTCGAGCTTCGTCATCGTCTTCACGGGGTCGCCCCAGTGGGGGGTGTAGAAGTCGATGACCTTCTGCAGGTTCTCCTTCTTCGGCGACTTGAAGTTCAGCCGCACGACGGACAGCCCGTTGCCCGTGAAGAACGCCGACACCTCGACGGCTTCATCGAAGAGCCGGGACTGACCGGCGAGCACGAGGCGGCCGCCGACGGTGCCCTCGGGCGGGCCTTTGGGGTCCTTGTCGTGCTTGATCTGGTTGGGGTAGGCGGTCCGGACCTCGTCCGGCGTCATGCCGTACTTGAGCTTGTCGAAGCCGTCGACGGCGAGCGCCGTGGTCGGGAGCAGCAGGGCGATCAGCAGCAGAAGGCGCATGACAATGGTCCTCATCGAATCCTCAGGCTGGCGCGGATGAGCGAAGTCCAGGCGACCCGAGCGGCGGGCGCTTCCCGGACGGCGCGAACGGCTTGTTCCAGAGCCGGGCCGAACTCGCCGCTCTTGGCGAGTCCGTGGGCCCAGACGCCTCGCAGCCGGCCGCGGCGGTCGCGCCAGACGCGGATCCCCTCGGCCGCGCGGCTGTGGCGGTTGGCGACGACGTGCTCGTCGCCCTCGGGCATGTGGGCCGAAGACTCCAGGGCCCTCAGGGTCGCGGCGGCCATGGCGACGGGGTCCGCCGAGAGGCGGTCGGGGCCGCGACGCACCAGGGGGTCGGGGAGCAGGTGGGCCCGGCGGCCGTCGCGGGTGAGCCGCAACCACAGGTCGTAGTCCTCGGCGCAGGCGAAGGACTCGTCCATGCCGCCCGCGGCCTCCCAGTCGGCCCGGCGCACGGTCACCGTGGAGGTGCAGATCGTGCAGTCGAGGGCGAGGGAGCCGTGGTCGCGGCCTTCGCCGCCGGGCGGCGGCTGCGAGGGGAGGAACCGGCGGCCGCGGTCGTCGATGGCGTCGCCGGCGACGAGCACGATGGGGTCGCGCTTGCGCAGGACTTCGATGGCGCGGCCCAGGCGGGGGGCCAGCCAGGCGTCGTCGTCGTCGAGCAGGGCGATGTAGGGAGCGTCGCCGGCTTCGGCGGCGCGGTTGCGCGCCCAGGCGGGGCCGCGGCCTTCGGGGTCTTCGACGACGTGCAGCCGGACGTCCAGCTCCGGTTCGGCGGTGGCTGCGGCCTCGACGCTCGCGATCGCCCCCGCCGCCGCGGCGCGGTCGCGGGTCGGGACGAGCACATCGACGGCGGTGCGGGCCAAGGTCGGGTTCCCTCCGGTGGGGTCGAGTCTAGGGGATGGACGGTGGATTTCCCGGGTGCCGGGTTCGACGGGATCCGGGAGCCCGCCGGGTCAGGCGTGGTCGCGGGCCCAATCGGCGGTGCGGCGAAGGCCGTCGGCGAGGGTCGTCTTCGGGACCCAGCCCAGGGCCTCGCGGGCGCGGGCAATGTCGGCGCGCATGTGCCGTTGATCGCCGGGGCGGGACTCGTGGTAGCTGACGTCCCAGGCGTCAGGGTCCTCGCCGCAGGCGGCGATGGCCATGCGCCACAGCTCGTTGATCGAGGTCTGGGTGGCGGTGCCCAGGTTCGCGACGAGGGGGGCGGACAGCGGGGTGTCGAGGCCGGCCAGCCAGGCGTCGGCGACGTCGCCGGCGTAGACGAAGTCCCGGCTCTGCAGGCCGTCGCCGAAGATGCGGATGGGCTCGTTGCGCAGGCAGTGCCCCAGGAAGATGCCCAGCACGCCCTGGTAGGGGTTCGTCAGCGACTGGCGCTCGCCGTAGACGTTGAACATGCGGAAGGCGACGACCTTGGGGGCCCAGGAGTCCTGGGTCGCCGCGACCAGACAGGCTCGCTCGGCCGCCCACTTGGTGACCCCGTAGTACGACAGCGGGTTGCAGGCCATGTCCTCGGTGACCGGCAGGGAAGGCGGGTGGCCGTAGGCGGTCATCGACGAGGCGAAGAGGAAGGTGCCCACGTCGTTCTTGCGGGCGCCTTCGAGCATGCGGGCGGTGCCGACGCCGTTGACCTCCATGTCCCAGGAGGGGGAGTCGAACGAGCGGAAGGTGCTGGCCTGGCCCGCGAGGTGGCAGACCGCGTCGATGGGGGCCTGGGCGAACGCCTCGGCGATGGCGTCCGGGTCGCGCACGTCGCCCTGCACGAAGGCGGCGTCGGCGGGGACGTTGGCGCGCACGCCGTTGCTGAGGTCGTCCAGGACGACGACGGAGTCGCCCCGGGAGACCAGGGCATGGGCGATGTGGGAGCCGATGAAGCCGGCGCCGCCGGTGACCAGGACGTTCATGGGGCGGGAGGATAGACGCGGGGGGGGAGGGGGCAACAAACCCTCGCCGCTGTGGGCGCGATGGTCTACCGGTAGGTCACCGTCGGACCTGCGGTGGGGGAACCATGCATCGACTCGCTCTGTGTCTTCTGTTCGTCGCCGTGAGCCCCGCTCACGCATCGCAGCCCATCGAGGCCGTGCTGTCGGCGATGGAGATCGATGTGTCGGACCCCGGGGTGCTGGGCTACCGCAGCGACCTCCCCGACGGCACGCCGACGACGCCGACGATGTACGACGTGCTCGGACAGCTCGGGACGTGGACGCCCATCGGCGGTCCGACTCCGGTGGGCGACCCGCTGCCCGGCAACACGATGGCGCTGATGTCCACCGGCGATGTCGGGAACATCACCCAGCTGGTCGACTACGACTACCCCGGCGGTCCGGGCGACAGCAGCGCTGGCGACACGGCGAACCTGTTCGTGGAGTTGGTCCCCCCGATGGGGATGAACAGCCTCGCGGCCTACTTCAACTTCTGCTCGCGGGAGTACCCGGAGTGGGTGGGCAACATCTACAACGACTTCTTCACGATCGACGTGGACGGGCCCGCCTGGACGGGTCAAGCGGCCTTCGACAGCAACGGCAGCACGATCAGCGTGAACAGCGTCCTGTTCGACGTGATCGCGCCCGCGGCCCTGCAGGGGACGGGGTTCGACCAGGATGGCTGCACCGGGTGGCTGCGGATCTGGATCCCGGTGACCTCGGGCCAGCCCGTGAGCGTGCGGTTCTCGGTCGGAGACGTCAGCGACGGGGTCTGGGACAGCGCAGTCCTGCTCGACGACTTCGACTGGTCCAACGCGATGCCCACGTCGCCGTTCATCCAGGATGGGATCGACCCCGACACGGGGCTGACGTTCGACGGGGTGGACTACCCGGGCATGCCCGAGGAGGACCCCGAGGACCCGGAGGATCCTGTGGATCCCGAAGATCCTCCGGAGCCCGTCCCGACCACGCCCAACGGCCAGGCCGGGGAGTTCGGGCGCGCGTCGGCGGAGGCGGTGACCGACCCCGCACCGGCCGGCGACGATGGCCCCGAGGTGCTCGTGCTCGACGGCGCGTGCTCCCTCGGAGGCGGCGCCAGCACCCTCCTGCTGCTCCTCCCCCTGGTCGCTCGCCGTCGGGCCTGAGCGGGCAGGCGCCCGAGGCCCTATCCTCCCGGGCCTTCATGGCCTACGCCCCCGACAACCCCCTCATCGTCCAGAGCGACCTCACCATCCTGTTGGAGGTGCAGTCGCCGAAGTTCGCCGACGCCCGCGACGCGCTGCTGGGGTTCGCGGAGCTGGTGAAGAGCCCCGAGTACGTTCACACGTGGCGGCTCACCGACTTGTCGCTGTGGAATGCGGCGGCCGCGGGGCACGGGGCGGACGAGGTGATCGACGTCCTCGAGCGCTTCGCGAAGTACCCGGTGCCGGCTTCCGTGCCCGAGCGCATCCGGTCGGCGGTGAAGCGCTACGGGGCCCTGCGGCTGGTGCAGGACGGGGAGCACCTCCGGCTCGAGGCCGACGACGAGCTGGACCTGCAGGAGGTCACGCACCTCAAGGCCGTGCAGGGCCTCATCGAAGAGGGCGGCCGCGGGGTGCTGGTCCACCCGCGACGGCGGGGCGAGCTCAAGCGGTTGCTGGTCGCTCACGGCCACCCGGTCGAGGATCTGGTGGGCTACGAAGACGGCGACGCGCTGGAGATGAAGCTGTCGCCGGAGCTGCCCGACGGCGCCACGTGGTCGCTGCGGGACTACCAGGTCGAGGCGGTCGACGCGTTCGCCGAGGGGCCTTCGGCGGGGTCCGGGGTGGTCGTGCTGCCGTGCGGCGCCGGCAAGACCATCGTCGGCATCACGGCGATGGTGCGCATGGGGATGCGCACGCTGGTGTTGTGCACCGGGCACGTGGCGCTGCAGCAGTGGCGGCGTGAGATCCTCGCCCGCACGACGCTCACGGAGGACGACGTGGGCGAGTACAGCGGCAACAAGCGTGAGCTGCGCAACGTCACACTCACGACGTACCAACTGCTCACGTGGCGGCGGGCGAAGGGCGAGGTGCCGGCGCACTTTGGGCTGTTCTCCCAGGCGAACTGGGGGCTGGTCATCTACGACGAGGTGCACCTGCTGCCGGCGCCCATCTTCCGGGAGGCGGCGGAGCTTCAGGCGCGGCGGCGGCTGGGGCTCACGGCCACGCTGGTGCGGGAGGACGGCCTGGAGACCGACGTCTTCGCGCTCATCGGGCCCAAGCGTTACGACCTGCCGTGGAAGCAGCTGGAGCGGCAGGGCTGGATCGCGACGGCCCGCTGCGTCGAGGTGCGGGTGCCGCTGAGCCCCGCGGACCGGCTGAAGTACGTGAAGGCCAGCGCGCGGGCGAAGTTCATGATCGCCAGCAAGAACTCCCGCAAGGGAGCGATGCTGGAGCGGCTGCTCGAGCGCCATCAGGGCGAGCCGACGCTGGTTCTGGGGGCGTGGATCGACCAGCTGGAGTTCGTGGCCCGGCGCTGGAAGCTGCCTTTGATCACGGGCAAGACGCCGGCGGTCGAGCGGGAGGCCATCTTCGACCGGTTCCGCCGCGGCGAGATCCGCGTGCTGGCGCTGAGCAAGGTGGGCAACTTCGCCATCGATCTGCCCACGGCGAGCGTGGCGGTCCAGATCAGCGGAACGTGGGGCAGCCGCCAGGAGGAGGCCCAACGTCTGGGCCGCGTCCTGCGGGCCAAGGAAGGCGACAACCAGGCCGTGTTCTATTCACTCGTCACACCGGACAGCCGGGAGCAGGAGGCGTCGGAGAAGCGCCAACTCTTCCTGGCCGAGCAGGGGTACCCGTACCGCATCGAGCAGGCGTCCTGATGCGCGCTGTCTCGGTACTGGAAGTGGCCGACGCCGACGCCTGGGGCGAGCTCGGCGCGGTCGTCGACCTCGATGCGCTGCTGGAGCCCGGCGACGGGCTGGCGCGAACGGCGCGGGACGATGGCGCTCTGGTGGCGGCGCTGGGCGATGCCGGCGTGTCGGTTCTGGTGCGGTACGCGCGCCGCAGCCGGGCCGAAGAAGAGCAGGCCCGGGCGCGGCTCGGGGACCTCGTGGCCGGGCTGCGGACCGAGGTGAAGCGGGTCCTGTACTCGGCCCAGCGGCACGCGCTGGGCGGGGTGGTGCGGGCGGACCACGCCTGGGACCCGGAGCACGACGGCGAGGCGGCGCAGATCCTGATGGGGTCGGGCTTGATGGCGCCGGACCTGGTGGACGGAGTGGTCGTGCAGGGGCGGTTTCGGATGCACCCGGACCTGCCGGATCCGCCGGCGGTGCCCTACGACTTCGACGACGCTGCCATGGACGAGACCGACGACCTGTCCGAAGCCAAGGTGGCGCCGATCGGGCTGCTGGGCGACCTGGCGTCGGTGGCGGCGGCGTTGCAGCGGCGGCCGGCGCGGAAGACCCACGCGGGCGTCGTGGGGAAGACCGACGCGCGCCACCTGGGCCGGCAACTGGCCGATGCCGGGCTGGCCGAGAGCGGCGACGTCGAGGGGCACCCGCGGTGGGGGCGAGCGCTGATCGCGCTGCAGGCCCTGGGGGCCGTGAGCCTCGACCCCATCAAGCGTGAGCTGTTCGTGGATCTCGGCATCGAAGACGTCCTGGCGGGCACGGCCGCCGACGCGCTCGACCGCTTTGTGCACAAGGTGATCGACCGGGACCTGCACGGCGTGGTGCCGGCGATCCGGGCGGCGCTGAAGCAAGCGGGCGACGGCGCCGTCGACGAGATGATCTTCCTGGAGCTGCTCGGGGAGCAGCACCGCGACGTGCTCTTCCCGCCGTGGTTCCGCGATGGGAAGGCCGTGTACCCGAACCCCGACGACGGCCGCGAGCGGATGTACGACGACGACGGCTGGGGGCGGGTGGAGTCCCGCATGGTGGGCGTCGTGCTCAAGCGCATGGCGAGGCTGGGCTTGATCCGTCGGGCCGAAGGCGTGTTTGCGGGCACCGCCGACGGCCGGCGCTGGGCGGGGGTCGAGGCCGTGGCGCCGCCGCCGTTGTGGGTGACGTCGGATCTCGAGGTGCTCGTGCCGCCGGATGCGTTGACGCCGTGGGAGCGCTTCCAACTCGAGCGCCTGGGGCGGTGCCTCGTCCGCGACACGGCGGACCGCTATCGCCTCGACCGGGAGTCCCTGGCCCACTGGTTGTCGACCCACGAGGTGGACGAAGCGTTGGACCTGTTGCGGCGTCGGGCGCCGGGCGTGCCGCCGGGGGTGGTGGAGACCCTGCAGGAGTGGGCGCGGGCCGCGACGCGGATCGTGCTGCGGCGAGGCGTACTGGTCTGACCCGGTCGCGGCGGGGAATTGGTTTCAACCAGAGAGCAGCGTGGTATCGAGGAGCGGAGGAGCGCGGGGATGAAGACGGCGTGGCTGGGTGTGGTGCTGATGCTGGCGTTGGCCGTTCCCGCGCTGGCCGCGGACTGGCCGGCGCCGACCGCCGTGACGGCGGGGTCCGACGCCACGCTGGTGCCCCGGGGGTTGGTGTGGGGACCGGGCGAGTCGCCGGAGTTGGCCTTCGCGCTCACGGACGGCGACGGCAAGTCCAAAGTCGCTCGCGTCGGGGCCGGCGTGACTGCTGCTCGGGTGCTGCGAGGACGGCGGGCTCCGGGCCTGCAGAGCCTGGGCTTTGGGGAAGCCGCCATCGACGAGTCCCCGACCTGGTGGAGCGACTTCGAGCTGGCGCTGGTCCGCACCGAGTCCGGCGAGAGCAAGGTCGCCGTCGACGACGGGGTCGTGCGGGCGCTGGCCGGCGCGTACGGGCAAGCGCGTGAGGTCGTGCGCTGGGGCGCGTTCCTGGTGGTCCGCTCCGAGGACTCAGCGGGCTCGGACCTGCACCTCGTGGACCCGCGGCGGCCCGACGCCGGGCGGCGGCTGACCGAGACGCGGTCGGCGGCGGAGCGGTCCCTGGGCCCCCGGGCCGGCGGGCTTCTGTACATCGAAGTCAACGGCGACAAGACGGCCCTGTGCACCCTGACGATGGCGGGGCAGCAGCCCTGCACGGCGTACCCGCAGCTGGAGCTGCTGGCGCTGGCGACGGGCGACCTGCCCGGGGGAACCATCGCCTACGCCCGGCACCTGCTGCCGGACACGCCCCCCAAGAACGTCCTCGTGCAGCTGTCGGCGGCGGGGAAGTGGACGCTGCTGAGCGACGACGTGTTCCTGCCGGCGGGCTACACGCCCCAGCCCGCGGTCGACGTGGACGGCGGGGCGGTGTTGTTCGTGAACGCGGCCCAGGCGGTGGTGAAGCTGACCGTGGCCGGCGGGGCGCAGGAGCTGCAGGCGCTGCCGACGGCGGGGCACCGTGAGGTCTCGGCGGTGCGCGTGAGCCGTGGGCTGCTGCTCGCGACGGTGGCCCAGGGCGAGGCCGGGCCCCAGGTGTTCGTCTACCGGTGACGCCCTCGCGGGATCATGACCAGGGTTCGCCTTGCTGACGCCGTGAGTCCGTGAGCGTCGCCAGGCGGCGGGCCAGGGCGAGCCGACGGGCCCGGGGCGCGCCCCGCTCGGGCAGCTGCTGCAGGTCGGACTCGCAGGCGATGAGCAGGTCGCGGATGCGGTCGTCGTCGACGCGGCGGGGTCCCAGGGTCGATGCGCGGCCGGCGACGGCGGCCCGGGCTTCCGTCAGGCCTTCGATGAGGCCCGCGGCGGCGGCGGCGGCGTGCTTGGAGTTGAGGCGCGCGGCGAGGTCGGCGGCGATCGACGCGGCGACCGCGGGGGCGGCCTCCCGCAGCAGCGGGCGCGGCATGGACTTCAGGAGCAGGCGGACGCGGTTGCGGGCGGAGAGCTGGACGGACCGGGTCCCGTAGCTGGCGCTGCCCCGGTGGTGGACACGGGCCGTGGGCACGAAGAGGCAAGGGAACCCCAGCAGCTGCGCCCGGAGGCTCAGGTCGACGTCTTCCAGGTAGGCGCCGAACGCGGTGTCGAAGGCGCCGCAGTCGCGCAGCAACTCCCACCGATAGGCCGACGCGCAGGCGGGCGCGCCGAACACGGGGCGCTCGGTGTGCACGGCGGCCGTCTCCGGGGCGTCGTGGGCGATCTCGAACGCCTCGCCCCAGCGGGTCAGCCCGTGGCCGGCGCTGTCGACGTAGCCCGGGCGGTTGCGCTGCAGCACGAGGCTCGCGAACGAGCCGGCGTCGGGGTTTCGGGCGGCGGCGTCCAGCAGGGCGCCCAGCCAGTCGGGCTCCGGCTCGGCGTCGTCGTTGAGCAGGGCGACGAGGGCGCCGCGGGCGACGCGCAGGCCGGCCGACGCGGCGGTGGCGAAGCCGGCGTTCTGGCGGCGTTCCACGACGCGAGCGCCGGGAAGGAGCCGGCGGACGAGGGGAGGGACGGCCGGAGCGGGTCCGTCGACGACGACGATCACCTGGGGCGTGACGCCCCGCTGGGCGGCGACCGCGGCGAGGCAGTCGGGCAGCCACTCGATGGACCCCGCGTGGGTGGGAATGACCGCGGAGATCGGCGGGCGGTGCTCGCCGGTGGGGTCGGCGGGGCGCTTGCTCACGGGTGCCGGCGGCCGACGGCTCGGAGGAGGGCGCGCTCGGGTCGACTCAGGGCCTTCAGGCGCTCGGCGGTGCGGCGGTTGTCCTCCAGGTTGTCGCAGCCCAGCTCGCAGCCGCACGCGTGGGCCGGGTCGTTGCCGATCTGCGCGAAGAGCGGGCCGGCCTTGCGGGCGTGGCGGGTGGCGGCGCGAAAGGTCGACTGCCGCGCCCCGCGCCAGATGGCGGTGAAGGACTCGTCGTGGATGTTCCCCGACGGGATCCGGTGGGCCTTGAGGCAGGGGATGACCCGGCCGTCGGCCATGACGCGGGCGTAGGTCCAGCCCGCGAAGCACGGCCGGGCGTGGACCTCCGCGGCGTCGGCGTCCCGGCCGGCGGCGAGGTTGGTCAGGCGCTGCACGAGGGCATCGGCCCCCAGCAACCGGGGGGTGCGCCACTCCGCGCGTCCCAGCCACGGCTCGATGGCGGCCAGGGCAGCTTCGGCGTGAGCGGGCGTGAGCCCGTGAGGGTCGGTCGCCCCGGGCACGACGTCGGCGACCGCGAACTCCACCGCGTCGCAGCCGATGTCGGCGGCCAGCGTGAGCATGGCGCTCACGTCGTGGGCGTTGGAGCCGGTGAGCACGTGATACAGCTTCGTGATCGGCCGATCCTGCTTGCGGGCGTTGAGGTCTGCGAGCTTGCGCGTGATGTCGTCGAAGGTGGACGGGTCCGTGCCCGGGTGGGTGGCCGCGTACGCCTCGCGGGTGCCGGCCCACAGGCTCACGGTCACGTGGTGGACCCCCAGGTCGATGAGCCGTTGGGGGTCGTCGACGAGGGAAAAGTTGGTGTGCAGCGAGGCGGTCAGCCCCCGCTGCACGCACTCCCGGAGCGCGTCCCAGGGGCGCGGGTAGGCCAGCGGCTCGCCCCCGCCGGCGAAGTAGATTTCCCGGGTACCCAGGTCCTTCAACTCGTCGAGCAGGGACAGGTAGGCGGGCCAGGGGATCGACGCGCGCCGCTCCCGCCGCTCCCGGTTGGCCTCCTGCAGCGCCGGGGCGTGCAGCCAGCAGACCTCGCAGCTCTGGTTGCAGGCGTCGGTGAGGTCGACCTGAACCGTCGTCGGGCCCGTCAGCGCGCGGGTCCCGTGGGACCACCCGGCGAGCTGAAGCGAGGACTGAGGCAGGACCGGGAGGCGCACGCCCGGGAGGATAGACCGCGTCAGGGGGTGCGGCGCCCCAGCAGGGTCTCGGCCAGGATTCGCAGGTCCAGCGCCGGCGACCAGCGCAGCACGTAGAGCAGGTCCGAGACGATCATCTCGTCCAGCCTCCAGCGGCGGAGGCGGTCCAGCTGCCACATGCCCGTGATGCCCGGCAGGACGGCGAACCGGGCCTGCTCGCCGGGGTTCAGGGCGGCGGCGACGTCGGGGGCTACGGGGCGCGGTCCGACGAGCGCCATTTCGCCCCGCAGGACGTTGACCAGCTGGGGCAGCTCGTCGGCGTGGGTGCGGCGCAGCGCCCGGCCGAGCCAGCCTCCGCCGGACTCGCCGTCGGGGCCGGTGCTGAGCTTCCACATGCGGAAGGGGCCGTCGCGGCCGACGCGGGCCAGGGCGAGGAGCGGGGAGTGGCCGCTGGCGAGCCGCGCGGCGAGAAGCAGGGGCGGAGCCAAGGGCAGCAGCGCGAGCACGCCCGCGGCGGCGGCGAGTCGGCCGAGGCCGGTCGATAGCGCGCGCAGGGCGGGGGCTTCGGCGCCGGCGCCCAGGGGGAGGACGGGCAGGCCGGCGAGTCGGTCGGGGGAGTCGGGCTGCAGCAGCTCTGTGGGGCCCGTGAGCACGAAGGCGGACTCGACGCCGAGGCTTCGGAGCGCGTCGACGCCGGCGGCCATGCGGGCGAGGTCGTCGGCGGAGCCGGCGATGAGCACGGCTTCGGCGCGCAGGTCCGCCGCGGCGGCGGCGACGACGTCCCAGGCGGGCAGCCGCGGCGTCGGCCCGGCGACGGCGAGCGGGTCCAGGGGCACGAAGCCGGCGACGCTGACGGGCTCGTCGGAGTCGACGAGGCGGTCTTCGACGAGCGAGGCGGCCTCGGCGTCGCCGGCGAGCAGGACTGTGGTGTGGCCCAGCCCCATCGCGCGGCGGGCGGGGCGGGCGGCGCGGAGCCCCCGGCGGGCGATGTGCAGGGCAATGGCGCCGAGGCCGGCGAACGCCGCGGCGGCGGCCCAGGGTCCCGCGGCGATTCCCACGACGCCCAGCGCGGCGGCCGTGCGGGGCACCCCGGGCAGCGGAGCGGCCGTGACCCGCCGGGGCGGTCGTGAGCCCGTGAGCGCCGCAGCGACGGGGGCGACGACCCACGGGAGCCCCAAGGGGGTGACCACGGCGAACAGCAGCGCAGTGCGGCCGAGCAGGGCGACGACGGCGGAGCCCACGGACCGCGCGGGCAGGGTCGACCACCACCCCGAGGTCCAACGCAGCGCGTACAGACCGGCCGACTGGAGGTGGCGCCAAAGCAGGGGGTTCCACGGCACCGGGCGCCGGGAGCCGGCGCCGTGGCGGTGGTCCACGACGGCTTGGGGGTCGTACACGACGGTTCGGCCGGTGGCGGCGAGCCGGCGGCACAGGTCGACGTCTTCGAAGTACAAGAAGAACCGCTCGTCGAACGGGCCGCGAGCAGGCAGCGCGGCTCGGTCGGCGAGCATCGCGGCGCCCGTAACCCAATCGACCGGCTGCGCGTGGGAGAGGTCGCGGTCCGCGAGGAGGTGACGCTGGACCGCGGGCCCCAGTCCGGGAAGCGGGATCCGCTGACCCACCACGGCGGCGGCGTCGTAGAAGCGACGCGGGTTGTCCTGGTCTTCGCCCGACGGGAGGACGAGGCGCGGCGCGACGAGGGCGGCGTCCGAGCCGTCGAGGGTCTCGCGCAGTTGTCGGAGGCTGCCGGGGCGCAGCGCGGCGTCGGGGTTCAGGAACAGCACGTGGCGGCCGCGGGCGTGCCGAAACCCCTGGTTGGCGGCGGTGCCAAACCCGCGGTTCTGTTCGTTCGCCAGCAGCGTGACGCCGTCCAACGCTCGAGCGGCGCCGTCCCGGCTGGCGTTGTCCACCACCACGATCTCGGCCTGCAGCCCGCAGGCGTCGGCTTCACGCCGGATCGACGCCACGCACCGGGCCAGATCCGGCCCGGAGTTGTGGGCGACGACGACGGCGGTGATCTCAGGGTGCATAGGCCTCGCTGCATTGTTTCTGGCTCGCTGCCCGCCGGCAAGGCGGCTTGCCTCCCCGCCGCCGCGGGGCCACGCTCCCTGCGTGAAGATCCTCCTCCTCACCGACTCCCTGCCGGCGGTCCCCCGCGGTGGCCTGGACCTGCACGTGCAGGAGCTGCGGGGGGAGCTGGAGCGCCGCGGCCACCAGCCGGTGGTCGCCGAACTGGGTGGGGTCGAAGCCCCCAGCCGCCTGCCGGGGGGGCGGCTCCGGGCGTCCATGGGCACGAACGCCGTCGAGGAGCGGCTGGAGGCCATCCTCCGGGCCGAGCGGCCCGACGCCGTGCACATCCACAACCTGCAGGGGGTGACGGCCCGAGCGCCGGAGCTGGCGCGGGCCAGCGGGGCGGCTGTCGTGTGGACCCACCACGACCTCTTCGGCGTCTGCCCGCGCGTGCACCTGAGCGACGGCGACGGAGCGGACTGCGACGGGCCCGACGGAGGCCGCCGCTGCGGCCCCTGTCACGGCGGCGTTCAGGGGCTGCTCGCGACCCCGGCCTTCGTGATGCGCAACCGGTCGTTTGCCGAGGCCCTCCGCTTGACCCACCAGCACGTGGCTCCCTCGGCCTGGGTGGCCACGGTGCTTCGGTCCGAAGGCGTGGCGCCCGACCGGATCACGGTGTCGGCACCGGCGCCGCCCCGGGCCGGAGGACCCGCTGGACTCCCGCCCGAGGGGGAGAGGCCGCGCCTCGTGGTGGCCGGCGACTTGCGGGAGGCCAAGGGCGCGGACCGAGTGGTGGATGCCTTCGCGGCCGTGGCCGATCGCGCCTGCCTCGAGGTGTGGGGCGGTCCTCCGGCCGCGCCGGCCCCGCGGGAGGGCGCCTTCGAGCGGGGGCTCATGGAGCGGGCCGGGCCCGGGGTGAGCTTCCACGGCCGGTTCCAGCCCCACGACCTGGACTCGGTGCTCGATGGGGCCGCGGCGCTGGTCCACTGCGGTCGCGTGCGCGAGACCTTCGGCCGCACGGTGAACGAGGCCCTGCAGCGCGGGGTGCCGGTGGTGGCCGTGGCCTCGGGTGGTCTCGCGGTGCAGGTCGTCGACGGAGTGAACGGATTCCTGGTTCCGCCGGGGGACCAGGAGGCCCTGGAAGCCGCGCTGCGGGCTGTACTCGACCGCGGGATCCTCCTGCAGGCGGACGCCGCGAAGTGGCCTCGGGCGGACACGCTCCGTGACCACGTCGACGCCCTGGAGCCGCTGTACGAGTGGCGACCGTGAGCCGCGTGAGTCCGGACCGCATCGCGATCGCCGTGCCTTGCTTCAACGAGGCGGGGCAAGCCGCGCGGTTGGGTGAGGCCGTGGCCCGGCTCGGCGCTCGGGTGCTGCTCGCCGTGGACGACGGGAGCACCGACGGCACCGCCGAGGCGCTGGAGGCGGCGGGGTTCGAGGTCTTGCGCCACGACGGGAACCAGGGGCTGGGCGCGGCGCGGAACACGCTGTGGCGCGAGGCCGAGAAGCGGGGCTGCGAAGCGGTCGCCTTCCTCGACGCCGACGTCCAGCCCCCGCCCGACTACCTGACCCAGGTGTGCGAGTTGTTGGGCCCGGGCGTCGCGGGGGTCGGGGGGCGCAACGTCGACCGGAACCCCGAGGGATTCGTGGACGCGTGGCGGGGCCGGTTCTGGGCCCAGGACGTCGGGCCGGCGCCCTTGCTGGACGCGCCGATGCTGGTGGG
>Ga0055584_100001734_pt1 | contig 21404 bp, 16 predicted proteins | sample OSDHelmetaG_FD_58716 | JGI IMG/M metagenome (GOLD analysis project Ga0055584, IMG submission 58716) | Pelagic marine sediment microbial communities from the LTER site Helgoland, North Sea, for post-phytoplankton bloom and carbon turnover... | ecosystem: Environmental > Aquatic > Marine >...
CAACCAACTGCCGCACTTTTCGTCCGCCCTGTGCCGCACTATTGGAACGGCGTTTACATCCCCGGAGAAACCAACCGCACGCTGGTGATCGACAATGCGCAGACGGCGGACTCGGGCAGCTATCAGCTGAGTGTCGAAAATGAATTCGGATCGGTGGACAGCGAAATCATCAAGCTGGTGATTCACTCCGCCACCACCGTGTTTGCCGACAGGTTTGCGGATCGCATTCCGATTTCCGGAGCGGGGGAGATACTTTCGGGTGACAATTTGGCCGCGACCGACAACGAGACTCAGGAGCCGGTTCATGCCAACAAACCCGGCGGTCGATCAGTGTGGTTCAAGTGGCAGGCGCCGGCCGACGGGGTGGCGACCATCACCACCCGCGGCAGTGGCCTGGATACCCTGCTGGGGATTTACACCGGCACCTCAATGGGTGGGTTGACCCGCGTGGCGAGTGATGATGATGCCGGCGGCTACGGCACCAGCAGGACATCGTTCCCGGCGCTGAGCGGGACGCAGTATGCCATCGCCATCGATACCTTTGGCGGCGCGACAGGCCAGCTCGTTTGCGGTCTGAGCTTCGAACAATCGGCGGATGACGTACCGACGATTACCGGCAATCCCAGCAGTCGATCGGTACAAACCAACGGAACCACCACGACGTTTACCGTGGCGGCGGTCAACCGTTTTGGCAACCGGACGAACCTGACCTACCAGTGGTTCTTTGACGATCAACTGTTGAGCGGCGAGACGGGGGAGACCTTGCGGGTGACCGATATTGCGACCGCCGACGTCGGCGGTTATCGGGCGGAGGCGCGCATCGGTCTGCGACAGGTTCCCGCGCAGGTTGCCGTATTGGAAATCGGTCCGGAGGCGGAAGTCTGGTCCAAGGACAAGTTTGAAGAACAGTTTGTGACCGACGACGCCAGTGGTGGGGCGGGCACTGCGAGTGCCGGACGTCCCCGAATCCGTCGGGCCGTGGATGCCATCGGGCTGCGGCTGCGGGGCGGGGCCGCGGGGACCCAGCGCCTGAACAACCGGCAATCGCGCAAAGATCTTTTTGAACCGGTGATCGCCGGTCGCGGGAACGGCCGGACGCGCTGGTTTCCCGTGATACCGGAAGTGAGTGGTCCGCTGCAGATTGATACCGAAGGCAGTCAGGCGGACACCGTCATGTCGGTGTTTACCGGCCGGTCGATCACGAGCCTGGAGGAAATTGTCAGTGATCGGAATGGATCAGGTGATCAACGAAATGCCCGGGTCACGTTTACCGCCATTGCCGGACGCAGCTACATGGTGGCGGTCGACAGTGAGAACGGCGCCCCGGGACAGATCAAACTCAACTGGCGGATGGCCACCCCTGCCCAGGTCCCGGTGATCGCGGTGCAGCCGACCAATACGATCGTGGTGACCAATACGACGGTGACGTTCAGAGTCCTGGCCACCGGCGAGCCGGCGCCGACCTATCAGTGGTTGCTAAACGGCAGTGAGGTCTCGGGGGCCACCGCGGCGACCTTGACGATCGACAGTGCGTCGTCCGCTGATGCTGGGATCTACCTGGTCGAGGCACGCAACAGCGCCGGCACGAATGTCAGCAGTGCAGCAACGTTGCGGGTGATCCGCCCCTTCGAGTTGGTGTCGTGGGTTCATTCGTCAATTGATCAATCTTTCCGCTTTGGTTTGGCCGGCGATACGAACGTGAATCTGGTCATCGAAGTGTCGACGAACATAGTGCCGGGCTCGTGGAAAGCGATTTTGACCACCAACAGTGCCAGTGGTGCGGTCGACTATCTGGATGTCAGTTCTCCTTCGTTCAATCGCCGGTTCTATCGCGTTCGACTCCTGCCGTAGTTGGCGCTACATCCGCTACAACTAAGGTTCCGAGGAACTCTACGGCCTGAAGAACGACTCCAACGAATGACACAACCTCGCCCGTGATGACAATCACGCCGAGGTGAGACGCGAGATGGCGACGAAACTCGACGCCCGACTCGATGCGCTCTCTCCTTGGCCGCGACGAAAGCCGCTGTCGGACGGACATTCCGGTCCGTCTTCGGAGCCGCGGCCTGCGAACCAAATGGCAGGGCGATTGGCCCGGTCGTTCAACCGCCACAAGTGCCGAACGACACGCTGCCCGACGGACCGGAATGTCCGTCCGACGGACCTTGGCTCATGTCCGGCGGCTTGGGTGCCAGGTTTCAGCACCATGCAGAATCGCCTTCACTCGTTTCGCTGTGTGCTGCACAAATGTGCCCATGCGCATGCCCTTCTTCATTCTTCTGACGCTGGCAGTGAATCTCTTCGCCCAAAGTGAAGGGCAATTGGCCAGCTACCTTGAGCGCCACCCGGATGCCGATGCGAACCGGGATGGGGTATTGAGTCGGGAAGAGGCGCGGAACCATCGCCGACGTGACCCCAGCGAAGGTGACAACCTTTCCTCCCGTTCGCACATCCCGGGAATCAAAGTGTCCCTCTCGGAAGCTCCCTTGAACGACGTCCGCTTGAAGTCAGGTGACGGGGTCATCCTCGATTTCGCCTATCGCAAACCAAAGGGAGAAGGGCGCTTTCCCGTTATCCTCTTCTTTCACGGCGGAGGCGGATACTCAGGTCTCGATGGTCTGCGCAAGAATCTCGTGAATGGCGCGATCCAGACCCGCTTCCTCGACCACGGATACCTCACGGTGCAATCCACGCGTCGTCCCTATTGGAAAACCAGGAAGCCCGATCAACTCACAGGTTTCTACGATGCTGTGGAGGACGCCCGGCTCGTCGTCGAAAAGGTCCAACGACTCCCCGGAGTCGATCCGGATCGAGTGATTCTCTACGGTGGCAGTGGTGGCGGCATTCTCGCAATTGTCACCGCCTCCAAGGCCGACGTTGCGTGCGTCATTGCCGGCGAACCAGCCACGGTCGTTCCCCTCGACCCCATGACCGGCAAGGTGGCCATACCAGGCAACTACCGATCGATTATGAACAATCCTCAGGAGAAATTTACCGCGGCGCGGCAGAAAGAAATGCGCGACTGGATGAGTAAGATCGACTGCCCTATTCTCTTGTTACAAGGCAAACCGGTCGGTCTGTACGAAACCAATTTCGAAATTCTCGTTCCCGAACTGAAGAAGCTGGGCAAGGACATTTCGCACATCTCCTATCCGGGTCTGAGTCATGGCTTCTACTGGGGCAGCACCAAGACCGGTGCCACAAAGTCCACTGTCGAAAAGATCCTCCAGGATACGACCGCCTTCATCGACAAACACACCGACGAGTGAGGTTTTGTGCGCGGACAAAAAAAGAACCCCGCCAAGTGACGGGGTTCCTTCTCGAATTCGGTCTGTTGGTCAGTTCTCAGCCGTTGCGGCGGCGGAATCGTCTTGCGATCCATTCCCCGAATCTGCTGATTGGCTGAGCCGCTTCGCTTCAACGATGCGATCGTTCTTCAAACGACGGGCGGCTTTCTTGTTTTTCTGATCTCTTGCTCGATTGTGTCCCATAAGAATATTTTCTGTTACGTGGTTGCGATTGACGGTCAGGCGCCCATGGCGTCTTCGAAGGAGCCGGCTGCTGCGGGGAAGCAGAGGTTGTCGCGGACCCATTGGATGCCGTCGACGCTGGTGGCGTCGCCGTCGCGATAGTTGCTCTCAGCTTCCACCACGAGCGGGGCGCTTTCGGTGCCCATCACTTCGCAATAGCGCTTGGCATAGCCGACGCGGAGCATAATCTCGGCGTAACGGGTCATGTTCAAATCGCCGCTGGCAAGATCGGTGAACTGCATGCCGCGCTTGTGCCAATCGGGTTCCATGGCGCGGGTCGGGATGCTGTTGTGAACGGTGAAGTTCTTCACGTGACAGCCGTAGACTCGTGGCCCGACTTTCAGGAAGCGGGTTTCCCAGTCCTCACCTTCCCAGCAGTGGGACGGATCGGCATTGACTCCGAGGCATTTGTCGCCGTCGCAGATGTCGACGAGCAGATTGAAGTCGTCGGCGCACATGGCGGCGGTGCCGGGGTGAATTTCGTGGGCGAGATAGATGCCGAGCTGGTTGGCGTGGGCACGAATCTTGGCGGTCTTCGTGGCGAAGCGCTCCTTGCCTTCGGCCATCAGGTCGAAACCGGGCCCGGCCCAGAAACCCCAGGGGTAACCGGTGGCGAGTTCCCAGCCGAAAGCGACGCCCCAGAACATGGGGAGGATCTTCACGCCGATTTCGGCGCAGGTGTCCATGAGGCGCAGGCAGTAGTCTTCATACCACTGCTCGAGTTCCTCGGGAGATTTGTCTTGGTTGCCGCCGTGAATGAACGGATGACCGCTCTTGGTGCCGGTCCAGGCGCTGGTGTGTACCCAGAAGGCGCAGTGGCCGGAGATGCCGTCGATCTTGAGTTCGTGCTTCTCGAAGGCGGCCTTGATGTCGGCCGCGCTCTTGAATTTGCCCTCTTCGCTCTCGAGCATGTAGTTCGAAGGCTGAGCCCCGGCCGCGCCGGCTTCCTTCGCAAAGGCGAGGAAGTTGTCGAGCCCCTTGGGGCCGTGTTGGGCACCTTCAATACTGGAGTGGAAAATTGGATTTGCCATGTTCGTTGTGTGCTGTGGGGTTTGAAGATTGGTGCCGGGTGGGTCGGCCATATTGCCAACCCGCCCGGCGGTTGATTGATTCGTTTATTCCTCGGTCTCGGATTCGGATTTGCCTTCGACGCCTTCGAAGGCGAACTGAAGGGCGACCAAATCTTCGCCGGGCTTGAGGGCATCGAGCGCCTTCTGCTCTTCGACGAGCTGCTCGGTGGAGTAGTTCGCGGCCTTGATGGAGAGACCGATGCGGCGCTCGCCACGGTCGATCTTGATCACGCGGGCGGTGACTTCGTCGTCAACCTTGAGCACGTTCTTGATCTTGTCGATGCGCTCTTCGCTGACCTGCGAGATGTGCACCAGACCATCGATGTCGTGTTCCAATCCGACGAACGCACCGAAGCTGGCGAGCTTGGTGACCTTGCCATTGACGAGGTCGCCAACCTTGTAAAGGGTGTCGATCTCTTCCCAGGGATCCTGGCTGAGCTGTTTGACACCGAGCGAGATGCGCTGGTTGGCCTTGTCGATCTCGAGGACGGACGCGGTGATCTCGTCGTTCTTTTTGAAGACTTCCGACGGGTGGTTGATCTTGCGGGTCCAGGAGATGTCGGACACGTGGATCATACCGTCCAAACCTTCTTCGAGCTCCATGAAGGCGCCGTAAGAGGTGAGGTTGCGGATCTTGCCGGAAACCTTGGTGCCGGGAGGATACTTGTCCATGGCGAGGTCCCACGGGTTGGCGTCGAGTTGTCGGATACCCAAGGAGACTTTCTGCTCCTCTTGATTGATGGCGAGCACGACCGCTTCGACTTCCTGACCGGCCGTGAGCACGTCAGACGGCTTGGCAATGCGCTTGGTCCAGGAAAGTTCGGTGACATGCACCAGACCTTCGACACCGGGCTCGAGCTCGATGAAGGCACCGTAAGGCACGAGATTGACGACCTTGCCGGCAACCTTTTTGCCGACGGGGAACTTGCTCTCGATGTCTTCCCAAGGGTTGGCCATCTTCTGTTTCAGTCCGAGGCTGACGCGTTCCTTCTCCTTGTTGACGTCGAGGACGACAACATCGAGTTCTTCGCCGACTTTCACCATTTCGCTCGGGTGACCGATGCGGCCCCAGCTCATATCGGTGATGTGCAACAGACCGTCGAGGCCGTTGAGATCGATGAAGGCACCGAAGTCGGTGATGTTCTTGACCGTGCCGCGGCGGATGTCGCCCGGAGTCATTTCGGTGAGGAGTGCGGAACGGCGTTCGGCGCGTTCCTGCTCGATGAGTTCGCGGCGCGACAGGACGATGTTCTGTCGCTCCATGTTGATCTTCACGACCTTGAACTCGAAGGATTCGCCGACGAGGGCGTTCAAATTCTTCGGAGGAATGATGTCGACCTGAGAGGCGGGGAGGAATGCCTCGACGCCGATGTTCACCATGAGCCCGCCCTTGACGACGGCCTTGATGCGACCCTGAACGGTGCCGCCTTCATTGCAGATGGTGAGAATCTTGTCCCAGTTCTGACGAAATTCGGCGCGTTCCTTGGAAAGCACGACCATGCCGTCGCGGTCTTCGAGGCGCTCGATGAGCACATCAAAGGCATCGCCGACCTTCATTTCGCTGATGTCGTCGAATTCGTTGGCGGGGATGGAGCCTTCGCTCTTGTAGCCAATATCGACGAGGACTTCCTTCTTTCGGACCTCAATGATCGTACCTTTTACGATCTGGTCTTCAGTATAGTTTACGGTGCTCTCTGCGAGAGCTTCTTCCATTGTGAGCATAGTACTCTTCAGTCTGTGTTGTGTGGGGAGCAAAAAGCGGCGAACGAATGTTCACCGATCGAAGCTCCATTGCCTAACGTACCTTGGTTGCCGGGGCAACGGAGGTTGAGTGTCAGGTTAATACGTTTACGGTTCGTTTCTCAGCCCAGTACGATCGTCAACACACGTTGGGATCAGGCGGGCTCGGAAAATAGGGAGATTCGACCGGCTGACAAGCAAAAAGGGCTGGATTACCGGATTTATTCCCGCGGAACTGCGGAAGGCCCCGTTTCAACGCCAATCAGCGAGAGGAACCTCGATGCGGATTCGGTACAAGAAAAGGCGCGGCTGAGATCGCCGCGCCTTTCGAAATGATGTGATTTCGTTCAGACCTTCAGCTTGGTCCATTTGGCATTCTTGGCGGAGCTGCCCACGACGGCCTCGATGAAGGCCATGCCACGAACGCCGTCTTCGATCTGCGGGAAGTCATTCGCCGGATCGTTCTTCTTGAGCTTCTTGCCATCGACGCGGGCACGGACGGCACCGGCGAAGTTTTTGTAGATGTTGGCGAAGGCTTCGAGATAACCCTCCGGATGGGATGCCGGGGTGCGCGTGGCAGCCGCGGCATTCGCTCCCAAGTAGCCGTTGGCCGTGCGATAGACTTCCATCGGGCGGTCGAGCCACTTGACGAGCAAGGTGTTGGGCTCGTTCTGATGCCATTCGAGACCACCCTTTTCGCCGTAGATGCGGATGTTGAGGTTGTTCTCTTCACCGACTGAGATCTGCGAGCTGTGGAGCACGCCTTTGGCACCACCCTTGAAGCGCAGCAGCACGTTGCCGTCGTCGTCGAGCTTGCGGCCTTTCACGAAAGCGGTGAGGTCGGCGGCAAGTTCGGAGATTTGGAGACCGGTGATGTACTCGGCGAGGTTCTCGGCGTGCGTGCCGATGTCACCGATACAACCGGCGGCACCGGAGCGCTTCGGGTCGGTGCGCCATCCGGCCTGCTTTTGGCCGGAGGCTTCGAGGCGGGTGGCGAGCCAGCCCTGCGGGTATTCCACCACGACCTTGCGGATTTTGCCGAGTTTGCCGGCGGCGACCATGTCCTTGGCTTCCTTCACCAACGGATAGCCGGTGTAGTTGTGCGTTAGGCCATAGAGAAGTTTGCTCTTCTTGACGATGCCGGCGAGTTTCTTGGCTTCGGCGAGGTTGAATGTGGCGGGCTTGTCGCTCAACACGTGAAAGCCGTTCTCCAAGGCCATCTTGGCCGGCGGGAAGTGCATGTGATTTGGTGTCACGATGGAGACGAAATCCATGCGTTGATCGGCGGGCAACGCGGCCTCGGCCTTGATCATCTCCTGGAAGGACCCGTAGCAACGATCAGCCGGAAGATAGAGATCTTTGCCGCTGAGTTTGGAACGCTTGGGGTCGGAAGAGAACGCGCCACAGACCAGTTCGATCTCCTGATCAATGGCTGCCGCAATCCGGTGCACGCCGCCAATGAAAGCGCCGCGTCCACCACCCACCATGCCGTAACGAATTTTTCTGCTCATGTAAAAAGAGGTTGAATTTCGTGGGGTTTATAGGGATCTGGCGGGGGGGAGTCAACGAACGACCCGCTTAATCGCAATCCGACTCCTACTCGTAATCCTGATCGAAAACGGACGATTAGGATTACGAGTAGGAGTCGGATTGGGAGGTTGGGCCTTCCGTATCCCTTGGATCTTGCCTATGCTTAGGCGTGGCCGACGCGATTTCCATCATCGTTCCTGTCTTCAACGAGGAAGATAACATCCAACCCATGGCGGATGAGACGGCGGCGGCGTTCGGGCCGACCGGTTGTGATTGGGAGTTGGTGTTCGTCGATGATCACAGCAGCGACGCCACGTGGGAGAAAATCGCGGAGGCGCGGAAAAAGGATTCCCATGTGCGCGGCTTCCGGCTCGACAAGAACAGCGGTCAAAGCGCCGCAGTCTGGACGGGGATTCAGGGAACAAATCGGGCGCTGATTGCCACTTTGGATGGAGATTTGCAGAATGATCCCGCTGATCTGCCGACGCTGATGAAAGAGTTGAAAGACTGCGATTTCACCTGTGGCTGGCGGCACCAGCGCAAGGATACGTTCATCCGTAAGATGTCATCGGGAGTTGCCCGGAATTTCCGGTGCCGTGTTTTGAAGTCAGACTTCAAGGACACCGGTTGCGCAGTTCGTGTCTTCAAGCGCGAGTGTGTGACGGCGATGTTCGGCTTCAATGGCCTGCATCGTTTCATGCCGATCATCGTGGAGGGCGCCGGTTTTAAGTGCCGCGAAATCCCGGTGAATCATCGTCCCCGGGTGGCAGGCGTGTCCAAATACGGCGTCTGGAACCGGGTCTGGCGTGGCATGTACGACCTGATCGCAATTTCCTGGTACCAGAAACGGCGCGTAAACGTCGTCCCTTTCAAGGAATCAGATTAGCTCGCGTCCCTGCCAGAGAGCTCTCAACCCCAATGATTCCTAGCCGTTTTGTGGGCAAGGTTCGCAAACTCTCCGAGTTACATTTAGAAATGTAGCATATGGCATTAATGGGTTGTTTGGGCTGGCTTTGAGAAAAGTAAGAATCTCTGATTCTAGTAATCAGAAATATAAGTTTCACAACTTGATTGCGGGGGCGTGAAAATAATTGTCTTCGCAGCAAAAAAACGCTTGTGAAAAATTTCACTATGCCTCATTTTCCCGGCGCTTTCGGATCAGATGGCTTTTTTTGGCCGATTTTTCACACTTCCGAAGCGTTTTTGACGATGCGGTTTTTCAAATCGATTTTTGCAGCAACCTTGGTTTTTTGCCTGCCAATGCTCCTGATTGGGGCTGATGCAGTACCGGGCGACGTTGCCAAGGAAGTTGTTGAGCATGTTGAAGCAGTCGCTGATGAGGCTGCTGGCCATGATCATGCTGAAGATGGCGAGCACGGAGAGCATGCGGAAGCTGCTCACGGTTTGCCGCGGAATGCTCCCATTCTTTTCGATCTCGGTTTCTTTCAGATAAACAGCTCGATGGTGGTGGTCTGGATCGTTGCATTGGGAATGATCCTCGTTGTCCAAATGGCGACCCGTGAAGTGAAACTGGTTCCTTCCGGTCTGCAGAATTTCGTTGAGATGATCGTTGAGGGAATGTGGAATTTCTTTGAGGAGATCGTTGGCAGTCACATGATCAAGAAGACGTTTTGGTTCTTCTGCACGATCTTTGTTTTCATTCTCTTCACCAACTGGTTCGGCTTGATTCCCGGGTTGGGCACGATCGGCTTCGGTCATGCCGATGCGGCAGGTCATTTCCATGTGACTGAGCCTTTGATGCGCGGAGCCAATGCTGACCTGAACATGACGGCGGCGATGGCGTTGCTTTTCTTCTTCCTCTGGACCAAATGGTCGATCGGGGAAATCGGGGCCGGCGGCATGCTGGGGCACATTTTCTCGGTGAAGGGTCACGGCGGTGGTTTCCTGGGGGTATTCTTGGTTCTGGTATTCATCTTCGTTGGTGCGATTGAGATCATCTCAATTTGTGTGCGTCCGGTGGCGCTCATGTTCCGCCTCTACGGAAACGTCTTTGCCGGTGAGAATATTCTCGAAACCGTGATGCATCTGGGTGGCCCGATCATGGGGGGCATCTTCGTGCTGCCGTTTTACTTTTTGGAGCTCCTTGTCGGATTGGTGCAGGCACTTGTGTTTGCGCTGTTGTGTGCGGTGTTCACCAGCTTGATGTGTGAGCACCACGACGAGGAGCACGCCCACTGAATACTTTCGGTAGTCTGACCATGACGTGATCGTGGGGGCTGCTGATGAAACTGATAACTAAGAAAAAAGGCTAATATATGTTTGGTGTAATCTCAGGAGCAATCCACGTCGGTCTCGCCGCTATCGGCTCAGCGATCGGTGTAGGAATCATTGGTATGAAGGCAGCCGAAGCTACCGGCCGCAATCCGGGCGCTGCTGGCGCCATCCGAAACCAGGCGATCATTTTCGCCGCTCTCGCTGAAGGTGTTGTGTTCATCGCAATCTTCCTCGGCAAGTAAACATTCGAGATCCGCGGCGGATGTCGCGGGTCTCAACCAATTTTCAAAATGTTAGAGACGATCAATCTGTTTGCAGCTGCCGCGCCGGAAGGCGGCAATCTGGTGACTGACATCACCACCCAGTTCGGTGTGAACTGGGGCCTGTTCATCTCCCAGCTCATCGCGTTCCTCGTGGTGGCGTTTGTGTTGAACAAGTTTGCCTACGGTCCCGTTGTGGAAGTGCTTGAGAAGCGCAAGCAGAAGATCGCTGAAGGCCTCGACAACGCCGAGAAGATCAAGACGGAGTTGGCGAAGGCTGAAGAGTCCTGCGCGGCCAAGTTGACCGATGCCGGTGACAAGGCGGCCAAGATGATTGAAGAGGCCAAAGCGGCCGCGGCCCAGGTTCGCGAAACCGAAACGCAAAAGGCGATCGCCGAAGCCAAGTCGATCATCGACAAGGCACGTGAGGCCAACACCAGTGAGCTGGAACGTATGAAGGCTGAACTTCGTGGTGAAGTGGTTCGCTTGGTGGCTGAAACCACAGCGAAGGTGGCCGGCAAGGTTTTGACCGACGACGACCAGAAACGTCTGGCTGAAGAAACGAACGGTCAGTTGGCGGCATAACAATTTTTCCCGCTTCGGCGGGTTTGCAACATGAAGATCTCCAAACAGGCCAGACGCGATGCGAAAACGCTTTTCCGGGCGTGTGTCGTGGACGGCGTGCTGAACGACGACCGCGTTCGTCTGGCGATTGGCAAAGTGGTGGAAGGCAAACCGCGTGGCTACGTGGCGATCCTTCAGCAGCTGCAGCGCTTGGTGAAGCTGGACATTGACAAGCGCACCGCGAAGGTGGAAAGCGCGACCGAATTGTCGGCGGATCTGCAAGCTTCGGTGAAGACGAATTTGGAGAAGAAATACGGTGCGGGTCTGAGCCTGATTTTCTCGGTGAATCCGGGATTGATCGGCGGTTTGCGCATTCAGATTGGCAGCGATGTATACGATGGCAGCGTGCAGGGTCGGTTGGCCCAGTTGAAGAACAGCGCGGCCCTTTGATTTCAGGATAGTAGAAAAGAGAATTTTATATGAGCGAGTTACTGCAGGAAATTGAGGCTCAAATCGCCGGAGTGAAGACTTCGGTGGATCAGCAAAATGTCGGCACTGTCCGTGAGACGGGTGACGGCGTGGCGAAGGTTGAAGGTCTGACCGGCTGTATGGCCAACGAGATGCTCGACTTCGGCAACGGTGTCATCGGCCTGGCGCTGAACCTCGAAGAAACCGAAGTGGGTGCCGTTCTTTTGGGCGACTCCACGAGTGTCCGCGAAGGCCAAGAGGTCAAGGGCACCGGCAAGCTTCTGCAGGTTCCCGTTGGGCCTGGCCTGTTGGGCCGCGTCGTGAACGCGCTCGGTCAGCCGATTGACGGCAAGGGCGCGATCGAGTCTGACGTTTCTTATCCGGTTGAAAAGATTGCTCCGGGCATCGTGAAACGTCGTCCGGTTGATCAGCCGCTGCAAACCGGCATCATGGCGGTTGACGCGATGATCCCGATTGGTCGCGGTCAACGCGAGTTGATCATTGGTGACCGTTCCACCGGCAAGACCACGATCGGCGTGGACACGATGATCAACCAGGCGAACATCAACTCTGCCAACGAGGGCAAGGAAGGATTCCGTCCGGTTTACAATATTTACGTCGCGATCGGCCAGAAGCAGTCGAATGTGGCCCGCGTGATCGCCGAATTGGAGAAGGCCGACGCGATGAAATACAGCATCGTCGTCTGCGCTGCCGCTTCCGACGCCGCGTCCAACCAGTTTCTCGCTCCCTTCGTCGGGGCCGCGATCGGTGAATGGTTCATGGATAATGGCAAGGACGCCCTCATCATTCACGATGACTTGTCCAAGCACGCCGTTGCCTACCGCGAAGTTTCGTTGATCCTGAAGCGTCCTTCCGGTCGTGAAGCTTTCCCCGGTGACGTTTTCTACCTGCACAGCCGGTTGCTCGAACGTTCCGCTCGTGTTGGCGAAAAGTATGGTGACGGATCGCTCACTGCTCTGCCGATCATTGAGACGCAGGCGGGTGATGTTTCGGCCTACATTCCGACCAACGTTATTTCAATTACCGACGGTCAGATCTACCTGGAAACGGACTTGTTCTACCAAGGCATCCGCCCGGCTATCTCCGTGGGTCTGTCCGTGAGCCGCGTTGGTTCCGCGGCTCAGATCAAGGCGATGAAGCAGGTGGCCGGTAAGATCAAACTTGAGCTCGCCCAGTTCCGTGAATTGGCCGCGTTCGCCCAGTTTGGTTCCGATCTCGACGCCAAAACGCAGAATCAGCTCGAGCGCGGCAAGCGCATCGTCGAGCTGTTCAAGCAGGACCAATACAATCCACAACGGGTTGCGATTCAGGTCGTGACCTTGTGGGGCGTGCAGGAAAAATATTTCGACGATGTCGAAGTGGACAAGGTGAAGGACTTCCAGGCGAAGCTCTCCGAAACCCTCGCGACCCGCAAAGCGGATCTCCTCGACAAGATTGAAGCCAAGGGCAAGGTCGACGACGAAGTCGGCGGCGAGCTCAAGGCTGCTTACGACGAATTCAAATCCACCTATCGGTAAGTCATGCCGAGCACACGCGACATACGCCGACGGATTAAATCCGTCAAGAATACCGCCCAGATCACCAAGGCCATGCAGATGGTCGCGGCCTCCAAGATGCGCAAGGCGCAGGATGCGGCTCTGGCGGGACGCCCCTACGCTGAGTTGATGAACTCGGTGCTGGCGGAAGTGACGGCGAATGTTGGCGACTTCTCCGATCCGTTGATGGAGAAACGCGAGAACGTTAAGAAGCGTGGTCTCGTGGTGGTCAGTTCCGACAAGGGTTTGTGCGGGGCGTTGAATACCAACCTGTTGCGTGAAGTGGCGAAGTATGATGCGGCCGTCACAGTGCACATCACCGCCGGTCGCAAGGCTTCCCAATATGTCGCTCGTTCCAAGCGCGATTTGGCCGCCGAGTTCACCTACAAGGACGCCCCGCTTTTCACGGAAGCACGCCAGATTTCAAAGTTCGCCCAGGACCTTTTCACGAGCGGAAAGGTCGATGCCGTCGACATTCTCTACACCGACTTTGTAAACACTTTGATTCAGAAGCCGACCGTAAAGAGCTTCCTCCCGGTGGGGGAAATCACCGCTCTCGAAGCGGACATGACCGGAGATGACAGTCTCAAACACGGTGAGCTTCATGCCGGCAGTACGGAGTTCCTCTTTGAACCTGCCGCGGAAAACGTGTTGGGCGCCTTGCTCCCACACTATTTGAATTATCAAGTTTATCAGATCCTGCTCGAAGCCAAGGCCTCCGAGCATAGCGCCCGAATGGTTGCCATGAAGAGCGCGACCGACAACGCGCAGGATCTGATCAAGGACCTGACGCTACAATACAACAAGCTGCGTCAGGCGAACATCACCAGCGAACTTTTGGAAATAACTACGGCGCAAATGGCGCTGGGTAACTAATTTAGAAAGACGAGCAATGAGCACAGGCAAGATCGTTCAAATCATCGGCCCCGTGGTGGACGTGGAGTTCACCGGCAGTCTCCCGGCCATTTACAACGCCCTCACCATCAACTTCACGCCTCCCGGTGGCGAAGCGACCAAGCTGACCCTCGAAGTGCAGCAGCACTTGGGTGACAACTGGGTGCGCGCCGTGGCCATGTCGACCACTGAAGGTCTGACGCGTGGAGCCGAAGTGACCGACACCGGCAAACCGATTTCCATGCCCGTGGGTGACGCGGTCATGGGTCGCGTGTTCAACGTGACCGGTGATGCCGTGGACGAACAGGGTCCCGTTGAAGCTGATACTTATTACCCGATCCATCGCCAGGCGCCGCCGCTCGTGGATCAGTCCACCAGCCCCGACATTCTCCAGACCGGTATCAAGGTCATCGATCTGATCTGTCCCTTCCTCAAGGGCGGCAAAGTCGGTGCCTTCGGTGGTGCCGGTGTGGGCAAGACAGTCGTCATCATGGAGCTCATCAACAACATCGCAAAGTTGCACGGTGGTGTTTCCATGTTCGCGGGTGTCGGTGAACGGACCCGCGAAGGCAACGATCTCTACAATGAGATGATCGAAGCCAACGTGATCAAGGTCGACAAGGATGAGAATGGTCATCCGAAGATTGGGCCGAACGGCCAGCCGATCATTGTTCCCGGTTCCAAGATCGGACTTGTTTATGGTCAGATGAACGAGCCCCCCGGTGCCCGTCTCCGTGTGGCCCTGTCCGCTCTCGCCGTGACCGAATACTTCCGCGACGAGCACAACCAGGACGTGTTGCTCTTCGTCGACAACGTTTTCCGTTTCTCACAAGCCGGTTCCGAAGTGTCCGCCCTCTTGGGACGCACGCCTTCGGCCGTGGGTTACCAGCCGACGCTGGCTGCCGAAATGGGCAACCTGCAGGAACGCATCACCTCCACGAAGAAGGGTTCCATCACCTCGTTCCAGGCCGTGTATGTGCCGGCGGATGATTTGACCGACCCGGCTCCGGCCACGACCTTCGCTCATTTGGATGCGACGATCGTGTTGGAACGTTCCATTGCTGAGCTCGGCATCTACCCCGCTGTGGATCCGCTGGCTTCCACCTCCCGCGCCCTGTCGCCGGACGTCATCGGCGAGGAGCACTACAAGGTCGCTCGCGGTGTGCAGCAGGTGCTGCAGCGGTACAAGGATTTGCAGGACATCATCGCGATTCTCGGCATGGACGAACTGTCCCCCGAAGATAAGCTCACGGTGTTCCGTGCCCGTAAGATTCAGAAGTTCCTCAGCCAGCCGTTCACGGTGGCCGAGGTGTTCACCGGTGTCGGTGGCAAGCAGGTTCCCGTGGAAGACACGATTCGTGGCTTCGGTGAGATCCTTGCCGGCAAACACGACGATGTTCCGGAAAACAACTTCTACATGAAGGGCGGAATCGACGAAGCTCTCAACGCCTGATCCGTCAGGTAGAAAGCGCTCACCATGGCAACGCTGAAACTGGAAATCGTCACCCCCGAGGCGAAGGTGTACTCGGAGGATGTGGACATGGTGACCTTGCCTGGCAAGGAAGGGGAAATGGGTATCTATCCGATGCACATCCCGCTGATGACCCAGGTCGCTGCCGGCGAAATCGTCGCCCGCGTCGGGGGACAGGAATCTTACCTCGCGGTTGGTGATGGATTCGTCCAGATCACCGGCGAAAAGGTTGCCGTGATGACTGACATGGCCGTCGAAGCCGACAACATCGACGAAGCCCAAGCCGAAGAGGCCCGGAAGCGCGCCGAATCCCGTCTCGCTGAAAAGCTCGACGACGAAGAAGCCGCGATGGTTCAAGCCGCCTTGGCTCACTCCTTGGCCCAGCTCGATGTCAAACGCCGCCGTCGGCGCTAGACTTGGAACCAAAATCAATTTGAAAAAGGCAGCCTATCGGCTGCCTTTTTTGCGTCCGCGTCGACCGACCGGTGCGGCCTGCACCGACTCTGCGGAATGGAGTTGTGACGATCTTTGATGTCGATGTTGCCGGCCGATCCGAATTCGACAAGACGGCGCAAGGGTTCTTTGTGGGAAACACCGCTTGGTAGCTCGCGAGAATAGATTCCGAAACGGTTGGGACGCGCTGCTGCGCGTCGGCGGGCAAGCGGTAGCTTGTCCCTACCGATGTGGAAATGTTTCATGAGAACCGCGATAACGCGTGATCGGCGTCGCTCAGACGAACTACCCGCAAACACTCTTGGCAATCGGTCTGTGAGCCAGTTTTCTCAGTTGTAGTTGGAATGCTTCGGCTTCGGGCCAGTGGGTGGCTTGATGCCGTGGGACACCATCACCTTGGTGATGGCATCGACAGTTTCGAAGGAGGGCTTGAAGTTCCCGGGGCGGTAACCTTCGGCAATCAGGAGCGGGGTCCGTTTCTTCCGGTTGTTGCGGTTCCAGATCTTGATGTCGTGGCCGACGCTGTTCAGGTAGTTCACGACGGCTGGGATGTTTTTGTAGGCAGCTCCGTGCATGGCGGTTTCACCATTCTTGTTCACGGTGTTCACGTTGGCACCCAGAGAGACCAGATACTTCACGGCGGCGAGGCACTCGACTTCGTTGCCAGCCTCTTCCTCTGGTGCTTGACTCCCGATTCCGGCGGCCATCAGCAGCGGGGTGGTGCCGTTTTCGTTCGGGATCATCGGATCGGCCCCGTTTTCCACGAGCAGTCTCATGTAGGCGAGATCGGCGCGGTCGGCGGCCATGAAAAACGGGGTGGCTCCCATCTCAGATGCCCTGGCACCTCCGGCCCGTCGGCCGCGCTTGAGGCGTAAGTTGACGTCTGCTCCGTGTTTCACCAATTCACGGATGAACTGGGTGCTGTTGCGGCGACCGGAGCCCTGGGGTTCGGGATCACCACTGGCAGATTCGCCGATGTCAGGTTTGCGAATCCACGTGAGAGAGTGCAGCACGGTGTAGCCGGAGCGGGCATCATTGGGGTTCGCACCACGTTCGATCAGCTCGACAGCGAGATCATAGTGGCCGTTTTCCACGGCGAGCAACAGCGGGCTCGTTCCCTTCCTGACGTTTTTGCCACGGGTGTTCTTGGGATTCATGGCGCCGTTGATGTCGGCTCCGGCTTTCAGCAGGAGTCGGATGACGTCGGTCTTGCCTTCGCGGACAGCGAAGTAGAAGGCGTTGAAGCCGGAATCCTCGAGCGGCGTCTGGAAGTCGGCCTGCGCCGCCAACAGGGCATCGACGACCTCCACATGACCCTCGGCGGCGGCCCACATGATGGCGGTCTGCTTCTTCTGCTCCTTCGCATTGACGTTGGCGCCGGCTTTCAGAAGCGCATTGACAGCCGCGATTTTGCCGGTACGGGCGGCGGTCATGAGTGCGGTTTCGCCGCCGCGGATGAAGGCGTCAGGATTCGCGCCGGCCTTGAGCAGCGCCTGGACGAGTCGGCTGTTGCCGTTCAGGCAAGCCAGGTAAAGCGGGCTGATGTCGTACCGGTTCTTGGCGCGTGGATCGGCCCCCAGATCGAGCAACTCCTGACCAAGCTCGGCGCGATCATGGTAGGCGGCCCAATGCAGGGCGGTCATGCCATCGACTTGGGCAGCCTTCACGTCAGGTTTGCCGTTCAGCAGCTTTTCGACTCGAGCCGAATCGTTTGCTTCGATCGCATCTGCCAATAGGGCGTTTACGGCGTGAACCGGGGTGGCCAGCAGCAAGCCGGTCAGGAGAACGAGTTGCCGTGTCAGAGAAACCTTCATGACGGGAAATACCTAGATGGACAGGGTGTCGAACAGGCCGTTGATTTTGCCGGTGCTGTCGCCGAAGGCGTCGATCTTCACGCCGACCTTGTCCAAGAGGGTGAGGTGGAGGTTCGCGAGCGGTGTGGGACTGTCGTAGCGGATGTGGCGGTTGCCTTTCATGCCGCCGGTCGCGCCGCCGGCGACGAGGACGGGAAGGTTGGTGTGATCGTGAACGTTCGGATTGCCGATGCCACTGCCGTAGAGGAGCAGGACGTTGTCCAGCAGGGACCCGTTGCCTTCCTTCGTGTTCTTCAGCTTCTCCAGATACTCGGCAAACAGGGAGACGTGGAAGGCGTTGATCTTGGCCATGCGGGCGATCTTCTGGGGATTGTCGCCGTGATGCGAAAGCGGGTGGTGTGGGTCGGCAACACCGATTTCCGGATAGGTGCGGTTGCTGGTTTCGCGTGCGATTTGGAAGGTGATGATCCGCGTGATGTCACCCTGATACGCAAGCAGTTGGAGATCGAACATGAGGCGGGCGTGATCTGCGTAGGCGGCGGGCACACCGGTCGGGCGGTCGAGATCGGGAAGCGGATTGTCCTTCGCGTCCGTCTCGGCCTTCTCGATGCGGCGTTCGACTTCGCGGATGGAGTCGAGGTATTCTGAAACCCGGGCGCGATCACCGGCGTTGAGGCCGCGTTGCAGGCGTTTCATTTCCGCAGTGATGGAATCCAGCAGGCTGGCGCGCTTGCGCAGCGAGGCTTTGCGCTCTTCCAACGTTCCGCCTTCGCCGAAAAGATTCTCGAAGACGAGGCGGGGGTGCGCTTCGGCCGGTAGTGGGGTGGTCGGGGAAGACCAGGAAAGATTGTTCTGATAAACGCAGGCGTAGCCGTTGTCGCATTGGCCGACGGTCTGCAGCAGATCCATCGCGAGTTCGAGGGAAGGGAGTTGAGTGGCCTGGCCGATCTGCTTGGCCGCGACCTGGTCGGCGGTGGTGCCGAGGTAGTAGTCCGTGCTCTCCGTCACCTTGGCGCGGGCGGCGCTGAGGAAGGAGGAATTCGACGTCGCGTGCGAACCAGGATACGCGGGACGCAGTTCCATGTTGGTGAAGACGGTCAGGTCGTCCTTCACCGATTCCAGCGAATCCAGGATCGGGGAGAGTTGGTCGAGATTGTTGGCGCTCTTCGGGGTCCAGCGCGACCGGTCGCAGCCCATCGGCATGAAGACGTAACCTAGACGTTGCAGCCTGCCGGCGGGCGTCTTGGCGGCGGCAGTTGCGGCCGGGATCATCGCGTCGAGCAGCGGCAGTGCCAAGGAGGCACCTACACCCTTGAGCATCGTCCGACGGGGAATCGATTTCTTCGTGATGAAGTTCATGGTTGCTTGCTTGCTACCTTCTCATTGTTCGCCCGGGAGCGCATCTGAAAAGGAGCGCTCTTTGTAATCCCGAGGATGATGGATGAAAAACGAAAATCGTTCGCCTTGGCGGCGCTGACGACCTTGCGAACAGCCGGTGCATCAAAAGGTTCCACACCTCGGCCAAGGGCAAAGGTCATGAGTTTTTCGGTCAGAGTGCGGACAAACAATTCGGGTCGCTGGAGCAGGCCTTCCTCAAGTTTTTCAACACCGTCGAACACCTGACCATCGGGCAGGCCGCCGGAGGAGTCGATCTGCGCGCCATTCTCAAACTTTCGCCAACGCCCTACGGCATCGAAGTTTTCAAGGGCAAAACCAACCGGATCCATCGCGTCGTGACAGCTTGCGCAAGCGGGGTTCTTGCGATGTTCGGCGAGCCGTTCACGCATGGGCAGCTTGGCATCGACTTTGTTGTCTTCCAGTGCTGGAACGTCTGCGGGTGGCGGTTTGGGCGGGGTGCCAATGATATTGTCGAGCACCCAGTTGCCACGAATCACGGGTGAGGTGCGCGTGGCGTGGGACGTGACCGTGAGAATGCTGCCCTGCCGCAGCAATCCACCGCGACGATCGCCGGGATTCAGAGCCACGCGTCGGAAGCGGCTGCCGAACACGCCCGGGATGTCATAGTGGTGAGCCAGGCGTTCGTTGAGGTAGGTGTAATCGGATTTCAACAGATCAAGAACGCTGCGGTCTTCGCGCAATACACTGCCGATGAACATCTCGGTTTCCTGCCGGAAAGCGCGCCTCAGATTGTCATCGAAATCGGCGAAGAGACGGAGATCGGGAGTCACGGAATCGAGATTGCGCAAGTGGAGCCATTGGCTTGCGAAATTGCTGACGAGACTGCTCGCCCGTTCATCCGCCAACATACGACGGACCTGCTGTTCCAGCGTGTCGGTATTGCGCAGCTTCCCGGCGATGGCGAGATCCAGCAATTCGTCATCCGGCAGGCTGCTCCAGACAAAGAATGAAAGCCGGCTGGCGAGTTCGAGATCACTGATCCGGTAGAGATTGTGCTTGGTGTCGGCAGGCTCACGCTCGATGCGGAGGAGAAATGCGGGGTTTACCAGAATGGACTCCAAGGCGTTCTCGATGCCGGCCTCAAAGCCACCCGCTTTGGCCCCGTTCCGGAAGAAGGTCATGGGTTGTTGTAAATCCGATTTGGTGATCGCCCGGCGATAGGCCCGTTTCATCAGGCTCGCCAAGATGTCATGGGCGACGGATTCCGCCTTCGGTCCCTTGCTCGGTTGGGTGATGAAGATCTTCCTCCGGCTGGGAGTCTGGCCAACCCCCTGCGAGCTGTAGGGGCCGGTGATGGAGATGTGATAGACGGCCGGGTTGCGACGGGGGTGGCGATGAAAGTTGAAACTCGCCTCGAAGGGCTGCCGCTTGTTCTCCAGGAGAGAAGCTGATTTCTGGCGGAAGGTGGCACCGACCTGTTTGGGTCCGGCTTTCACGAATGTTCGCACCTTCAGGTGCTGGTCGATCTGGTCGTGGTCACGGCCGGGTTTGATGGTGAATTCCTTCACCCGGGCACGATCGATCAGAAACTCTATTGTGCTTTGGCCCCGAAGTCCCTCGACCTTCTCGTTGCGGTCGCGGGAGAGGCGGACCTCGATCTCGTATTCGCCATCAACCGGAAAGTTGTAGGGCACCACCACACCACCACGTGTACCGATCGGTAGGCCCGGCACGTGCTTTTCCTGTGTGAAATCTGCAGGCACACGAATGGTCGCACCATCCGGACGCTTCAACGGAGTTCCGACCGCCAGCCGGCTGATCTTCTGGGCTGCCGTGATATAGCGATCCACCAGACTGGGTGACAGCGAGCCCACCGTGATGTTGTCGAATCCGTGACTCTCCTCATCGATCGGCAGCAGGGCAGTCGCATCGATTTCGACGCCCAGCAGATCGCGGATGGCGTTCTGATATTCCGTGCGTGTCAGACGTCGAAAGGTGGCGACTCGGCCTGGGTTGGGATCGCGTCTGGCTTCGGCGTCCAACTGCTTCACCAAGGACGAAACGGTCCTTTTATATTCGTCTTCGCTGGGCCGCCGGCGGCGAGCAGGTGGCGGCATCTGCCGGGCGGTCATTCGGCGGACTACCAGTTCCCAAATGTCAGCATGTTTCGTGAGATCGCCCTCCAGGATGCTTTCCAGATCGAGGCCACCCTTTTGCTTGTCCGCACTGTGGCAGCCGGTGCAATAGGCGTCCGCCATGTCGAGGACACCGGAATCGACTTTCAGCGGTAGTGATCGTGCCCGTTCGATCGGCAGGAATAGGACAGCAGCAGCGAGGCAGCAGATCCATAGCCCGGCTGTCCGGGAATTTTGACTTTCGAGTTTGCGAATCACGGTGAGAGTGGTGTTTGGGAAAACGTCTTCCGACAGGGGATGGTAACGGAGAATCTTTACTGATACG
>Ga0055584_100001737_pt1 | contig 21384 bp, 19 predicted proteins | sample OSDHelmetaG_FD_58716 | JGI IMG/M metagenome (GOLD analysis project Ga0055584, IMG submission 58716) | Pelagic marine sediment microbial communities from the LTER site Helgoland, North Sea, for post-phytoplankton bloom and carbon turnover... | ecosystem: Environmental > Aquatic > Marine >...
TAATACCGGCTATCAATATGTAAGGGCGCTCGACCTTAACAATGGATCAGGCGCCGGGGGCTGGCGTGAAGGATTGATTCAATCTTTTGGTTTTAATGCTGCTGAACCGGGTATTTACGGTATTGTGATCGCCGGCATAGTGCATGTGTTGTCTACTATTTTTATTGCAACGCTGGCCGGCGGAATACTGGAAAGAATGTCCTGTTCTTCCCAGCATCGAAAATTTGATTCCGGGATTCTCTATACTGCCCTGGTATTTTCGCTGTTAATGCCTCCTGCAGCCTCGGTCTTCCATATTGTTTTCGGCATGACATTGGGGTTATTACTGGGACAGTTAATTTTCGGTGGCGAGGGAAAGTCTTTTCTTAGTCCGGCTCTGGTAGGTGTGGCGATCGTGCAGATTTCATTTCCGGGTGCGCTGACCAGCCATTCCCTGTGGAACCAGATAAATGGCTACGCTGGCACCAGTGTTTTCGATAATTATCACACCCAGGGCTCAGCCGCGCTGGTCTGGGCAGACATCGACTGGTGGCATGCCTTTGCCGGCAACATCCAGGGTCTGCTGGGAACCACATCTACACTGGCCATTCTCATTGGCGCTGTGATCCTTATCTATGGCCGCCTTGCGTCATGGCGCATCCTACTGGGACAGGTGATTGGCCTGGCAATCGCTGCAGGTATCTGCAATGCAATCGGCACAGGCATCCTCGATTTACCCTGGCACTGGCATCTTGTTCTTGGCAGCTTTGCTTTCGGTGCGGTGTACATTGCAACTGATCCTTCCAGTTCCTGCGCCACCAATTCAGGGCGATGGCTCCAGGGCATCTTGATAGGTCTGCTGGTGGTGTTACTTCGAGTTTTAAACCCCTCACATCCGGATGGCGTAATTCCAGTGCTGCTGATTACTTCGATGCTGGCACCGACCATCGATCATATTGTAATCTGGTTCAATATCAGGCGTAGAGCGTCAGCCCATGGCGGATAACACACATTCAGAGAATCCTGCCAGGGCGCTGCTGATTGCTCTTGGTGTAGCCATGGTGTGTGCATTGGTGGTGTCATTCACCGCTGTGGTACTGCGACCGCATTATCAGACGAACCTTGAGAATGAGCGTATCGGACGCCTCGGATCAATACTGGACGCACTGGCTGAGGTTACCGGAGAGGTTGACGTCAGCAAGCTGGAAGCCCTGGTGGTCGATCTGGCCACTGGACAATATGATAAAAGTGTTGACGCTGCACTTTACAATGCTCGAAAAGCCGCACTGGATCCTGCGCAAAGCACCGCAGTATCAGCCGAAAATGACCTTGCCGGGATAAAACGGCGAGCGAATCACGCGGTTGTCTATCTGATTCGCGGTCCAGAGAACAGTGTAGAAGCTCTGGTGTTGCCGATCTGGGGCGTAGGCTATCAATCAGCCATCTATGGATATCTCGCGCTGTCTGCAGATAGCAGAGAGATACTTGCAATCAAGTTTTATGAACACGGCGAAACTCCGGGCCTGGGGAGTCGAATACAGGATGCCAGGTGGGAGGCACTATGGCCCGGAAAGCAGGCCTTTGATGATGACGGCGCAGTGATTGTGCATGTGGGTAACCGTGGAGGCGGCGATGGTGACAACAGGATTGAAGCCATTTCCGGTGCGACCCGCACCAGCATGGGGGTTGATGGCATGGTGAGGTTTTGGCTGGGTGAATATGGCTTTGGACCTTATTTGTCGAGAATTCGCCGAGGTGAGGGATAACAGATGTTGGCAAATTACTGGAAAGCATTAACAACGCCGCTGATCAATGAGAACCCGCTGACACTTCAGATACTGGGAATATGTTCTGCCCTTGCTGTCACCACTTCGCTGGACACTGCTTTGGTGATGACCATTGCGGTCACTTGTGTACTTGCTTTTTCAGGCATGTTTATCAGCTTGATCCGCAACTACCTGCCGCATTCCGTGCGAATCATTATACAAATCACAATCATCGCCTCGCTTGTGATCATTGTTGATCTGATACTGAAAGCTTTCTTTTTCGAAATAGGCAACCGGCTGTCGGTATTCGTTGGACTGATCGTTACCAACTGTATCGTGCTTGGACGGGCGGAAGGGTTCGCTATACGAAATGGGGTGGTAGAAAGTTTCTTTGACGGTGTCGGCAATGGATTGGGCTATGGTCTGATTCTGATGATTGTCGGAGCAATTCGAGAACTGTTTGGCCATGGCAGCCTTTTCGGTTATCAATTACTTATTCCGGCATCCCAGGGCGGCGGTTTCGAACCATTGCATCTGATGTTACTGCCACCCAGTGCTTTTTTTATTATCGCCGGCATCATCTGGTTTATCAGGAGAAAAAGGCCCGAACAGATTGAAAAACCGGAATTCTCCGTGCGTGTTCGCCCAGGAGCCGCAGAAAAATGAATGATCTGATGGCACTTTTTGTTCGCTCGGTTTTCGTTGAGAACCTGGCGCTTTCATTTTTCCTTGGCATGTGTACCTTTCTCGCTGTTTCCAAGCGAGTCGATACCGCATTTGGTGTCGGAGTAGCCATGACTGCGGTGCAGACAGTGACCGTACCGATCAATAATCTGCTTTATGTCTACCTTCTGGCGCCGGGGGCGCTGGCATGGGCAGGACTCAATCACATCGATCTTTCGTTTCTCAGTCTGATTGCGTTTATCGGTGTGATTGCAGCAATGGTACAGGTGCTTGAAATGACCCTTGAATTTCATGTGCCGAAACTGCATCAGTCTCTGGGGATTTTCCTGCCATTGATCACTGTGAATTGCGCGATACTGGGCGGTAGTCTTTTCATGGTGGAGCGCTCATACAGCTTTATCGAAAGTCTGGTTTATGGCTTCGGCTCAGGCCTCGGATGGGCCCTGGCAATCGTCATGCTGGCAGCGATACGTGAACGGCTGAAGTATTCTGACATTCCCGATGGTCTGCAGGGACTGGGAATAACATTTGTCATTGCCGGGCTGATGTCCCTGGGATTCATGGGCTTTGCCGGGCTGGGATAAAACATGACTGAAATATTTCTTGGCATCGTTTCATTTACCGGCATCGTTCTGCTGCTGTCACTATTTGTGCTGGGTGCGCGGCGGTTACTGGTTCCTTCCGGGATGTGTTCCGTCACTGTCAACGACCGCGTTTCCATTGAGGTCCCGGTGGGTCAACGGCTGCTGCAGGCATTGAACAAAGCGGAGATCGACCTGCCTAACGCTTGCGGGGGTGCGGGTACCTGCGGTTTATGCAAGGTAAGAGTCATCGGAAGCAATGGCAATCCCCGGCCCCAGGAACTCGCCCTGTTGTCACGATCTGAGGCGGCCAGAGGAATGCGCCTGGCCTGCCAGGTGCCGGTATTGCATGGCATGAATGTTGAGGTGGATGATACATCTTTTGGCGTCAGCACCTGGCAATGCACAGTAAAGTCAATAACCGCTGTCTCTTCTCTGATCAGTGAGATTGTCCTTCAGTTGCCTGCAGGAGAGAAATTGAATTTTCGACCAGGCAGTTTTGTCCAGGTAACGTGCCCGCCCTACCAGCTGGATTTTTCGACGATGGAGATCAGCTCAAAGTTTAAAGACGTGTGGGACAAGTCCAGGCTTTGGGCGTTGAAAGCCGGCAGTAAAAAGCCGGTGACCAAGGCTTATTCAATGGCAAACCGCCCTGATGACCAGGACGTAATTCGACTCAATGTACGTATTGCTTTACCACCGCCCCGGAGTAGACAAATACCCCCTGGCGTCGTATCAAGCTGGTTGTTTTCACGTAAACCCGGAGACACTGTTCAGGTGACTGGATGTTTCGGGTTTTTCCTGGTGGAACCCAGTGACAAGGAGGCAATATTCATTGGCGGCGGTGTAGGCATGGCGCCGCTGTATGCCCAGATAATGGATTTGTTTGACCATCAGAACACTGACCGTAAAATCTCGTTCTGGTATGGCGCCCGGGCAAAAAGGGAGCTGTACTACCAGGAGGACTTTAATCGACTCCAGGAGCAACATGATAATTTCAGTTGGCATGTTGCACTATCGGAACCGGAACCCGGCGATAACTGGCAGGGCGCCACTGGCTTTATTCACAAAACGATCTTTGATCAGTATCTGTCCCAGCACCCTGCTCCGGAAGACTGCGAGTATTACCTATGCGGGCCACCACTAATGGTGAAAGCAATTAATTCAATGCTGTATAACCTCGGCGTTGATGCCGACAGCATTCACTACGATGATTTCGGCGGAGGTTAATATGTCCATCGATAAAAGCAAGCGACACACCCTTACGATGCTCGGCTCGCTCGCCCTGTCACCCCTGTTTCCTCGAATCGGTCATGGCGCTATACCGGCACTCAGGGGCGCGACCATGGGAACAACCTATCGCATTCATATTGCCGAGGCACCCGATAAGGTTGACCTGCCAAAGCTGAAGCGACAGATAGAAACTATATTGGAAACCACAGAATCATCTATGTCGACATATCGCCCCGACAGTGAGATTTCGCGCTTAAACCTATCATCAGATACCCGCTGGCAGCCATTATCGATGGATATCGAGCGGGTGCTCACTGCGGCATTAAATATTTCAGTAAAAAGCGGCGGCGTATTCAGCCCTGTGGTCGGACCATTAGTGGAGCACTGGGGCTTCGGCCCGAAAATAAATCATTACCCTGATTTTTCCGACGAAGTTCCCGCAACAATTACCGAGGCGGTCGATCATAATAACCTGCAGCTGAGTACCGGCAAACTACTGAAGACCCGTTCTGATACCGCACTGGACCTCAATGCAATCGCCAAAGGCGATGCTATCGATCAGCTGGGGTTAGCCCTCAATGGTGATGGCATTAATAACTATCTGATTGAAGTGGGTGGAGAAGTATTGACCGCGGGCAAAGGCCCGGATGGTACAGGTTGGAATGTGGGGGTCGAAAGCCCCTCGGGTGATGTCAACCAGGGCGTCAGACTTGTCAACAAGGCCATTGCAACCTCAGGCGACTATACTGACTACTTCATACGTCATGGTAAGCGTTACTGTCATCTGATCGACCCGCGTTCAGGTTATCCGGTAACACATGGTCTTGCCGCCGTCAGCGTCATTGCAGACCACGCCATTGACGCCGATGCATGGGCCACAGCATTGCTGATCATGGGACCCAAAGATGGCCCTGTATTCGCCCGGGATAACGCAATGCCGGCATTGTTCGTGCGGCGCGAGAATAGCGGCTATCCGACCTCTATGACGCCCCAGTTTAAAAGCTTTTTAATCTGACATATATATGATCACTATTGTATTTACCGTTAGTATATTCATGCTCGCCGTGACAGGTCTGGGCATCGGTACGCTGATGCACAGAAAACCGATCAAAGGCAGCTGCGGCGGATGTGCAAACTGTCTCTGCAAAAGGAAAAACTCATGAGCAAGTTACCAACAGTTGACGACTATATGGCGCGTACGCTTTACACCTTCCTGCCATCCGATAACATTCACTCTGCAGTAGAAACCCTGCTGGAAAAACACCTTTCCGGGGCGCCGGTGCTGAACGAAGACGGTGAACTGGTTGGTATTATTTCGAAAAAAGACTGCCTTAAAGTCGTTTACGCTGCCAGCTATCACCAGGAATGGGGAGGCCGGGTTGACGAATTCATGCACTCAGATGTACAAACCATCGCCTCCGGCACCGACATTATCGAAGCCGCCGACCTTTTTGTAGGATCGAGTTATCGCAGATTTCCGGTCATGCAGCAAGGCAAACTTATTGGCCAGATCAGCCGACACGATATTCTGCGGGCGCTATACGATCAATGGCATGACAATTCCAGCAGCTGATAATCGAACAGGTTTACAGGTCCTTTAACCAGGCAGCAGCAGAACCATCGCTGGGCATGCGCCAGTCACCACGAGGCGAGAGACTCACTGAGCCCACTTTGGGTCCATTGGGCACATCATCCCTTTTGTACTGTTGTGTAAACGCCCTTTCTATATTTACCTTGAGCCACTTTTTCATGTCGTCCAATGAATATGTTTGAGACCAGCCCTGTGCGTGTTGCGCGAGGTACAGAATTTTTCTAGGTGAAAAGCCAAACCTGGTCAGGTAGAACATGAAAAAGTCGTGGAGTTCATAAGGCCCAACCGTGTCTTCGGTATTCTGCAGGATATTACCCTGGCTATCAGGTGGCAGCAGCTCTGGCGAAATTTCTGTTTGGGAAATTGCCATAAGGGTGTCACGAACAGGGCTTTCAAATTCATGTATCGCCACATATTGCACCAGGAACTTCACCAGGGTCTTGGGAATTGAACAATTTACATTGTACATACTCTGATGATCGGCATTAAACGTGCACCAGCCCAGCCATTGCTCAGACATATCACCGGTTCCCAGAACAAATCCCATATTCATCAGTAGTTCTGTTCTTCTGCGGGCCTGAACATTCTCAAAAACCAGATCTTTTCGCTGTTCTTCAGGCACGTTTTCCAGCTGTTTGAGAAACATGTCAACTGACATTTGTTCAGTCAGTTCAATACAGCCAAAAGGTCGATAACCCGTGGCCTGAGCGAGTTCCTTGAATTCCAGCAATACCGCCGGTCTAATGTCAATTTCAGACACGGTTATACCAAGGAATTGCATCAGATCACGGGCATTAGTCAGCGTCTTTGAGGTTGTGCCATATCCGGGCATCGTTACACCGCGAATACTGCTACGCGGCAGCCCCAGCAGGTCACAGGTTTTAATCGCCACCAGTAACGCCAGTGTAGAGTCCAGGCCGCCGGAAACACCAATCACAAGTCTTGGATCTGCTCCAAGGCACTCAATTCGTTTAGCCAGTGCCGCAGTCTGGATTCCAAACACCTCGGCACATCGCTGATGCAGTGTGTCAGCGCCTGCAGGCACAAATGGTAGAGCGCAGACTGTGCGGCGCAAACCAGCGTGGCTCTCCTTTAAATTGAAAGCAATGTGACGAAAGACACGGTTCTCTAACAACCCACGGGCATCCTCAAATGTAGTCGTTACCCGTCGTTCTGATTGCACACGCTCAATATCCACATCTGCTGTCACTGAATAGGAGCTTCGACGGGTCTGCTCTGTATCACCAACGCGGGTGGATTCAGCAAGCATATGTCCGCCCTCGGCTATCATTGCATGGCCGCCAAAGACCACATCGTCTGTACTCTCTGTTGGGCCTGCACTGGTATAAGCATAGGCGGCGATACAGCGACCTGATTGCCCTATCACAAGGTTACGGCGGTAATCAGCTTTTCCAACGGTTTCATTGGAAGCCGATAAATTACAAATCACATTGGCCCCGGCAATGGCCGCCAGACTTGAGGGTGGTATCGGCATCCATATCGCTTCGCATATCTCTGTATGCAGCACAATTTCGCTATTGCCCCTGCCGCAAGTGAAGAGTAAACCAGTACCGAACGGTGCACTGTGAGACCATATATCGATATCTCCTGCTAAGTCGTCATCCCCTGATCGGAACCATCTTGCCTCATAAAATTCCTTGTAATTAGGAATAAACTGCTTTGGTACGACACCGATCACTTTGGCCGAATTGATGACTACCGCACAGTTAAACAATGCACCCCGATGTGCAAGAGGTGCACCCACAATCACCAACTGCTCCGGGTTGGGAGCGTCCCTGGCAATGCGTTCTATTTGTCTGGCGGAGGCCCCCAGCAATGATTGATGGTGAAATAAATCTCCACAGGAGTATGCGCTGACACAGAGCTCAGGAAATACCACCACATCTGAATCCGTATGATCATTTAATAGCTCAAGTATTTCTGTAGCGTTAGCTTCCGGGTCCGCTACAGTTACTCGTGGCACTGCCGTGGTTATTCGTACAAATCCAAATTCAGTATTCATGAAAACGGGAGAGGGTTGATGACACCCAAGCGGAAATTTGCTCAGGTTGAATTAAACAAGGATGAAATTATACCTTGCCCGGTATTAGACATGAAAAATGACGGCCTCGATGTAAACAACCTGGAATTGAGTAATATCAATACACTACTGAATAATGATGCTTAATATGAACACATTAACAGGTGAAATCAGGAGTGCACATGGAAAAAACACTGGTGATATTGTATTCCCGCACAGGCAATACAAGGACCGTCGGCGAGATGATCGCGTCAGCAATGAGCGCTGACCTCGAGATTATCCAGGATCAGAAAAGCCGGGCAGGATTCCTCGGATATATACGGGCAGGCCGGGAGGCACTAAAAAGAACGCCTGGCCTGATAAAACCTCCGGCAATGGACCCATTGGATTATGATCTCGTCATTATCGGATCCCCGGTTTGGGCCGGCCACATGGCGTCTCCGGTAAGAGCTTACATTGATGCAAACCAGGGGCGTTTCAAACAGACAGCATTATTCTGCACTGAAGGCGGGTCGGGGGATAAAAAAGTATTAGCCGAAATGGCAATGCTTTGTGGATGCGACCCCATCAATACCCTGGCAATCACCGAAAAGCAGTTGAAAAGCGGCGAACATAACGAAGCGATAAAGCGCTTTACAGAATCACTCACGCCCCCATAGAGTACTTCAGCTGGTTAATAATCTCTAAGTGACATTGTCAAATCTGAAATGCGGTCAGCGCTGATCGCATTCTTTGTCGATAATCAACTGCCCGGACAACTGAATTCTCAAAATTAATCAGCAGCCAGTATCTTTTTGTTTGCTGCATTGAATACCGCCCGGGTATGTTCAATATCAAAAGGCTGTTCCTCCAGCGTTTCCAGGGGCCATTCGCTCCGGGGTGTTGCAAAAAAATCTCCTCCGTAAACGTGAATTGCTGTGGTCAGCTTGGAACAAGGATTATGCACGCTATGAATAACATCTTTATGTAGTGAAGCAACATCCTTCTGCTCCAGCAGCTTCTCACCTTTCTGCATCAGTCCATCAGACCCTCGCTGATAGAAAGTATTCTGTTCGAGACCGCCGTATATACCTATATTTGCCCACATATTATGGTTATGCGGGTGCAAGGTCATGTCCGGAGCCCATACGATATTTAATATGGTTAAGTCATCTGCATGATAGAGCGTTTCCAGACCGGCTAATTCAGGTTCGCCTAATTCCCTGATCACTTCCCCGGGGCTGGTTACTGCTCGCTTAACCACTTGCCGAACAGCTGCCTGGGAATCGGATTCCGCAAGCGCCTCTCTGCAGTCCTGTATAAATCTATCGAGCGAAAATTTCATAGCATTCTCCTTAAAATACCGTGTAAGCAGGTGTTATTTTACACTTAAAATTTTGTCATCGCCTTGAGCCCATAAAATGAGGTGATCACTACGCTGCCCCTTGCCCCGCTGCTGCTATCCCACTTCCTCAACCGTACCACCGGCTTCGCGCCATGCGGTGAAACCCCCTGCCATGTTAGAGACATTGTTAATCCCCATATCCGTCAAGGTCTTGGCTGCCAGGACAGATCTGCCCCCTGTTGCGCAATAAACAATCAGCTGTTTTCCGCTGCTAAGATCTCCTTTATGCATCGGCCCAGCCGGATCGGCAATGAATTCAAGAAACCCTCTAGGTGCGTGCACAGAACCGGGAATAACCCCCTTTTTTTGAATTTCTGCAGATTCTCTTACATCCACGAACAGCACATCGGGATTACTCAACATTGCCACTGCATCATGTACCGCAATCGTGTCGATCACAGCATTGGCTTGCGCCATGTACATACTAAGAGTTTGCGTCATATTATTTACCTTGCTTTAGCAAATACTGCCTTATTTCTTCGGCTTTATGTTTAGTGAAGTCCTTACTGTGCTGATTCAACACCAATTTGGACACCTCTGAATCAAAGGCGTTACCCAGCAGACCCAGGAACTTCGGCTCGGCCACTATTATAAGCTGATCATAATCATTTTTGATCCTCCCCTGGTCGAGATAATCGGAAATCGTTTTTGCAAAACGAATTGCCAGCTGCTCGCGGGGACCTGTTGCAGCACTGGTTTCATGCCGGCCGGAACCAAAGCTGTCAAAGCTTCTGCCAGCACGGTCCGACGTCAAGTCCCTGTCATGCAACCGGGCCTCTTCACATTCAAACTCCTCCACGGGATCTAAAGAGGTGATTCCTTTGTTTGTTGAATATATTTTTGCGACAGCAGCATCCGCCACTACAATCCACATATAGGACATTTTTCAGCACCCTGTTCAGTTTAGAGAAGCCCAGTATGCCGAACCGCCCCACTATCTAAATTGATCAATATCAGTAATTCGGCTTTGCGGATACTGCATTGATCTTGACATATCTTGATTCGGGTCAAAGTGACATACTGGAACTACGATAGAATCGCACACAGGGAGTGATTAGTGGATTAATGAAAACACCGGTATTTGAAGTCAAAGACCTGACCAAGATTTACGGCGATGGTGCGGCTGAAGTGCGGGCCTTGAATGGCGTCGACATGACGCTTTACGAGGGTGAAATGGCTGTATTGCTCGGCCCGTCCGGCAGCGGCAAATCAACCCTTCTGAATATTATCGGCGGCCTCGATCAGGCCAGCGGTGGAAGTGTGATATTCAAAGACATGGCGCTTACATCGATGAATGAAAAGCAGTTAACCCGATATCGCCGCGACCATGTGGGATTTGTCTTTCAATTCTACAATCTGATTCCGAGCCTGACCGCATGGGAAAATGTTGCACTGGTCACTGAGGTGTCTAAATCTCCAATGTCCCCGGGGGAAGCCCTGGCATTGGTAGACTTATCCAATCGAACCAGTCATTTCCCTGCGCAGCTGTCCGGTGGCGAACAACAGCGCATCGCAATTGCCCGGGCAATTGCCAAAAGACCAGAAGTGCTTCTTTGCGACGAACCCACCGGCGCACTGGATTCGAAAACCGGAATCCTGGTGCTCGAGGCCCTGACCAAAATCAACCAGGAGCTGGGGACAACCGCGGCAATTATCACCCACAATGCCGCAATTCGACAAATCGCACACCGTGTGTTCAGTTTCAAGGACGGCAAAATTGAAAGCACTGAAGTAAATGAAACCCAGATCAACCCCTCTGAAGTCGTTTGGTAATCATGCGAGCACTGGATAAAAAACTGATCAATGATCTAAAGCGTATCTGGGCCCAGTCGCTGGCGATTGCCATGGTGATGGCCTGCGGAGTGTCGACCATCATCATCTCCGTTGGCTCTTATCGATCACTCGAAGAGACGCGCAGCGTTTTTTATGAGCGATACCGATTCGCTTCTGTGTTTGCTTCCGCAGTTCGCGCGCCACTGCATTTAAAACAGAAAATTGAAGCGTTACCCGGGGTATCGGCAGCGGAGCTCAGGGTGGTGAAACCAGTGCTGATCGACGTTAAAACCATGCAGGAGCCTGCTACCGGTATTGTCGTTTCGATTCCCGACAACCATGAAGCGTCGGTTAATCAGCTTTACCTCAGGCGGGGAAGACTGCCCGAACGCGGCAGGCTTAACGAAGCCGCGGTCATGGAAAGTTTTGCACTCGCCCATGGGCTGGAGGTTGGCGATCAGTTTGAGACCATTATGGACGGTCGTAAACGGTCATTAACGATCACCGGCATCGTTCTTTCGCCTGAATTTATCTATGCATTGGGTCCCGGTGATATGGTTCCGGACCAGCGCCGGTTTGGCGTGTTTTTCATGCCGATCAGGGTGCTACGGGGCGTATTTGATATGACCGCTGCGTTCAATCATGTGTCTTTGACGACCATGAGAAATGCTGACACTGATCGCGTCGTCGAGGCCCTTGACGATATTCTCAAGCCCTTTGGTGGATCAGGCGCCTACGATCGCAGCGACCAGATCTCACATGCCTTTCTCGATGCCGAACTGAAACAGCTTAAAGGCATGGCAAAAATACTGCCGCCTATTTTTCTACTGATTTCCGCATTTCTGGTCAATATGATTCTATCCCGCCTGGTTGCCCTGGAACGCGAACAGGTCGGATTATTAAAGGCCATTGGATACAGCAATTTCGCCATTGGCTGGCACTACACCAAACTGGTTATAGTTATCAGTGCTGCGGGTCTCAGTATTGGCCTGGTAGCGGGATTATGGTTAGGTGCGGGATTGACCAGATTGTATGCCGGGTTTTTCTCATTCCCTTTTCTGATATTTCGCCAGAGTATGGATTTGTATCTGCTGGCAGGCAGTGTCACGTTACTGGCGGCGCTTGCAGGCGCCGCAAAATCAATCTGGTCGATTACCCGGCTACCTCCAGCAGTAGCGATGCGACCTCCCGCTCCCACCGGCTATCATAGTTTGCTTGCAGACCACAAACTGCGTCTGACAATGTTTTCCCAGTTAACCATTATGGCGCTTCGCCATCTTGTACGGTGGCCAGCGCGTTCCTTTCTGACGACCCTGGGGACCTCACTTTCAGTGGCTTTATTGATCGCAGCATTTTTTTCATTTGACTCTATCGACTATATGATCGATACCATTTTTTTTCGCACCGAACGTCAGGACGCCACCATTAATCTGGCGACCAACAGTAGCTCGGATACACTTTTCAATCTCGCTGCACTGCCTGGTGTTCTGACTGCGGAACCTTTCCGAATCGTGCCGACAATATTCAGAAACGGACATCGTGAAGAGCGTATCGCTATTGAAGGTATTACCGCCACTGCAGACCTGTCGAGAATACTTGATCCTGATGAACGGGTATTATCGCTACCTTCCTCGGGATTGATACTGTCTGAAACAGTAGCTAAGAAGTTGCAGCTGAGCACTGGCGATCTCGTTGAAGTGGATCTTCTGGAACAGGGTCGGCGTAGCGTTAATGTACCAGTAGTGGGGCTGGCACAAAGTTTTATTGGTCTTACGGCTTTTATGCACCTCAAGGCACTAAACAGACTGATGCGGGAAGGTGACATCATTTCAGGTGCCAACGTATCCATTGACACAAATGCCCTGCCCCAGCTTTACCAGGCAGTAAAAGAAACACCCGCGATCTCCAGTATTGCGCTGCTCAAGATTTCTCTGCAGATGTTCAGGGATACGGTTCGACAAAATATTATTACAATGACATTGGTTTATATTGGCCTGGCCGTCATCATCACATTTGGTGTGGTCTATAATTCAGCCCGGATTCAGTTGTCAGAACGGGCGCGGGAACTGGCCAGTCTTCGAGTATTCGGGTTCACAAGGGCGGAGGTTTCCAGTGTGTTGCTTACCGAGCTCGGGATAATTGTATTGTTCGCCCAGCCATTGGGGTGGCTGCTGGGGTATCTGTTTTCCTGGTCCGTTGTACAGGGATTTGACAGCGATTTATATCGAATCCCTTTAATAATACATTCCAAAACATTCGCAATCGCAAGCCTGATAGTCTTATCTGCGGCTATTGTTTCGGCGCTGATTGTCAGACGACGAATTGATCATCTTGACCTGGTTCGAGTATTGAAAACGCGAGAATAATGATTATGAAATTATGGATAAAAAGAGGAATTGCAGTGGTGCTTGTTATCGGCATCGGCGCAGCCTTCTATTTCTCAATGCGGGAAAAACCAATTATGGTTGACAGTACCACTGCTTCTGTTGCACCAATGAAGGTAACCATAGATGCAGATGGCGTGACCCGAGTCCGTGACGTGTATACGATCTCGTCCCCCATCGCCGGTCATCTTGATCGCAGCACTCTTGACGAAGGACAAAAAGTTAAAGCAGGCAAAACCATTGTCGCGGCGATTCATCCCCTTGACCCACCCTTTCTCGACCAACGTACGCAATCAGAACTCACCGCCGCTATTGCAGCTGCACATTCAAGAGTAGTGGTATCAGAAGCTGAGATGGATAGTGCCCGCAGCGCTCTGACCCTGGCAACTTCAGAATATCAGAGGTCGGCCAAGCTCGTTGATACCAGATTAATCACCGAAAGCGCCATGGACCACGCTTACAACGAAGTCCAACTGAAAAAAGCCCAGTTAGCCAGTGCCAGAGCAATGGTGCAATTGCGTAACGCCGAGCTGGCGAGCGCCGAAGCCCGATTGATCCAACCACGGGACATTAATACGTCTCCACAGAGTGAAGATTGTTGTGTCCATCTGACAGCACCCATCGATGGTGTAGTGCTAACGGTGAGTACACGGAGTGAACAGGCCGTAGTCGCCGGCACCAGGATCGCCGAGGTGGGTAATCCCGAAGAACTGGAAGTTGCCGTTGATCTGATTTCCAGTGATGCCGCCCGAATCCAGCCTGGTTCCACTGCGGATATCATCGAATGGGGTGGCGAAACTACATTTTCTGCAACAGTCAGGAGAATCGAACCCAGTGCATTCACCAAGGTATCCTCACTTGGAATCGAAGAACAGAGAGTAAATGTAATACTGGATATCGACGACGCCCCCACTGTACTCGGACACAACTATCGCGTGGTGGTCCGTCTGGTTATATGGGCTGCGGACAAGGTGCTGCAGGTGCCCATCGGCGCGTTGTTTCGATCACAAGGCCAGTGGGCGGTATTTGTTATTGAGGACGGGGTCGCACGCTTAAGAAATATTGGAGTAAATCATATGAACGATAGCCATGCCGAAGTCACTGACGGACTGCTGACTGACGAAACTGTAATCCTTTACCCCAATGACGTGCTTGATGACGGTTCTGCGGTTAAAACCAGGAAACAGTAGTATAAATATTTTTGATACTAGGCCACGAGTACCAGCGGGCAATGAACAGTCCGCAGCGCCTGAACGTTAATAGAGTCGTTGGCAACGCTGCTCTTGGGTAAAACAAAAAGTGTGCAGCCACTCTGTGCAACCCTCATTGCACACTGAGAAATTTGCGTCTTTACCAGTTCAAATCGCACACTTTTCTTTCCCGGTTCGCTGGCCAGCTGCTGCTTAAGCGCTGGCACTTCTGCAACCTGAGCTGAAGGCAACAACACCACCAGATCAGCCCCCAGCATGGTGGCGAGTTCTGCCCCAAGAGTAATCGCGCGCTTCGACTCATCGCCCCCACTATAGTAAACATAAATTGGCGCAGTAAAGTCAGAAGCTTTTCTTAAGGTGGAATATCTGGAACTGCGCATCCCTTGTGATGAAGGCAGGTATCTGGGTAACATCATAAAAAGAATTTCAGCCTCCCTTTGCATAGCTTCAGCAATATAGTGACCACGGACCACTTTGAAATTCGCGTAAATGTTTTTATCCTTACTTAGTGACTGAACCAAAGCCCGCATTTTTTCTGCGCGTTTCTGCAGTGTATGGTTCAATTCAGCAAGATTGAGAGCGCTCTCCACACCGCTAAGTCGGTCAAACTCAGCGGCAAAAGGCAGACCGGCCAGACGCACAAGTTCAACGTCCTCGATAAATAAAGTTTCAATCTGCGCCTCGATTTGTGCTGCTAATGTGGTAGCCATACCTAATGACAACGCACTGTCTGGCGAAGAGTCAAGGGCAACTAGAATGCGCTTTGTAGAACCCATATTTAATTCGATCGCTCCATATGCTCAATACTCCTGATTGATCCTAACCATGTTTCTCACACTTTTCTTTGAATCACCACTGCGCATTTCGGCAAGACTGATCAGACGCTGTTCCACGAGGAAATTGACACTGTTTTTATCAAAGGTGCCGCGAATATCCCGCTGCCCCGCCGCCATACCCGTTAACAAATCGATAGCCTGATCCACAGATTCCAATGCATAAATATGGAACTGGTTTGCGGCGACTGCCTCTACCACATCCTTGCGCAACATCAGATGTCGTATATTTGATGAAGGTATGATAACGCTCTGTTCGCCAGTTAAACCTTTGGCACAACAAACGTCAAAAAAACCTTCAATTTTTTGATTAACACCGCCGATAGCCTGAATTTGTCCATGTTGATTCACTGAGCCTGTCACCGCAAAATTTTGTTTTATCGGTACCTCAGAGATGGAAGAAAGTAAAACACAAAGCTCTGCGAGAGACGCGCTATCGCCATCAATCATACCGTACGATTGTTCAAATACGAGACTGGCCGATAAGCAAAGCGGGTGTCTGGTTGCGTATCGTGATGACAAGAAGCTTGAAAGTATCAATACACCCTTGGAGTGAATGCTGCCTCCCAGCTCAGTTTCCCGCTCAATATCGATGACCTTACCATCACCGATTCGGGTATTTGCGGTTATTCTGGAGGGTTGACCAAAGGAAAACTGACCAAGATCGAGTACCGACAAGCCATTTATCTGACCTGTCTGAGAACCCTTTGTGGCAATTTTAATGACACCATTTTCAATGGCCTCGTATATGTGTTCTCTGACCCGATCCAGGCGATAAATTCTTTGATCTATGGCTTTCTGAACTTGTTCTGCAGATATCATTGCCTTGCCGTTGCGCTCTGACCAATAATTTGCTTCCTGCAGCACATCACTGATACCTCTCAGGTGGGTCGACATTTTCTTTGAATCTCCACTCATCCGAGCAGCGTGTTCGATCAATCGAGATACACCGGTATTATCAATTGGTCTCAGATCATGCTCCTGTGCCATTCTGGCGATGAGTCGAGCAAAATGCGCACAGTTTTCTGCACTCCGGTGCATCGCGCTATCAAAATCAGCGGCAACCTTAAACAAATCATGAAACTCCGGATCATATTGGCTCAATAGATAGTAAAGGCGCGGATCCCCCAGCAACACAACTTTAATATCCAGCGGAATTGGTTCCGGATCAAGAGATACTGTGCTGATTAAACCAAGCGCACGCTCCAGCGGCTCAATTCGTATTTCCCGCGATCTTAATGCGCGTTTCAAGCTTTCCCAGGCATAGGGCTGCATCAGAAGCTGGCGAACATCGAGTATCAGATAGCCACCATTGGCCCGATGCAAATCCCCGGCTTTAATTAATGTGAAATCTGTTTGTAACGTACCCATTCTGGAAAGGTATTCGGCACGTCCTATCAGATTGCTGTAATTGGGCAAATCCTGATACACCACCGGAGCCGAATTATTAATACTATGGTCTACAATGACGTTTACCTTGTACCTTTGGAGTGATTCCTCCCGGGAATTACCGCCCGCCCCGAACAAATTCGGCGTATCAGCTTCACTCTCAAAATCCCTGACATGTTCAACGATATCCTCTTCAACAGCATTCAAATACTCAATGACTTCAGGTAAATCCTTATAGGTCACATGAAGAACACCGATCAGATGACCCACAGCAAGCCGCGCAATCTCACGATTGAGCTCCTTTATCTTCTGATGGGTTTCTTTCTGCCAGGCTGGAAATTGCCGAATAATTTTTTGCAACTGCTTCTGCAGTCTTGATATGCCTTCTTCAAGTTTTGTTTTTTTGGCCTCCGGCAGCTTTTCATAGTTTTCCGGCACTACCACCTCACCCGCCTCATCCAGCGGCGCAAAGGCAAAACCGGTAGGCGTATGAATAAGCTGCACGTTCTCCTTGCCGGCCTCCCCGGCAAGCTCATTGAAGGCGTGATCACGCCTGGCCACCAGCTCCTGTTCAAGTTTATCGGTCTGGGCACGATACTCCTCTGCCTCAAACGCGGCTGGAATCGCAGCTTTCAGGTCCTCGACCAGCTGTTCCATATCCTTTCTCAGGCCAACAGCCAATCCGCTGGGTAATTTCAGCGCATTGGGTTTATGCGGCATGGAAAAGTTATAAACGTAACACCAGTCTGGAGGCGTATCCGCATTCGCTGCCTCAGCCTCAAGAATTTTACGTACTACTGAATACTTGCCGGTTCCCGGCGCGCCCAATGCGAAAATATTAAATCCGGAGCCGGTGATTCTGGTACCAAAGTGAATGGCATCAAGGGCCCTGTCCTGTCCTACAACCAGTTCCGGATCAGTCACTTCATCAGAAACCTGAAATGGAATTTGTGACAGGTCACAGTTATTGTAAAGATCTTCTGGTTTCAGACGAGTACTTAGATTGATTTCTGCCATAGGCTTGTGTGTTGCAAATCCAGGGATTATGTTATCGAAGATTGAGACGCTAATAATGTATAGTGTTTTCACATAGACTGTTGATTCATGTCAATAACCCTGTCGATCGATTGAATCCTGGTTTTATTGACCCCGATCAACAACACTGGAGCGAACCACCCTCAAGATTTGGCGCTGATATTGCTTTCAGTTTTTCATAAAACTTCAAAATAAACACACCATGAGCAGCGAAAGAAAACACCAGTTCAATGGCCTTTACTTCATATTTGCGGTAATGACTATCGTATTGTTTCAGGAGTGGTGGACCAAGAATTCAGAGACGGATTTCATACCTTACAGCCAGTTTGAACAACAGCTGGAGCAGGGTCTGATCAACTCTGTGGGGATTGATGAACAGAGGATTTCCGGCGTCTATAAGAATCCAACCGGCGAGGGTAAAACTCATTTTGTTACGACAAGAGTTGAACCGGAGTTCGCCCAACAACTTTCCAGGCATGATATTGAATACCAGGGAGTCATCAAAAATACCTTTTTCAGTGATCTGCTCTCCTGGATTTTTCCGATTCTGTTTGTTTTCGGCCTGTGGTTATTTGTATTTCGCCGATTGATTGACCGCCAGGGAATGGGAGGGTTCATGACCGTTGGCAAGAGCAAGGCAAAGGTCTACATGGAGCGCGCTACCAACGTCAGTTTTGATGACGTCGCTGGCGTCGATGAAGCAAAAACCGAACTTCAGGAACTCGTGGATTTTTTAAAGAATCCAAAGGACTACGGACGGCTGGGTGCGCACATTCCAAAAGGCGTGCTGCTGGTAGGTCCGCCCGGAACCGGCAAAACGCTACTGGCAAGGGCGTTGGCAGGGGAGGCGGGGGTACCATTCTTCTCCATCAGCGGTTCTGAATTTGTTGAAATGTTTGTTGGCGTTGGCGCTGCAAGGGTACGGGATTTATTTGACCAGGCAAGAAAAACCGCTCCTGCAATCATATTCATCGATGAACTGGACGCCCTTGGTCGGGCCCGCAGTGCAATGTCGCCGGGGGGGCATGATGAACGTGAGCAGACATTGCACCAGTTACTGACTGAAGTGGATGGTTTTGATCCGAGCCATGGGCTAGTACTGCTCGCCGCAACTAACCGGCCCGAGATTCTTGACCCGGCGCTGCTTAGAGCTGGTCGGTTTGATCGACAGGTGCTGGTGGACAGACCTGACAAGATAGGCCGTTGTCAGATACTGGAAGTCCACTTCCGTGGTAAAACACTTTCTCCTGATGTCAAGGCAGAACAAGTGGCTGCGTTAACCACCGGGTTCACCGGTGCCGATCTGGCTAATCTGGTGAACGAAGCAGCACTACTGGCGACAAGACGCGGTGGCAAGATGGTGACCATGGAAGATTTCAATCTGGCAGTTGAACGGATTGTCACCGGGCTGGAAAAGAAAAACCGCCTGCTGAATCAACATGAACGGGAAGTTGTGGCACACCACGAAATGGGGCATACCCTTGTGGCGCTTTCACTGAAGGGCAGTGACCCCGTACACAAGGTGTCGATTATCCCACGAGGAGTTGGTGCCCTTGGGTATACCATTCAACGCCCGACTGAAGACCGGTTCCTGATGTCTACCAAAGAATTAACCGACAAGATCTCGGTTCTGCTGGGTGGGAGAGCCGCAGAAGAACTGGTATTTGAGGAAATATCAACCGGTGCTGCCGACGATATTGCTAAAGCTACGGATATCGCACGAAGTATGGTTTCGCGTTATGGCATGAACACCGAGCTCGGCTATGTGGCCTACGACAACGACAGGCCAAATTTCCTTGAAACTATTCACCCCGCCTCTCGTTCCCATGATTACAGTGAGGAAACCGCCAGGGAAATTGATCTTGCGGTGCGGCAGATTATTCAGCAGAGCCTGGAAACATCGAGGCAGATTCTGCGTAAAAATCGAGCTGTTCTGGATTTATGCGCCAGGGAGTTATTGAAGCAGGAAACCCTGGACGAATTAAAACTCAAAGAACTGACATCAGACCTGCAAACAGTGTGAGTAGTACTGAAAGATCTGAATTCTCCTGGAAACAGCGCATTGGCCTGATCGCGGGACCAGCGGCCGCACTGGCCCTTTTTCTTGCGCCACCTCCCGACAACCTGTCCGTGGAGGGGTGGTGGACCCTGGCGATTGCGGTGTGGATGTCTGTGTGGTGGATCAGCGAAGCTATCCCGCTGGCGGCAACCGGCCTTTTGCCCATTATCACATTCCCCCTGCTCGGCATCGGCACCTTTGAATCAAACGCCCAGCTCTACGCCCACCCTTTAATATTTCTGTTCCTCGGTGGTTTCCTGATGGCCCGGGCAGTCAATATCTGGGGACTTGATCAGCGCCTGGCAGCGCGCGTTATCAGACTTGTAGGCACCAGCCCAAAAATGATCGTCGCGGCAATGATGATGGTCACCGCCTTTCTCAGCATGTGGGTCAGTAACACTGCTACCGCCATGGTGATGCTTCCTATTGGACTATCTATTGCTGCAGCATTTGGCCGCAAGGACACCGAGTATTCCAAAGAATTAATTCCCGCGCTCCTGCTGGGGATTGCCTATGCGGCGACTATCGGTGGAATCGGAACCATTATCGGCACCCCGCCAAATGCACTTTTCGTTGCCTTTATGCAAACAAACTTTGGTGTGGAGATCAGCTTCCTGAGCTGGATGAAGATTGGTGTACCCGTGTTACTGATACTACTACCGTTGGCCTGGCTGATTCTGACTAAGATCGTATTCGATGTAGGAAATCATCTGCCAGCAGATGTGGAAACGGTCATAAAAAAGCAGCTTTCATCAATACCACCACTTTCGTGGCCGGAGAGCGTTGTTGCGGGAATACTTTGTATAGTAGCCATGAGCTGGATGCTGCGACCAGTTATCAACACAACATTACCCTGGCTACCTCTTACAGATGCTGGTATCGCCATGTGTGGTGCATTACTGATGTTTATACTGCCCACCGATCTGAAAACGGGACGGTTTATATTAAACTGGCAGCAGGCCTCGGAAATTCGATGGGATGTACTGATACTGTTTGGTGGCGGACTCTCCCTTGCCGCAGCCATCGGCAATACAGATCTGGCGCTGTGGACCGGCAATCTGTTTGGCGACCTGGCTATTCTGCCGTTTGCTCTGTTTTTACTGCTGCTTGGTGTGATCATCGTCATCATCGGAGAGCTGGCAAGCAATACCGCAATGGCTGCTGTATTCCTGCCCATTGCCGGAGCGGTTGCCTTGAACATTGACAAACAACCTGTATCACTGATGCTGCCAGTGGCGTTATTTGCGACTCTGGGGTTTATGCTGCCAGTTGCTACACCGCCTAACGCCATTGTATTCGGCAGTGGCGCTTTCGAATTAAGAGACATGCTGAAGGCAGGCATACTGATCGATGTCGTCGGTATCCTGGTGGTTACATTAACTCTGCTTTTGTTTGGCTCAGAATTCCTCATTACCGGATAATCTTCCCCTGGCTACAGCGG